>Ga0310690_10001699_pt1 | contig 38278 bp, 32 predicted proteins | sample AusTroGonzalo_MG_2_FD_207661 | JGI IMG/M metagenome (GOLD analysis project Ga0310690, IMG submission 207661) | Bovine rumen microbial communities from tropical cattle in Woodstock, Queensland, Australia - Gonzalo_04 (v2) (version 2) | ecosystem: Host-associated > Mammals > Digestive system >...
AGCACCAGCTGTCAAAGATCGGCGTCGCCTCGGGGGCGAACGGGTGGATAGTATACCAAACGGACGGCCGCCGCGCAAGGGGGGACCGCAACTTTTTTCAAAAAAATCAGATAAGTCAGAGAAAACGCACAAAAAACATACGAAAAGTAAGGTTTCAAAATGTGCAGGACAAGCAAAACCGACCTCTGTCCCGCGTCTTAGGACGATCGGCGCTGCCGAATCCAGATCAAAAGCAAGACAAGGACGATGACGGCGACGACCGCAAGCCGTCCGCGTCGAAAGGACATCTCCGGATCGGTCGGTTGCGGCGTCGGCTCGACGGGGACCGTTTCGATGGCAAGGGCGCCGACCGGCCCCTCCGCCACCGTGGGAACGGACGCGCCAACGAGCGCCGCCGCCTGGGCGCGCTCCTGCTCGGCAGCTCTCGTCTCGCGCAGGATGCGCGAGGTCACGACCTCCGGATCCGTATTCGAGTCAACCATTCTTTTCGCCTGCACGCCGTCCGCCAAGACGGCGCAACACGGACAAAATACCATATCGCCGCGCAGAAGGCAAACGGAAAATGAAGCCCCCTTCGAGCCGGGCGGACGGACCTGCCCCGATTCACACTCCGCAGGCGAGGTCGGAAAGTCCGGCGCGGACGAACATGTACCGGCGCTCGCCGTCCGGACGCAGCACGATCGCCGCGGAGTCGAGGAACCGCGGCCAGTTGCCGGGATTGAAGTCGGTCTTGACGCCGCGCGCGTGAAGAAAGGCCGCCACATAGACGTCGTGCGTCGCGAAGACGCCGAGCCGCGCCGAAAACGCCGACAGCGCATGCCCCTCGAAGGCGTCGGTCGCCGTCGCGAGCGGATTGAACCCGCGCTGCTCGCCGGCCCGCATGTACTCGACCATCCGCTGGAAGAACGAGCCGTCGCGGAAAAGCCGCCAGACCTCAAGCTCGGACGCGACATAGGCGGACCCGTTGCCGACGAGCGGATCGCGGACGACTTCCGCGCCCGCGAGCCCCATGCCCTCGGCGACGAGCTCGGCCGTCATGACCGTGCGCAAAAGCGGACTCGCCCGGAACTCGACGCTCGGCGTCGCGCCCGCCAGCATCCGCCCGAACCCGACGCACAGCCGGCGCCCGTTCTCCGTCAGCGGCAGCGACGCGCCGAACGTCTTGTCCTCGTAGTCGATCTTCGGACGCTCCGAGTGGCGAAGGAGAAGCAGGACGCGGCTCCCGCGCCCCAGTTCGGCAAGGGCATCCGCAACCGACGCCTCGCCCGGAATCGCACTGGACCTGATGTTGTTCACGATAGGAACAGTTTACCAAAAATCTGCGCGGAGCGGAGCGGGAAAAGCGGCAAATCCGCCGCGACGGCAACGCGCGCGGAATTTTGGTATACTTTACCGCGAATGAAACATCCCGCCATATTCAGACGGACGGAGCTGATGCTCGGGACGCAGGCCCTCGACGCGCTTTCACGCACCAAAGTCGCCGTCTTCGGGCTCGGCGGCGTGGGCAGCTGGTGCGCCGAGTCGCTCGTCAGGTCCGGCATCGGAAAACTCCTCCTCGTGGACTCCGACCGCGTCTGCATCACGAACGTGAACCGGCAGCTGATGGCGACGACGAAGACCGCGGGGCAGGTCAAGGCGGACGTCCTCGCGCAGCGGCTGAAGGAGATCAACCCCCTCGTCGAGCTCGACGTGCGCCAGCAGATATACTCGCCCGAGACGGCCGGGGAATTCGCGCTGGACGAATACGACTACGTAGTCGACGCCATCGACTCGCTTCGCGAAAAGGCGGCGCTCATCCGCCACGCGCTCTCGATTCCGACGGTGACGCTCTTCGCCTCGATGGGCGCGGCGCTGAAGATGGACCCCTTCCAGATCCGCGCGACCGAGTTCCGCAAGGTCGAAGGCGACGGCCTCGCGCGCGCGCTGCGCGCCAAGTTCAAGAAGACCGGCGGCATGCCGGCGCGGAAGTTCACATGCGTGTGGAGTCCGGAGCGCCGCGAGAACCTGGGGCCGGCGGGCGCGGGATGCGGACTCGGCGAGTGCGTCTGCCCGAAGGACCCCGGCGGCGGCGAGAGTTCGCTCGCGGCGCATGAATGGTGTTCGTCAAAGGCCCGCATAAACGGCACCGTCGCGCACACGACGGCGATCTTCGGCTTTGCTCTCGCAGGGCTCGTCGTCCAAGACGTCGAACGAAAGAGCTGAAATCAAGCACGCGTCAATCCGTCGTCCGCAATGGTTGTCACAGTCCATCAACTGCAGGCAACTGCTGTGTCGCATTGAGAAGCTGATTCGTGATCGCAGAAAAGACATTGATGCCAGCGTCGTCAACCACGCCGCCATCAGCGCCGGGTCGATGAGAAGTCTTCTCGTCTGCGCCTCATTCATTGTTCAAACGCCTCCGCAAGAATTGCTTTTCTCAAGTTCTCCGCCGCCGCAAGTCCGCGCATCGCCGCCGCTTTCAATTTCTCGCACCGATCCTTCGCCGCGTCGAGCTTCTCGACTATCTCGCGCTGGGCGTCAAGATGGGGGAATGAGATAATCAAATTCTTTATCTTAATCTGCGAGATATTGGGCTGAGCACCTCCTTGCGCTTGAGCAACCATATCTTTCTTCATCCCACATAGTTGATAATACATAAACTCGGGTATGTAATCGTCCGCGGGAAGGATTGCACATATCGCTTGATTTGTTGTTGCCTCAATTCTCAGAATCCCTACTTGCCCAGCCGTTGCACCATACATAGCAACCACCACAGCATTTCGTTTTAACATCTTTGCAGAAGAATTCTCCATGCCAAGTTGTGAGATAAACATTTCCGTTTGTTTTATATCCTTTTCACTCACCTCACCACTTCTCAACCATGGGATGGTTCCTCCTTCATAATACGCCTTAACTGTCCGCAATGGTGTTCCACCTGAAGATGTACTACACACATCCCCCAACCTCACTCTCCGCGTCTCGGCGTCTCTGCGCGAGTTATCTTCCAGCGTCTTAAAAGTCTCGTCGAGTTCTGCCTTGAACGCATCATCGGCAAGCTCCGCGACGCGCTTGAATTTCGCCGCCAACTTGTCCGCCTCGCCCAACTCCTTCTCCAACCGAGCAACAATCTCACGCTGGACGGAAAGAGGAGGAAGCGGAAATTGAAATGCCTTTACCTCATCATCTGTCACCGACGGGTACGCCGCTTTCTCTGCGACACGAACTAATGAATTGATGAATTCTTCTGATTGAACAACACGAAAAACAAACGAAGGGAGTATCTTCTCGGCAACTGCCCTAAGAACACAAAATCCAGTCGACCCGACTCGTTGAAATTGCGCCTTTTCTCCCACCATAGCCACCGCATTCAAATTGGGTCGAACCGTTGAAACAAGAACATCGCCATGTTCGATGACTTGCTGCGCTCGGCTTGGCGCATTATGGCGTGAAATCACTTTGCTCTCTGTGATAGATCTTGCAGAGCGATCAATCGATGATATATCAATGTATTCAAATTCTTCATCATTTATTTGACGAAGCCGTTTTATATGGTTCTGACAAATATCCCCAGCCTGACCTTCGGCCAAGCTTGGATAGAACCGCTAGAACTACTAGAACCGCCAGCAGTTCTAGAAGCTCTAGAAGTTCTAGAAAAACTAGAAGCGCTAGAACTACTAGCACCGCTAAAAAAGCCCCTGTCGCGCTCTTTGCCCTTGCCGGACATCAGCAGCCCTCCTGTAACGCGAGGCGAGCTCGAAGCGCCGCGTTTTCGCGCTCGAGCGAGACGCCCTTCATGTCGAGCTCGTAGTACTTGATCGGCTTCGTCGTCGGACCGCCCTTGCGGAAGAACAACACCACCGCCTTGACGCCCGCGGCAAACACCTTCTGCGGAAGATCGAGAATCATCTCAAGCCGGCACTGCTCCAAAAGAAGCTGCCGAATGAACTTGCTCGCATTGTCCGTGTTCGAGAGAAGCGTGTTCTTGATAATGATCGCGGCGCGACCGTTCTCCTTGAGCTTGGCGACGAAATGCTCCATAAAGAGATACGCCGACTCGCTGGAGCGCGTGGTAAAGTTGGCTTTCTCTCCCGCTTCCACTTTCGCGCCGAACGGCGGATTCGCCCCGATTACGTCAACGCGATCGGCATCGGTGATCGTGGCGGGGTTCAGCGGACAAGCTTCTCGAAGTCCGCCTCGACCTGGTCGTTCGTGACGAAGCGGATTGCGTTCCAGCCGGCCGCGCGAGAGCCGTTGACGTTCTTCTCGACGTCGTCGATGAAGCAAAGCTCCCCGGCGGGAAGGCCGATGCGCGAGCGCAGGAGATCGTAGATCTCCCTCTGGGGCTTCACGATCCCCTCGTCGCCCGAGATCACCATAGCGTCGGCGAGCGCGATGAAGTCGGCGAAGCGCGACCTGAAGTGCTCGCGGGCGAACCTGGGCGCCATGTTCGTGAGAATGCCGATCTTGAATCCGCGCCCCTTCAGCGCCTTCATCCACCCGAGCGTCCTCTCGTTGCGGTAGCACCAGCTTTCGTCGTCCGCCTTCATGAACGCGGCGGTCGTCTCGTCCGGGACGGAAAGCCCCGCGTCGCGCCAGATGAGCGCATACATCTCGCCGAGCGCGACGCGCCCGGCGTCGTAGTCGAGCCGGTGCGCGTTGAACCCGTCGGCGAACACGTTCCAGTCGATGCCCTTCTCCTTCGCCAGCGCGATCACGCGCTGCGGCATCGTCGACGTGGTCATCACCCCGCCGAAGTCGAATACCACCGCGCCGATCTTCATCACTTCCCCTCGAGCTTGGTCCCGTTCATCGCGAAGAACTCGCCCGACGAGCGGCCGTCCGCCTCGATCGCAATGTCGATGTGCCCCGTCGCGCCCGTGAAATAGACGCGCAGGCGAAGCGCCCCGTCTTCGCCGACGCCCGCCGAGGCGGCCGTCTTCCATGCGCCGACGTAGGCGCCGAGCGACTCGTAGGCCTGCGTGTCGAGGCGCATCTCGCCCTTCTTCCATCCGCCGACGCCGACGGGGATGCGCTGCTCGCCGGCTGGGACGGCAAGCGTGCAGAAGAGCCCGTCCGCGGCCTTCTCGAACCGGACGGACTTGATTCCGCGGCCGTTGTCCTTGAAAGCGTAGGTCTTGCCGAGGAACCCTTCGAGCCCCGCGTCGCCGCCGGCCGTCGGGGGGAGCTCAAGCGCGGCAAGGCGCTTGCGGAGGCGCGCGAAGGCCTCGCCCTCGACCAGCGGAGCGGTCTTCGCGCCGGGCAGGAGGTGCTCCCAGACGAGGTCGAGCTCCTTGCCCATGTCCCTCAGCCCCGCGTTGATCGAGACGACGAGGTCGAGCGCAGGCAGGACGACCGTGTACTGCCCGAACGCGCCGTCCGCGCGGAACGCCCCGTGCCGGCAGCGCCAGAACTGGAAGCCGTAGCCCTGCTCCCAGTCCCCGCCCTCGCCGAGGACCTTCGGGCCGACGTCCTTCCATCCGCTCCACGTGTGGCGCATCGTCGCGAGGGCGGCCCAGTAGGGGGACAGGACGTACTCGCCGTTCCACTCGCCCTGCCGGAGGTAGAGCTGCCCGAACCGCGCGATCTCGCGCGTCGTCATGTTCATGCCCCATCCGCCGCAGGCGACGCCCTGGGGGGAGACGGTCGACCAGGCGGACGCGATGCCGATCCTGTCGAACATCCGCTCCTTGAGGAAGTCCATCAGCTTCCTCCCCGTCCGCCTCTCGACGATCGCGGCGAGCATGTACGTCGCGTCGGAGTCGTACCGGAACCCCGTTCCCGGCTTCTTCGCGAAGTCCATCGCGAAGAACTCCTTCACCCAGTCGCCGCCGTCGCGAAGGAGATGGTCCTTCTTGCCGGCGTTCATCGTGAGGAGGTCGCGCACGCGCAGCTGGCGCAGGTTCTCGGAGGGGTTTTCGGGAACCGCCTCGGGGAAGACGTCGACGAGACGTTCGTCGAGGTCGAGCTTGCCGTCGTCGACGAGAAAGCCGATTGCGGACGACGTGAAGCTCTTCGAGTGCGAGTAGAGCATGTGCGGCTCGTTCAGCGTGTCGAACGGGCGCCAGCTGCCCTCGGCGATCGTCTTGCCGTGGCGCACGATGACGAAGCCGTGGATCCGGCCCTCCTTCGCGCCCTCGAACGTCCGCTCGCACGCGTCGATCCAGTTCAGGATCGCCTGGGAGTCCATCCCCTGGGACTCGGGGCTCGCCGGTTCCATCTCCGCAAGGCACGCCGCCGCCGCGAACGCGCAGCCGGCCATCGACAGGATCTTCATCTTTCCTTCCTCCGTGTTGTTTTACAAGACGACCTGGGCGGACGCGAGGCGTGGGATCGCCCCCGCCTTCGTGACCGAGACCTTCGCGGACGCGACTTTCTCGTCGGCAAGGCAGACGTCGCGGACGACCTTCGCCGCGCGCTCGATCATGCGGCACTTCGCCGCCGCGAGCGCCGCGCGGATGCGCTCGGCGAGCGCCGCGTAGTCGACGGTGTCCGCCAGCTCGTCCGTCTCGGCAGCCGTGTCCGGCACGGACAGCTCGACGTCCACGCGCAGCGTCTGAAGGCGCGTGCGCTCCTCCGGCCGCTCGCCGATGATGCACTCGACCTCGATTCCGTTCAGCTTCAGCGTCATCCGCCTTTCCCCTTTCGCGCCATTTGGACTGGTATTTTACCATAATTTCGACGTGCCGGCCGCATCGAAATCCCGATTACCCTGTTCGTCGCCTTGTTGCAGGCGAAGGGGGGAAATGCTATAGTATGGGCATGAAAACCCAGCTGCTCCTCTCGCTGCCTCTCGCGGCGGCCTCCGTCCTTCCCCTCCGCGGCGAAACCGCCGCGACGAACGAAGTCGCAGAGCTCGAGCCCGTCGTCGTGACGGCCTCGCCCGTCGCAAGGGAGGAGCGCTTCACGCCCGACGGCGCGGACGTCACCTACGTCGGCGCCGACCAGACGGCGCGCCTCACCGCGCAGGACCTCCCGACGGCGCTCCGCCACGTGCCGGGCGTGTCGGTGTCGCGCTACTCGCCCATCGGGTGCTACGGCGGCGCGCAGGGCGGCAGCGTCTACGTGCGCGGCACGGGCGAAAGCCGCCCCGGCTCCTCGCTCGCCGTCTTCCAGGACGGCGTCCCGGCGGTCGGCAGCTTCTTCAGCCACCCGCTCCTCGACCTCAACCCGATCGACTTCGCGGAGTCCGTCGAGGTCACCAAGTCCCCCCGTCCGCGCACCGTGCCGAATTCGTTCACCGCCATCGACATGACGACGTGGCGCCAGCGCGACGAGGGGTTCTCCGGCGAGGCGGACGTCGCGTACGGCCGGTTCTCGACGCTTGTCGCGAGCGCGCGCGCGGGCGTCAAGGAAGACGCGTTCGACGCGGCCGCGGGCGCGTCGTACCGCTACAGCGAGGGCAAGCGCGACCACAGCACGGCCGAGCTCAGGAACGCCTTCGCGCGCGTCGGCGCGGAGCTTTCCGACGCCGACTACCTCACGTTCATCTACCGCCGCGCGGAGTCGATGGTGCAGGACCCCGGCGCAAAGGGCGAGCCGACGCCGCAGCGCGACCAGTTCGAGACCGACATGGACTCCTACGCCGTCCGCCTCGACTCCGGGCGCGAATGGATGAAGGGCAGCTCGCTCGTCTACGTGACCGACGGGCGGATCCGCTGGCACAAGGACCACATCTCCGACACCAACCCGCGCTCTCCGTACGGATGGTCCAAGACCGACTGGCAGACGTGGGGCTACCGCGGGCTCTACGACTTCCTCCTGGGCGACGCGACGTTCACGCTCGGGTTCGACGAGATGGTCGAGCGCGGACGCACCCGCACCGTCAACGAGCGGACCGGCCAGCGCACCTGGTCGCCGGGCGAGAAGTACCAGTTCCTCTCGTCGCCCTACGCCGCGGCGCGCTACGACTTCGACCTCGGCGACGACTGGACGCTCACGCCCTCCGCAGGGGCCCGCTACCACTTCATGAGCGACCTGCACGGCGAATGGGCCCCGTCCGCCGCCGTCACGCTCGGCACGGAGGCGTTCGGGGTCTTCGCCTCGTACGCGCGCGCCGTCCACTATCCTGGGCTCGTCTTCCGCGCCAACACCGTCGCCTGGGACTCGATCGAGGCCGAGAAGATGGACACCTTCACGCTCGGCTTCCGCGCGAAGCCCTGCGAGTGGCTCTCCCTCCACGCGTCCGCCTTCCGCAACGAGATCGAGGACCGCTTCGACCTCGACGCCGCGGGGCAGTACCACAACGCGAGCGACCTGAAGGCCACGGGCTTCGAGCTCACCGCGCGCGCGACGCCCACGGACGACCTCGCGTTCTACGCGGGCGCGACGTACACGATCGCCGAGACGCACCCCGTCTCGCGCCTCCCCGAGGCGACGGGCGTCGTGGGCGCGAGCTGGCGCTTCCTGAGGCATCTCCACCTCGACGCCGACGTCGAGTACTCCTCGTCGATGTACGCCTACACCGTGCGCTCGGCCGATCCCGCCGACCTCTCGAAGGTCCCGTGCTTCTGGACGGCCAACGTGCGCCTCGCCTGCGACCTCAAGGCGTTCTCCCCGCTCGACGGCGAAATGTACGTCGCAGCGGAGAACGTCTTCAACCGCCACTACGAATACTTCCCCGGCTACGAAATGCCGGGAACGATGGTCTACGTCGGCTGCAAGCTGAAGTTCTAGCGGCGCCGCAACGCCATCTGCCGCCGCAGTCGGCAGCGCCGTCCGCACGCAACCACTATCGCCTCAAGGCATTCGGGTCAGTCCCTCCCGCACTCGCCAGTCTTCTTGTCGCTGGTTTTGAAGAAAAACTTCACCGGGCCAAGAAGTCCGGCGTCGTGATGTGAAGCGTCGGCCTCCGGTCCGTTTTTAGTCCATGTCGTGCGTTCCGCCTCCGGCAAGGACGCGTCGTGCACGAGCGCATTGTACCAGGTAGACACGGTTTCGACGCGTATCTCGGCAGAGGCGCCGGGCTTCACGTAGGACATGACGTCGCATGCATAGGGTTCGCACCAGAAATCCGCGACCTTTCGCCCATCGGCGAAAACCGTCGCCCAGTCGCGCACCACGCCGAGATCGAGCCGGCACTCAGAAGTCCCCGACGGAACTTCCAGCCGCCCGCGGTAGATGCGCTTCGTCGCCCACGCAGGACAGTCGTCTTCTGGCTTCAGCTCGACCGCGACGGAAGCCGGCGGAACACGCGAGGCCTTCGTGAACTCGGCGAGGAAATCGGACGCCTGCCCCGTCACGGGGTTGAACATTTCGCATTGCCGCTCGTTCGGATCCCTGCCGATTACGCGAAGGAACACCGAAGTGCCGTTCTTCTCCACCAGGAAGAACGTGTTCGTGTCGCCGTCGCACCGCTGCTGCCATCCTGCGAAGCTGTCGCCGTCGCGTCCGAGAAACTCCTTTATCGGCGACGGCCAGTCGGGAACGAAGTCGCCGCGCACGACGCGCGCGCCCTTCCTCTCGAGCTCGTCGAGCTTCGCCTCGGTCGACGGCAGGAGGAAGGTCCCCTTCGGCACCCAGACGACGCGGTAGCTCATGCCATCGGGAAGCACGATCTTTCCGTCCTTCGCGTCTACGCGCGTCATCAGCGCGTCGTTGTTGAGGTAGTCGTACTTGTAGCGGTTGTCGAACATCAGGTCGTGTTCGCTGGGCCTGTAGCCGACATCGTCGCCGAGATACAGCAGGATGTCCACTGCCGGAAGACCCCGTTCAAGTTCCGCGCCGCAGCGCTCAATGTACTTCGAGAAGTGCTTCAGGTACGGCCACCACGTCTGTTCCCTGAGAAATGGGGAGCCAATTCCCCCGCCAAAGCTCGTAGACGGCGGCTTGCCGCCGACGACCGGGTTGTGCGTGTAGGTGTGAAACACGATATGCGTCACGCCGCGGGCAAAGTGTTCGTCGACGATCTTCTTCCAGTCCTTGAAGTTCTCGTCGAAGGTAAGCTCGAAGCTCGTCAGCGCCTCGGCGGAAACGCGGCGCTTCCCGTAGACGTGCGCCGCAGAAACGCACGGAAGGATCGGCTTGAAGTCGAAGCTCCCGACGAAGCCCTCGTTGCGGTGCGGGCTCCAGAACTCGCACATCGGCTCGTCCGCGAACTTCCAGTAGCGCAGCAGGTCGCCCGGAATCACGTCGCCAAAAGCCGTCTCGTACTGCACGGACATTCCGTTTTCGCGCGCAAGGCGGGCGATCGTGCCGTAGTAGTTCTCCTCAATGAGCCGCGAGCAGACGTTGCGCCAGTCGAGAAGGAATCTCTCTGTCTCCGCCTCGCTCCTGAGGACATAGCCGAAGAGCGCGGGGAGCCAGGGGCGAAGGGAGTATCCGGCGCGGCGCTCGAACTCCTCCTCCATCTTCCACGTCCAAGTCTGGCAGCCGCACTCCCAGCTGTCCACGAGCGTTCCGTCGATCTTCACGCCCGATTTCAGGAGCTTGCCGAGATAGCCCGCGAAGTTCGCCTCGAACCCCCGGGCGTCCATCTTGTCGCATTCCCAGCCAGTTCCCTCCGGCGGCGCGGGGTGGTTGCGCCTTTTCGCGTTGACATGCCCGAAGACAAGCGTCCGCTCGCCCTTGGTCTTCACCGGCGAGGCATTCGTCGACATCGTGAAGCTGCGATACGCCCAGCCCGCCTTCGCCTCCCACATGTCGAGGCGCGGCTCAGGCATCCACGAACCGTTCAGCTCCTTGCGCGGATAATGGCTGCTCTCGGCGTAGTAGAACGGCTTCCAACCGGAAATCGGGAAGCTCGGGACGCGGAACGTCATCCCGACTTCGTCCTGCCAGGCGCCGCGCGGGCACCTCGTGCGGAACTGCTCCTTCGTACCATCGCAAAGAACAATGTCGGCATCCGGCTCGTACGCCCATGCATGGTTTATCTGCCGCGGGTTGGGAACGGTTATCGACAAGTCGGATGAATCCTCGAGGGGGAACGTCACCGTCCCTATCTCGCGGTAGTCGTCGTCCTTGTCGAAGCCGGGCTTCTTGCCGGGCTCGAAGCAGACGAGCTTGCGCATCGCCTTCTCGGGCGTGATCCAAGGTCCGCCGGACATCGACCACCCGGGGCAGTTCTGCATCTTGAAGGAGAGGCCGCGCCTGTGGCACTCCGTCTCGGCGAACTTGACGAGATCGATCCAGTTCTCGCTCAGGCACGGAATCCTGTTCGTGACGCCGGGCCATGGCTCGTCCTTCGCCCAGCCGCCATGGAAAAGCTGAATCCCCCCGATGCCCGCCTCTGCAATCGCGGCGATATCGGCGGCAATGCCTTCCCTGGAAGCGTTGCCGCCGATTATGTGAAACCATGTTTCGGGTCGGCAAGAAGAGCGCGCCTCGGCGGTCGTCCACTTCGCCGTGTCGGTTTCGCGGTCGTCGCCCGCGGCGTTGAGAGCCAAGAGTGCCAGAATCAATTGCCACAGTAGATTACCGCGGCAGGTTTTCCTTGTCATAGCGGCAAGCCCCCTTTCGAGTTAGACATCTCCATCATGAACCCCCGCTCCTGTGGCAATTCACCGTGGCGACCATGCCCGACCCCGCAGCTCCCGCTGGACGGCTGTTCTAGCGGCGGCGGGCGACGACCGTCGAATTCGCCCTTGAGCCGGCGAGGCGGTTCCACTCCCTCAGCAGGGCGAAGCAGTCGGCGGGCAGCATCGCCTCGCGGCGGAAGTTGCGCACGAGGGAGATCTCGACCACGAGCGCGCCGTCCCTGACCTCGGACGAGACTTCGGTCTTGATCCAGATCTCGTCCGGCTTCGCGGGGTTGCGGATTTCGAACGGCGCCGGCAGGCTCTCCACCTCGGCGTACCCCTCGGGGAAGACAACCCTGTAGCGGCTCGCCTCGGGCGTGTCCCTCCCTCCGACGCCGATCGGAAGCTCCCGCGCCGTCCCGGCGAGATCGAACGGCTGCGTCGCCAGCTGCGGAATCTCGAACGAGATGGCGTCGCCGGAAAGGACGGCCATGTCGGGGATGAACGCCGAGAACGACAGCGCGAACGGATACCCTTCCGTGTCCGTCACGAGCTCGCGCGTCGCGCTCGCGGACTGGGCGATCTTGCCGAGCATCTGCTGGAAGTGGCGCGAGCGGATCTCGGGCAGCATCTCGGCGTAGCGCTTGCGCGACGTGCCGGCCGACGCCCCGCGCCGTTCGAGCGCATAGTCGAGGTCGACGGAACCGTTCTCGCGGACGGAGAAGACGAGCTCCTCGCGCTCGCTGTCCGCGAGATCGTCCTCGACGACGGCGGCAACGCCGAATCCGCCGGTCTTCGGGTCGAGGAACTCCGACTTGTCGAAGGCCGTCGCGCCAAGCGGCGTATATTCGTTTTCCGTCCCGAGGTAGCAAGTCCTCGTCTCGCCGCCCCACCAGAGGAATCCGCCCGTCCTCTCCCTGACGCGGCAGAGCGCGTACGAGAAGCGCGCGACGTTCGGGATCTCGAACTTGTCGCGGCGGAGAACGGCTTCGGAGACGTCCGCGGTATCGCCGGCGAACACGATGTCGGCGTCGTAGCCGGCCCCCTTCAGGAGCGCGCAGAGCGTGCGGACGTAGCCGATGCGCGTCGCGTACCGCTCCTTGAGGACGACTTCCGGATCGACGACATGGTCCGCGAGCCGGATCTCCCCGAAGCCCGGACCCGCGCGGCGGATGTGCCGCGCCATCCAGTCGCGGATCTCGACGAGGCCGGACGGGATGCCGTAGTCCTTGGGGTCGACAGGGTCAGGATCGAGCGCGCGGTAGCTCGCGGCGGCCTCGGCGAACGAATTGGACGAGACGGCGAACGAGTCGCGCCAGAGCGCGCCCGGGGGCAGCATCTCCTCGACGGGGAGGAGCCGGGGGTTCCTCACCTCGCGCGTCCAGTCGCCCACGCGAACCGAGAGGAAGTCGGTCGGCGTGAACGTGTCGAAGTAGAACGTGCCGCGGAACGGAACGGGCGCGTCCTTCACGGTCGTGACAACGGTGTAGGAGATGACGCTGCCGATCTCGACGGACGGAAGGTTGACGACAAGCTGCTTCGACGCGGGGTAGCGCGGCGCGGACGCAACCCAGTCCGCGTCGAGCACGTTGATCTCCTTCGGTCCCGCGAACACGACCTGTCCGTTCCTGTTCGAGACGCTCGCCGAGACGAGCTCGACCGTCTTCCACGTCGGATTGAACGGGAACTTCAGCTCGGCCGCGTCCTTCTTCCCGTTGTAGGTGAGGATCTCCTTCACGACGGTGTTCGTGGAGACCCACGACGAGGCGCCCGCGAGGTCGTATGTCGTCGTGGCCGAGAGGATGCGCTCGTCGGCTCCGGCAAGGCGGTCCTTCGCGAACGCGGGGCGCGCGCGCTCCGACGCCTCGACGCGCTTGACCTTCTCGCGGAGCTCGAGATACTCGTCCGGCGAGAACTCGACCGCGCCGACGGAGAGGCGGCGGGAGAAGACGAGCGAGTCGCCGTCGCGCCTGAACGTGCGCGAGAACGCATAGCCGCCGTCGACCCTCTCGTCGGCGGGCAGGGACACGGTCTCCCCGACCGCGCCCGCGAGGTCGATCTCGAAGCGCTCGTCCGAGAGGGCCGTGGAGGAGAGCTTGAGCGGATACTTGCGGCTCTCGAGCGCGGTGCGGCCGGCAAGGAGCCAGTTGGACGCGCCGAGGGCGCCGGAGAGCGAGGGGACGGCGAGCTCGTCGCGCGTTTCGCCGCGAAGCAGCGTTTCGGGATGCTTGACCAGAAGCTTCACGACGAGCTCCCTCGACGTGTCCTGGAGGTCCTTCGGCTCGATGTCGCACCGCATCAGCTCGGCGCCCGCGGAAACGCCGGCGACGGTCTTCTCGAACAGCTCGCGGCGCTGCTCGGGCTTGAGCGACAGGAGGTGGCGCCGGTAGAGGTTGTCGTTGATTCCGCAGAACGCGAGCGCATAGTCGGCGAGCAGCGAGCCGTCCTTCGCGAGGCGGCCCTTCCCGGAGACCGACACCGCGTTGCGCTCCGGCGGCACGACGGGGGAGGTGCGCAGCGTCTCGCCCTCCGGATGCGCGACGAGATACGAGCAGTCGCCCAGATAGGACGGGCAGAGGTCGCGGCTCGACTCGTCCGTCGGATCCATGAGGACGTAGTCGCCGTCCATCCGGGCGGCGACGATCGCATGGTTGAAGAACGGCATCGGGACGTCGGCGTCCATCTTCGCCCGGCTGACGCTGATGAGGACGGGGTAGGCCTCGAGGCCGGCGATCCTGAGCAGGGCGACGAGCAGCGCCGCCTTGTCGCGGCAGACGCCGTAGCGGTTGTCGAACGTGAGGCAGACGTCGTGCGGCGCGTAGCCGGGCGACGTATCCTCCATCGTGAGGCCCATGTAGCGCACCTCCTGCGAGACGAACTTGTAGATCGCCCTGAGGAGCTCGTGGTTCGTGGTTCGCGGCTCGTGGTTCGTGGCCCGGACGATCTCCTCGACCTTGTTCGTCATCGCGGCGTTCGTCCTCTCGAGGTGCGGCAGCGAGACGTCCCAGTACCACTTCGAGATCTCGCGCCAGTCGCGCGCCGTCGACACGCGCAGGTGCTGTCCCTGCGTCCAGTAGGGCGGCATCGACGGCTCGGGGAACATCTGCGGTGAGTCCGACGCGGTCCAGCTGTAGACGACGCGGTCGCCGTTCGTGACGACGGACGACGTGACGTTCCCGAGCGGATGGCGGACCGCGATCCGCCTCAGCGGACGCGAGAGCGGGCCGTCTATCTTCACCGACGCGCGGACGATCGGGACGGTCGACTCGAAGAGCTGGATGTCGGACCACTGGTCCCTGACGCGGCTCTTCGTCGCCGTGCGCCGCGTGACGACGTGGCGCGTCTCGCCGACCTTGATTCCCGGCACGGCGCAGGAAAGGACCTTGTCGAGGGGATCGTAGATGTTCATCGCAGAGGCGGAGTTGTCCGTCGCCTCCTTGAGCGTCTGCGCGAAGTCGACGGATCGCGCCCTGCCCTCGGCGTCGATGATCTCGACGAGGACGATCTCGCCCTGCCCGTAGCGGAGGGAGTAGTCGAGCGAGACCGTCGACAGCTCGCGGCGGCCGCGTTCGGTGAGCGCCTTCGTCCACTCCTCGTCCGTCGTGACGTAGGTCCCGTCCGCCTGGTAGACGGTCTCGACGCGGTCGTCGACAACGACCGTGTCCGCGTCGGGATACTTCTCCGCCGTTATCCCGTCGGCCGCCGCCGAAAGCGCGCACAGCGCCAGCGCAAATCCCGCAACCTCGATTTCCCTCATCTCGCAGCCTCCTGAAACTCCATGGCAGGGGATAATATACCAAAACTCCGGACTCCGCGCCATTCGCCCCGCCGCGCGCGGGCCTGCGGCTTGCGACGCCCGGCGCCGCCGCGCCGTCGCGGGCGGACGCGCCTTGTCCCTGCGCGCCTCTACGCGGCCAGTGGCCGGCAGCACGCGTGGCCGGCGAGGGAGGCGAGTGTGCAGAGCAAGACGATCTTCACGACGCCAATGCGCCGCGAGAGCGTCCCGGCGCAGGCGGCGGCGGCGAGAGCCGCGGCAAGAGGGCTGAAGGAGACGCCGTCGTCCCCCAGGGTCACTACGCACATCTTCGCAAACGCCCACAGCGCAACGGCCATGAGCGCGACGGACGCGGGCCGCACACCCGCAAGAAGCCCCCTCACGACCCTGCTCTCGCCGAAGCGCTCCAGCGAACGGAAGACGGCGAAGGCAAGAACCGACCCCGGCAGGAGGAGCGCCGCGGAAGCGGCGACCGCGCCCATGACGCCCGCGAGCCGGTAGCCGAAGAACGTCGCGGCGTTGACGCCAATCGGCCCCGGCGTCATCTGCGTAAGCGCCATCAGGTCGGAGAACTCCCCGGCGGCGACCTGGAGGTGCGGAGCCGCAGCGCCGACGAAGTCCTCCATGTACATCGGCACGAGGACAAAGCCGCCGCCGAAGCAAAGCACGCCGTACTTGAGGAAGAGGAGAAGCCCGAGCCATGCAGGCGACCGGAACCCCTTCCCGCGCGGCGGGACGAACTCCGAGGAAATCCCGACGAGCATCGCGCCAAGAAGAACCGCCCACACCGGCACCGACCACAGGACAATCGCGCACAGCGAAGACGCAAACACGACGAGCGCAAACGCGCTCGCGAGCCTTTTCGCGCTCCGCACGATCGTCGCGGCGACTATCCCCGTGAGCGCGGCTCGAAGCCCGACGAACGCGGCGCCGAACCACTCGCCGTCGATGGGCAGCGAGTCGTACCCCATCGAGACGAAGGTGAAGACGACGACCGAAGGAAGCGCCGCCGCCACGACGCCGACCGCCGCGCCAAGCGCACCCGCGATCTTGTTCCCGACATAGACGGCCGCGTGCGTCGCGATGAGGCCCGGCACCATCTGGATCACCGGCAGCCTGTCGACAAGCTCGCCCTCCTCGGTCCAGCCCTTCTTCGCGAACGCCTCGTCGGCGACGGCGATGATCGCATATCCGCCGCCGATGACAGACAGCGATATCCTGAAAAGCTCCCAGAAAAGCAGCAAGAGTCGCTTCATCGCCGGGGCCTCCTTCAGAACGCCCCGAGGCGCAGCGCGAGTCCGGCGCACGCAACGGCGTCGTAGAGCCCGTCGTGCCACGTGCGCCCGTCGACCTGCGGCACGCAGCCGAACATTTCGCAGAGGTCGCCGAGCCGGTAGGACGGCAGTTTCGGATACCGCGCCTTCGCGACCTTCATCGTGTCGACCCACGGGCCCCACTTCGTGAGCGGCGCGACGCGCGTGAGGATCGTCCGCTCGCACGCGATGTTGTGCGCGACGAGGCGGACGCCCATGAGCTTCGGCGCCCACGTCTCGAACGAGCTCTGGAGCGTCCCGAGCGCGTCCGCCCCGTGCGCACGCTCCGGCGCGCCCTCGACGTCGAAGAACCACTCGCCCGTTTCGACCACAACGCCGTCCTCGACGCGCGCAAACCCCAGCTGCCACGGCTCGTTGTCGCATCCGCAGTCGTAGCCCGTCGTCTCGAAGTCGATCGCGAGGAAGTTCACGGCTCGACCACCACCTTCGTGCCGCTCCGGCACATCGCGTACAGCCGCGCGGCGTTCCAGTTCGCGAGGCGGAAGCATCCGTGCGAGCCCGTGAAGCCGATGGACTCCGGACGCGGCGTGCCGTGGATTCCGTACCCCGGCAGGTTCAGCCCCATCCACGCGACGCCCACGGGGCAGTTCTCGCCCTCCGGCCAGACGTGCCTCTGCACCTTCCTGCCCGGCGGCGTGTAGTCCGGCGTGTACGTGTAGTTCGGCCAGGCGACGTAGCTCGTGACCTTGAGCTCGCCGTGCGGCGGCACCTTCGCCTTGTCCGCCGCGATCGAGCACGGGAAGAGCGCGAGAAGCCTCCCCGCGGCGTCGTAGGCCCGGATCTGGCAGGACGAGACGGACACCTTGACGAGCGCGGCCTCGGGGCGCTTCGGACGGTTCGCCCTCCCCCTCTCGCCCGCCGCAAGCTCCTCCTCTATCGGCGGGAAATCGGGGATGACGAGCTTGAGCCCCGGCTTCACGTTGTCCCAGTCGACGCCGGGGTTCATCTTCGAAAGCGCGATCTGCGAGAGGTGCCCGCGCTCCGCGAACATCTCCTTGATGGACTCGTAGCCCATCCGCGGAAGCTTCGCGCGCGCCGCCGGGTCCTCCGGGATCTTCACGAGCGCGTCGACGTCCGCCTGCGTCACCTCGACGACCTTGAACGGAACCGGCGCGTCGGCGAAGTAGCGGTCGTACGCCTGCTCCGGCGATGCCGCCCGCGCGCGCACATGGCCCCCGGCCCTCGCGTCCTCGTACTCCCTCAGCGCGTTTTCCGACTTCGCGCCCCACTGTCCGTCGATCGTGCTGCACGAAAAGCCCGCGCGGTCCAGGTGGATCTGGACGGCAAGCGCCTTCGACTCGGCGAAGCCGAGCGCGGCGAACAGCGCGAGCGCGGCGAACGTCACTTCGGAAGCCCCCCTTGCAGCGCGGCGAGCACCTTGAGCGCCTGCACCGTCTCGCGGACGTCGTGGACGCGCACGACGTCCGCGCCCTTCAGCGCCGCCCAGACCGCGATCGCGAGGTTGCCCGCGAGGTCCTTGCCCGGAACCTTCTCGCCCGTGAGCCGCTTCACGATGCGCTTGCGGCTCGCGCCGACGAGGACGCGGCCCTTCTTCGCAAGCTCGGGAATCGTCTGCAGGATCTCGAGGTCCTCCTCGCGCGTCGTGCCGAATCCGATCATCGGGTCGAGGTAAAGGCGAGAGCTGAAAGCTGAGAGCTGCGAGCCAAGCGCCTTCGAGGGGATGACGAGCTCCACCCCTGGCTTTGCCGCAAGAATCTCGAGCATTGCCTCCACGGGCTCGGGGTAGACGCAGTTGACGATTGTCGCGCCGAGCTGGACGGCGCGTTCGGCCGTCTCGGGATGGTAGGTGTCTACGGAAAGTCGGAAGGTCGGAAGGTCGGAAGGTCGGGACACAAGCGCGGACAGACCCCGCAGAACCGGCTCGATGCGCGCCCATTCCTCCTCCCACGAAAGCGGCGTCGCGCCGGGGCGCGTCGACTCGCCGCCGACGTCGATGATGGCCGCCCCCTCCTCGACGAGGTTCCGCGCGCGGCGGATCGCCTCCTCGGGCGTGTTGAACTTGCCGCCGTCGGAGAACGAGTCCGGCGTGACGTTCACGATTCCCATGACCTTGCACACGTGACCGGAAGCCCTACTCGTCGTCATCGTCGCCATCTTCCTCGTACGCCTTGAGCGCCTGCTTCAGCATGTCGAAGCGCCCTTCCTGCTCGTCGATCAAGCCCTTCTTGCGCGCCTCCATGTTTTCGGGCGCCTTCGTCGCCTTCGCCGCGGCGAACGCCTTCTCGAGCGCGGCGTCGCAGTCGTCGAGCCATCCCTCGGGGGTCGGTGTCTTCGCGAATGCGGCAAGCGCAAAGAGCAAGGCGCATATCGTCGGGACCGTCTTCTTCATCGATGCTCCTTTCTGGTTGGATGGCATTGCATCAGGCCATCCCGGCCACCGGGCCGAAGCTCATGCGGTGCTCGGGACACGGACCGAGCCGCGAAAGCGCTTCCATGTGGTCCTTCGTCGGATAGCCCTTGTGCTTCGCGAAGCCGTATCCGGGATAGAGCGCCTCGAGCCGGAGGCAGTCCGCGTCGCGCGCGGTCTTCGCGAGGATCGACGCGGCGGCGATCAGGAGGGACTTCGCGTCGCCCTTCACGACGTTCGTGGCGCCGGGAAGGGTCTTCACGGGAAGTCCGTCGACGAGAACGTGCGCCGCCCCGACTTCGTCCGCCGCGCGTCGCATCGCGAGGTGCGTCGCGTTCAGGATGTTGAGCCGGTCGATCTCCTTCGGACTCGCGCTCGCGACGGCCCACCTGCAGCCGGGCGTCGACCTGATGGTCGCGGCGAGGCGGTCGCGCTTCCGAGGCGAGAGTCTCTTCGAGTCGTTGATCTCGCCCCATGCGCCGGCGAGCAGCGACTCCGCGAGGGCGAGCGGGACCGACACGGCGGCCGCGTAGACGCCGCCCGCGAGCGGGCCGCGCCCGGCCTCGTCGATCCCCATCACGGGATCGCCGACAGCCTTCTCGATCTCAAGCGAAACCGCCACCGTCCCACCTCAACTTCTCAACCGCCCAAAACGAAAAGCGCGGCGGAAGTGCCGCGCTTCGCGTTGGAATGGAATCGACGAGACATCGATTACCAGCGGGATTCGCGGCGGGGACCGCGGTCGCCGAAGCCGCCGCGGCCGCCGCCAAAGCCGTTGCGGCCGCCGCCGAAGCCGCCGCGGCCGCCGCCGAAGCCGCCGCGGTCGTCGCGCGGCTTGGGCTGCGACTCGTTCACGCGGAGGGTGCGTCCGTCGAGTTCGTGCGCGTTGAGGGCGTCGATGGCGGCCTGCGCCTGGGCGGCGTCGGGCATCGTCACGAAGCCGAATCCCTTGCTGCGGCCGGTCATGCGATCAGTCACGACACGAACGGCGGTAACTTCGCCGAACTGCGCGAACGCCGCCTTGAGTCCATCGTCGGTGGTCGCGTACGCGAGGTTACCAACATAGATTTCCATCTTGATTCTTTCCTTCTTTTGTGCATGTCTCCGCGGGAAGGCACCCGCCCTCGCCACGTCGACAGCTGAAATTCTACCAATTTTGCCTGCCGTGCGTCAATGGGTTTCCTGCGGCGTCAGACGACGAGCCCGTTCTGCTGGGCGACGAGTCCGGCCGCGCCGTACATCTTCCGGAGCCTGGGCTTTTCGATCTTGCCCGTCGGGTTGCGCGGCACCTCGGCGAAGATGACCCTGCGCGGGCGCTTGTAGCGCGGGAGGTCCAGGCAGAAGTCGTTGAACTCCTGCTCGGTGAGCGACTGGCCCTCCTTGACGGAGACGATCGCGGCGGCGATCTCGCCGAGTCGCGCGTCGGGGAGCCCGATCACCGCGACGTCCTTCACCTTCGGGTTCGCGCGGACGAAGTCCTCGATCTGGACGGGGTAGAGGTTCTCGCCGCCGGTGATGATGACGTCCTTCGCGCGGTCGACGAGGTAGATGAAGCCGTCGCGCTCCTCGGCCATGTCGCCGGTGAGGAGCCAGCCCGGCTCCTTCATGATCTCGGCCGTCGCCTGCGGGTTGTGGTAGTACTCCTTCATGACGCCGGGGCCCTTGAGCGCGAGCTCGCCCACCTCGCCCGGCTTCACGGGCGTGACGCCGTCCTTCCCGACGATCTTCGTCTCCCATCCGAAGCCCGCGACGCCGATCGCGCCGACGTGGTCGACGTTCTCGACGCCGAGGTGCACCGCTCCGGGGCCGGTCGACTCGGAGAGCCCGTAGTTCGTGTCGTAGTCGTGGCGCGGGAACACCGTCTTCCATCTCTTGATGAGCGCGGGCGGGACGGGCTGCGCGCCGATGTGCATGAGGCGCCACTGGTCGAGCCTGTACTCGTCGAGCTTCACGTCGCCGCGCTCGATCGCGTCGAGGATGTCCTGCGCCCACGGGACGAGCAGCCAGACGATCGTGCACTTCTCCTCGCTCACGGCGCGGATGATCCACTCGGGCTTCACGCCCTTGAGGAGGACGGACCTTCCGCCGACGAGGAAGGAGCCGAACCAGTGCATCTTCGCGCCGGTGTGGTAGAGCGGCGGGATGCAGAGGAAGCAGTCGTCCTTCGTCTGGCCGTGGTGCGCCTGCTCGACGAGGCAGCTGTGGAGGAGGCAGCGGTGCTGGAGGACGATCGCCTTCGGGAAGCCGGTCGTGCCGGACGAGAAGTAGATCGCCGCCTCGTCCTCGGGCGCCATCCGCGTCTTCGGGGACTCGGGCGAGCAGTAGCCGAGGAGCGCGCGGTAGGGGTCGGCGAACGTCGGGCAGTCGTCGCCGACGTAGAAGCGGGCCTTGACGCGCGGCACGCGGTCGATGATCTGCTCGACGCGGCCCGTGAACTCGGGGCCGAACACGAGCGCCTCGGCGTCGGCGAGCTCCAGGCAGTACTTGATCTCGTCCGCCGTGTAGCGGAAGTTGAGCGGCACGGCCATGCACCCCGCCTTGAGGACGCCGAAGTAGATCGGCAGCCACTCGAGGCAGTTCATGAGGAGGATCGCGACCTTGTCGCCCCTCTTGTACCCTCGCGAGAGGAGGAGGTTCGCGAACCGGTTCGCCTTCTCGTCGAACGCGCGCCAGGTCATCTCGCTCCGGAACGCCTCGACCGGCGACGACTCGATGAGCGAGTACTCGCGCCACGTCGTGTGGCGCGCCTCGAGCTCCTGCGGGTTGATCTCGACGAGCGCGACGTCCTCCGGCCATTCGGACGCGTTCCGCTCGAGGATCTCGGTGATGTTGCTGAAGTCCGTCTTCATCTGCCCCCTCGCCTCTCCCTCACTTCTCCTTCGCCTTCGCCTTGTCGGCCTTCGCCTTCTCGGCGGCCGCCTTCTTCAGGTCGGGAATGCTCGCCTTGAACCCCGCGACGGCGTCGTCCTTCGGCCACGTCTTCGAGAAGAGGCCGATCAGCCGGATCGCCTCCGCGGGGTTGACCTTGCCGAAGACCTCGATGTCGCCCTTGACGTCCTCCTTCGCCGAGTCGATCGCCGAGAGGATCTCCTGCGCCTCCGCGGCGACCGCGGGGTCCTTCGCCTTCTGCGCGTCCTTCGCGAGCGTCTTGACGATGTTCGCGACGTTCTTGCCGAGCGCGAGCTGCTTCTCGAGCGGCTTGTACTTCTTGAACGCCACGTCCTTGCAGAGGCTCGGCGTGCCGACCATGTCCGTGATCGCGAGGACGGCCGCCTCGGTCGCGCCCTTCAGGCCGTTGTTCGTGTAGACGGCCGTCCCGCGGTGGTTGAGGACGCAGAAGAACGGCGTCTTGCTGCGGGTCGGCGGCGGGTCGGGCGTGAAGTTCTTGTAGACCGGGAACGTCACCTTGTTCTTCTCGGCCGTCTCCTTCACCTTCTCGTTCGCCGACATGCCGACGTACGTGCCGACGAGGACGAACGGCTTCGCCTTGAACGCGCTCCACGTCTTCTCGACGTCCTTCAGCAGCTCGACGCTCTTGTCGTCCGCGTGGTCCCAGAAGTAGACGAAGACGACCTTGCCGAGGAGGTCCTCCTCGGTGAGCTTCGGCCCCGACACGTAGGACTTGTCGTCGAGGTTCTTCCACTTCGCGGCCCCGAACGCGAAAAGCGCGGCGAGCGCGCAGGCCGCGGCGACCACTGTCTTCTTCGTCATCATTTATCTCCTTGTTTCTGAGAGCTTCCGGCCGGCTTCAGCATCGCCGCCGTCCATGTCAGGTCCGCAATGCAGTTCTTCGCCTCCTGGGCGACGAACGGGTTCGCGCTCTTCTTGAGGTCGGCGGAAAGCTCGATCGCCTTCTCGACCTTCTCGAGGTTGAGCCGCTTCGCGTTTGCGTCCTTGAAATCGTAGTCCTTGGCCTGCTGGGCGATGCGCTCGAGCTTCGCGACGCGCCTGATCTCGCCGTCCTCGTTGAACTTCGCCCAGACCCCGTCGTAGGCCGCCGCCTCCTTCGGGTGCTCCTTGCGGAACTCCTCGATCTCGACATACGCCCTCCCCGGCAGGACGCCGATGTCGTAGTCGATGTAGTGCTTCCACTGCTTCACCGTCGTCGGGCGCCGCATCGAGATGAGCGCGCTCGCGATCACGCCCGACGCGCGCCGGTCGTCGGTGCCGCAGTAGAGGATGCGCCCGGTGCCGCCGATGATGTACATGAAGCCGATGTGCTCGGGGTCGGTGGCCTTCTGCTCCTCCGTGCGCACGATGTCGGCTTCCCTGTAGATGGGGAACGTGAGCTTGAGCCCCTCGGCGATGCGCTTGATCTTCTCGGCGCCCGCCGTGCCGCGGTGGCTGCCGATGAGGACGAACGGCTTCATCTTGAACGTCTGCCAGAGCTCCTCCAGGCGGCGCATCGCGTCGACCCCGGCCTTGTCGCCGTAGTCGCGGTAGTCGAGCAGGACGACCTTGCCGCGCAGGTAGCCGCCGGAGGCCATCCGCCCGGCGAGGTGGTGCGCGGGATCAAGGTTCTGCCACTCGACGGACCGGGCGGCAGGCGCGGCGGACGCGAGAAGCGCCGCCGCAGCGAAAACAAGCGCGCGCCTCAATCAAACAGGCTCTTGTCGAGGTTGAAGAACGGGAAGAACGGGAGGAACCCGCTCTCGTTGAAGTTGAGGAGGCCGACCTGGACCTTCGCCGACTTCGCGCGGTTGACGAACGCGGCCTGCACCCACGACACGCTCGTCGCGTCGTTGTACGCGAGGCTGACCTGCGCGCCGCTCCGGACGAACGGCGTCCTGTTGAAGAGGAGCGAGACCTCGGCGGCCTTCACGGACATCGCCTTGCAGGCGATCCCGAGGTGGACCGTCGGGTTCTTCAGCGAGTTCCCGCACCACCAGTCCCAGGCGACGTCCGCCTGCGCGAATGCGGCGGACAGCGCCACCGCGGCGACGACCATAAGCTTCTTCATGTACGGCTCCTTTCCCTGGCTTCCCATTCCAGTTGCCGTCTATTATACCACATTATTTGGTATAATGTGCGCATGAAAGTTCTCGCCCTCATGGCCTCGCTTGCGGCGGCGAACGCCTTCGCGGACGCCGGGGGCCCGCCGCTGGTTCCGGCGTCCGAGTGGCGGATGATCCGCCAGATCGCCGTCAACTACGACCTCGGCGAGGACGCGACCTGGCTGCTCGCGGCCGTCCGCCGGCACGAAAACGGGCGGCCCGGGCTCGAGTTCGGCGTCGGCGGTCCGATGAACTCGGGGCACGCCGCGCACCGCTACCGCGACGGGGTGAAGTCGTTCTACGTGCAGGGCTACTGGGCCGCGGGGACGATTCGCCGGCACTACCGCGGCGACATCGCCGCGTTCGGCCGGCGCTACAACCCCGCCAACGCCGCGAAGTGGGCCGCCTCGGTCTCTTCGCTCGTCCGGCGGCTGAAGTCCGAGAACGGCGGACGCCTCCCCGGCGAGCGTCCCGCGAAGCGGGCCATCCCCCTCCCGTAGGCCCCCGCGGCGCCTCCGCCGCGGCCGGTCAGTCGAGGACGCCCTTCGACGGCGGTTCGGACTCGTCCCACCACGAGCCCTTCGCGCCGGCGACGCGGGCGATCGGCTTCGTCGTCAGCTGCTTGCCCTTCGCCGTCGCCGACCGGATCGGCACGACCTCCTGCTTCTCGGCCCTCCCCGTCTCGCGGTTCACGCGGTCGACGAGCTCGAGCGGAAGGAAGTGCTGCTGGTGGATCTTCTGCCCCTTCGCCGGCCTGTACTTCACGTACAGCGTCTCGGGGCAGCCCCGCTGCAGGAGGAGGATCTTCGACTTCGGCTTCTCCGGGGCGAGGAAGTAGTCCTTGTTGCGGATGAGCCCGCCGAAGCGGAAGCGCTTGATGTAGCTGAAGCCGTAGGAGCCCTCCTCGTACACGCACGTGAAGTCGAGCGCGTCGCGGTCCTTCTCCTGGTTGTAGCGCATCACCGCCATGAGGTCCTTGTCCACGAAGATCCTGTCCTCGGGCTGCACCTTGCGGAACCTGCCGCTCTTCCAGACGAGGATGAGCTCGTCCAGGGACGAGCACTTGAACAGCTCGTCGCCGTTCCTGAGGCCCGAGCCGACGTAGTTGTTCTCCTTGTCCCACCGGATGGTGAGCTCGCTCGCGGTGATCGCGCGGACGTCCACCTCCTTGAACGCGCCCGACTCGACCTTCGTGCAGCGCGGATAGACCTTCGCGTACTGCCTGACGAGGCCCTTCAGGTACTTCACGACGAACGCGCGGAGGTGGACGAGGTTGTCCCTCACCTCGCGCTCCTCCTTCAGGATCCCCTCGATCTCCTCGCGGTTCCTGTCGATGTCGAACTGCGAGATGCGGCGGATCTGCAGCTTGAGGAGCCGCTCGATGTCGTCGTCCGTTATCTCCTTGCGCCGGAGCTCCTTCATGTGCGGCGCGAAGCCGGTGCGGACCGCCTCCCTCACGCCCTCCATCGTCTTCTCCCGCTCGATGCGCTTGTAGATGCGCTCCTCGATGAAGATGCGGTCGAGCGTGCGCGCGTGGAAGAGGTCGTCGAGCTCGCCGAGGCGGATCTCCTGCTCGCGCTTCGTGAGCTCCATGAGGCGGTCCACGTTCTTCTTGAGTATCTCGGAGACGCTCATGAGGCGCGGACGCCCCTGGTCGAGCACGATCGGCCTGGACGAAAGCGACTTCTCGCAGTTCGTGAACGCGTAGAGCGCGACGATCGCCTTCTCCTGGCTCTCGCCGGCCTGGAGCTCGAGCTCGATCTTCACCGTGTCGCTCGTGAGGTCGTGGAGCTTCCTGACGGGCACCTTCTTCCTCTTGATCGCGTCCTCGATCGACTCCGCGATGGAGTCCGTCGTCTCGCCCCACGGCAGTTCCGTGACGACGAGCTTGTTCTTGCCGTCCTTCTCGATCTTCGCGCGCACCTTGACCTTGCCAAGCCCGTCCTGGTACTCGCTCACGTCCATGACGCCGCCGAGCTGGAAGTCGGGGTAGAGCCGGAACGGCTTCTTCTGGACGAGCGCGATCTCGGCCTCGAGGAGCTCGACGAAGTTGTGCGGGAGGATCGCCGTGGAAAGCCCGACCGCGATGCCGTCCGCGCCCATCATGAGGAGGAGCGGGATCTTCGCCGGGAGGTACACGGGCTCCTCCTTGCGGCCGTCGTAGTTCGGGACGTACGCCGTCGTCTTGCGGTTGAAGACCTCCTTCTTCGCAAGCTCGGTGAGGCGGCACTCGATGTAGCGGACCGCCGCGTGCGGCATGCCCGTCAGAAGCGAGCCGAAGTTGCCCTGCCCGTCGATCAGGTACCCCTTGCCCTTTCCCCAGAGCTTGTTCGCCAAGACCACGATCGCGTCGCCGATGGACGCGTCGCCGTGGGGGTGGTACTGCATCGTCTGCCCCACGATGTTCGCGACCTTCGTGTACCTCCCGTCGTCCTGCTCGTAGAGCGCGTGCATGATGCGGCGCTGCACGGGCTTGAGCCCGTCCTCCACGGCCGGAATCGCGCGCGAGCAGATGACGTACGCCGAGTACTGGCGGAAGTTGAAGTCGTACAGCTGCTGCATCGGGCCCGCCCCCGTGAGGCCGCGCGCGGCGGCGACGGCCGCCCCCCCCTGCCGAGGAGCCGCCTTCGCGCCCGCCCCCCCCGCAGGCCCGCCCTCCGGCGGCGGAGCGGCGGCGGCGGCAGAGGCGGCAAACAGGTCGAGATTGTCGAACAGGCTGGGCGGAAGGCCGCCCTCCGTCTTGTCTTTCCCCTTCTTCATGTCGGGATATTATACCATACTGCGCAGGGCGCGGACGCTGGTTTTGGCGAACAGGAGGCGGGCCAGAATCACTCGGCGCACGCCGTTTGACGGATTTTGTAAAAGACGGTCCGCCGTCGGACGGCGGAGATACAAAAAATGTAAGCCGACGGGCGATTTGGGCGTTGGCACGGCATTTGCTATTGGCCTGCAAGAACTTAAAACCTGGTTGAAAGTTGAAAAGAGAAAAGCCATGAAGCAGCGCGGCAAACACGAGGGTCAGGGCCTTTACAGGCGAGAATACGAGCACGACGCGTGCGGCGTCGGAATGGTGGCCAACCTCTCCGGCGAGGCGAGCCACGACATCGTCGAGAAAGGCATGACGGTCCTGAAGCGGCTCATGCACCGCGGCGCGACCGGCAACGACCCCGAGACCGGCGACGGCGCGGGGCTCCTTATGAGGATACCTCATGGGTTTTTCAAGAAAGTTTTATCTCGCGCAGAGACGCCGAGGCGCAGAGGAGACGAATTGTTTGGGGTTGGGATGATCTTCGGAGGAGAAGGTGAGGAAGGAAAGATAGAAGAAATCGTAAAAAGCGAGGGTTGCGAGGTCCTTGGCTGGCGTGATGTGCCAGTCAATCCTGACGCCATCGGGCACGACGCCCGCAGCGTGATGCCGAGAATAAGGCAGCTATTTATCTCTCGCAGAGACGCAGAGACACTGAGCATAGGTGAAAATACCCTCTGCGCCTCTGCGCCTCTGCGCGAGGTATCATTCGAGAGGCAACTCTATATCATTCGCCGCGAGATCGAAAAGGCGACGAAGAAGACGTACGTCTGCTCCTGCTCGTCGCGCACGGTCGTATACAAGGGGCTTCTGCTCGCGACGCAGATCGAGAAGTTCTACCCGGACCTCTCCGACCCCGACTTCGTCTCGCCGTTCGCGATCGTCCACCAGCGCTACTCCACGAACACGTTCCCCACCTGGGAGCTCGCGCATCCGTTCCGCGCCATCGCGCACAACGGCGAGATCAACGCGATCAAGGGCAACCTCACGGCGCTCGCCGCCCGCGAGGCGTCGCTCGAGTCGCCGGCCTTCGGCGAGGACCTCAAGAAGATTCTCCCGATCGTACACGGCGGACAGTCCGACTCCGCGTCCTTAGACAACATCTTCGAGCTGCTCGTCGCCGCGGGACGCGATGCTCCGCATGCGATGATGATGCTCGTGCCGCAGGCATGGGGCGCCAAGTACCACATGGGACACGACGTGCGCGCGTTCTACGAGTACCACTCCGCGCTGATGGAGCCGTGGGACGGTCCGGCGGCGGTCGCGTTCACCGACGGCGTCGGACTCGGCGCGACCCTCGACCGCAACGGGCTGAGGCCCGCGCGCTGGACGCTCACCAAGGACGGACTCTTCGTCCTCGCGTCCGAGACCGGCGTCCTCGACATACCATCCGCGAACGTCGAGCGGCACGGGCGCCTCAGGCCGGGCGCGATCCTCTGGCTCGACCTCGAGAAGCACCGCCTCATGGAGGACGCCGAGATCAAGACCTTCTACGCCCGGCGCCGCCCCTACCGCCGCTGGGTCAAGGAGAACCAGATACCCGTCACCGGACTCTTCACCGAGATCGTCCCGTCGGAATTGGGGAACGGGGAACGGGGAACGGGGAACGAGATTCAGCGTGAGCGCGAGAGATTCGGCTGGACGCTCGAGGACGTCGAGCTCATCCTGCGCCCGATGGCCGAGACCGGACACGAGCCCGTCGGCGCAATGGGCAACGACGCGGCGCTTGCGTGCCTGAGGGACGCGGGAAACGGATGCTTCCGCCTGTTCGACTGCTTTCACCAGCTCTTTGCGCAGGTGACGAATCCGCCGATCGACCCGATCCGCGAGGAGCTCGTGATGTCGATCATGACCTACATCGGCAACGAGGGCAACATCCTCGCCGAGACGCCCGGACACGCGCGGCTCGTCAAGATGACCCGCCCGGTGCTGACCGACGACGAACTTAAGCGGATGCGCAACATCCCCGACTTCCCCGCGAAGACGCTGTCGACGCACTTCGACGGCTCTCTCAAGGCCGCGCTCGACGCGCTTGCCGCCGATGCGCTCGCCGCCGTGAAGGAAGGCGTAAAGATCATCGTGCTTAGCGACGCACTCAAACACTCAAGCAATCAAACAATCGAGCAATTTACCAATTTGCCAATCAAGCAATCAAACCGCATTCCCTCGCTTCTCGCGGTCGCTGCGGTGAACGGGGCGCTCGTCGACGCGGGCGTGAGGCCCTCCGTCGGCATCGTCGTCGAGTCCGGCGAGGTGCGCGAGGTGCACCACTTCGCGGTGCTTCTCGGATTCGGCGCAACGGCCGTGAACCCCTACCTCGCCCTCGCGACTGTCTCTGAGATCGGCAAGGACGACGCGGTCAAGGCCGCGGCGAACTACGTCTCCGCCGTGTGCAAGGGGCTGATGAAGATAATGTCCAAGATGGGCATCTCGACCTTGAGGTCCTACCGCTCGGCGCGCATCTTCGAGGCGGTCGGCCTCGGTCCGAAGGTCATGAAGGACTACTTCGGCGGCGTAACCTCGCCCGTTGGCGGACTGGAGCTCGAGGACATTGAAAAGACCATCTCGCGCAGAGGCGCAGAGGCGCAGAGTGTTGGCGGAGAGTATCGCCTGCGCAAGGAGGGCGAGGAGCACATCTGGACGCCGCAGCGCCTCGTCGACTTCCGCGAGTCCGTGCGCCACGACGACTACGCGCGCTTCAAACGCTACACCGACGACATCGACCAGAAGAGCCGCGTGACGCTCAGGTCGCAGTTGGAGTTTTGCCGTGTAGAGCGTGTAGAAAACGTCGAGGCCGTCGATTCGATCGTAAAGCAGTTCGTCGGCGGCGCGATGTCCTTGGGCTCGCTCTCGCCCGAGGCGCACGAGACGATCGCCCTCGCCCTGAACGGACTCGGCACGATGTCCAACTCCGGCGAAGGCGGCGAGAACCCCGAGCGCTTCGGCACAGAGAGGAACAGCGCGATCAAGCAGGTCGCCTCCGGACGCTTCGGCGTGACGATCGAGTACCTGCGTTCTGCGAAGGACTTGCAGATCAAGCTCGCCCAGGGCGCGAAGCCGGGCGAGGGCGGACAGCTTCCCGCGCACAAGGTGGACGAGTTCGTCGCCCGCCTGAGGCATGCAAAGCCGGGGACGACGCTCATCTCGCCGCCCCCGCACCACGACATCTACTCGATCGAGGACCTCGCGCAGCTCATCTACGACCTCAAGTGCGCGAACCCCGAGGCGCGCGTCTCGGTGAAGCTCGTCTCCGAGGCGGGCGTCGGCACGATCGCCGCGGGCGTCGCGAAGGCGCACGCCGACGTCGTCGTGATCTCGGGCTTCGACGGCGGCACGGGAGCGGCTCCGCTCACCTCGACGAAGCACGCGGGCCTTCCGTGGGAGGTCGGCCTCGCGGAGGCGCACCAGACGCTCGTCAAGAACAACCTCCGGCACCGCGTGAAGCTGCAGGTCGACGGACAGCTCCGCACGGGGCGCGACATCGTCGTTGCGGCGATGCTCGGCGCGGACGAGTTCGCGTTCGGCACCTCGATGCTCGTCTCGCTCGGATGCGTCCAGTGCCGCAACTGCAACCTCAACTGCTGCCCCGTCGGAATCGCGACGCAGAAGCCCGAGCTCCGCTGCAAGTTCGCCGGCAAGCCCGAGCACCTGCAGCGCTACTTCCGCTTCCTCGCCGAGGAAGTGCGCGAGATACTCTCCTCGCTGGGGCTCAAGTCCCTCGCCGAGGCGCGCGGCCGCGCCGACCTCCTCAAGGCGAAGGACGGCAAGTTCGATTTCACGGAGATGCTGGCAACCACGGAATGCACTGAACACACGGAACAGGAAAACATTCCGTGCGATTCCGAATTTTCCGTGGTTAAGCAGAACTACGACTTCCGCGAGCTGATCCCCGCCGTGGAGAGGGGCGAGTCGGAGATCGGCCGCAAGATATCCAACTGCGACCGCTCGGTCGGCGCCGCCCTCTCGGGTTACATGGCAAAGGCACGGCTTGAGGAACATTGTCCCGATGGCCAGGCTGCGCCTGGCCTCACCGTCAACTTCGCCGGCGTCGCGGGGCAGTCCTTCGGCGCGTTCCTCGCGAAGGGCGTGACGTTCAACCTCCGCGGCGAGGCGAACGACTACGTCGGCAAGTCCCTTTCGGGCGGCGTGATAACGATTGCGCCGCAGGCGGGCGGATTCACCCCCGAGGACAACGTCATCGCCGGCAACGTCATCGCCTACGGCGCGACGTCGGGCGCGATATACATAAACGGGCAGGCGGGCGAGCGCTTCGCGATACGCAATTCCGGCGCGACGCTCGTCGTGGAGGGGGTCGGCGACCACGGGTGCGAGTACATGACCGGCGGGAAGGCCCTTGTGCTGGGCCCGACGGGCGTCAACTTCGGCGCGGGCATGACCGGCGGCGTCGCCTACGTCCTCGACGAACCGGGCGACTTCGACCTCAGGTGCAACCTCGACTCGATCGACCTCGCGGGCGTCGAGGCGGACTCGGGCGACGAGCGCGAACTCCTCTCGCTCGTCCGGGAGCACGTCGAGCGCACGTCGTCGCCTCTCGCGGAGCGCATCCTCGCGGCCTGGCCCGTCTACCGCCCGAAGTTCGTCAAAGTCGTCCCGACGGGGCGATAGGCGGCCGTCGCCGCGGCCGCGGCGAAGTGAACGCCGGGGCGGGCCGCCGCGCCCTCAGATGCTCCAGCCCCTGATCTCGAGCGAGCGGCAGATCTCCGAGACGAGGATCGCGACCATGAACGCGGGGGCGACGTACTTGACCATGGCGACGTAGAGGCCCCGCGCCCCGAACCTGCGCCCGCCCTCCTCAACCTCGTCGACCACCGCCTTCGGCGAGAGGACCCATCCGACGAAGACGCACGTCGCCGTCGCGACGACGGGCATGAGGGCGGAGTTCGTGACAAAGTCGAAGAAGTCGAGGAACTGCATCCCGAGGGGCCTGACGTCCGCCAGCGTCCCGTAGCCGAGCGCGGAGAGCGACGCGAGGGACACGAGGAGCGCGGCGGTGAAGAGCGTCGCGGACCTTCGCCCGAGGCCGGAGAGGTCGCAGACGGACGCGACGCACGCCTCGAAGAGCGATATCGCGCTCGTCGCGGCGGCGAACGTGACGAGGACGAAGAACGCGAGGCCGATCCACGCGCCCGCGCCGCCGAGCGTCGCGAAGACCCTTGGAAGCGTGATGAACATGAGGCCCGGTCCCGCGTTCATCGCGGAGTGGACGGCCGCGCTCGTCGCGGCGGCGACGTCGCCGCCGTGCTCCGCGACGAGCGCGGGCGTCACGCCCGTCTTCACCGCGAACATGTAGACGACGGGGACGATCATCAGCCCCGCGACGACGGCGATGAGCGTGTCGAAGACCTCGATGCGGCGCACGGCCCCCTCGATCGAGTCGCCCCTCTTCATGTACGAGCCGTAGGTGATCATGATGCCCATCGACAGCGACAGGGAGTAGAACATCTGGCCCATCGCGCCGAGGAGCGTCTTGCCGAGGAGGACGGGCGAAAGGCGCCCGTCCGCCATCACGAAGTCGAGGTTGGGCATGAGATAGTACCTCAGGCCGTCGCCCGAACCGGGGAGGCACACCACGTAGGCGGAGATCGCGACCGCCATCAGGAAGAGGACCGGCATCATGACGAGGTTCGACCTCTCGATGCCGTTCTTCACGCCGAGCACGATCACCCCCGCGCAGGCGGCGAGAAAGGCGAGCCCGTAGCCGAACGGAGCGAACGGCGCGGTGATGAACCCGTTGAAGAACGCGGCGGAGCCGGCCGCAGACTCCCCCATGGGCGCCGCTCCCGCAAACGCCATCGCGGCGTACGCCTTGAGGTAGTAGAGCACCCATCCGCCGATCACGCAGTAGTAGGGCGTAATGAGGATCGGCACCAGGGTGGCGGCCAGGCCGACGACCCCCCACGACCCGTTCAGCCTCGCATACGCCGTCAGCTGCGACTGCCGGGTCTTCCTGCCGATCGCGATCTCGGTCAGCATCAGCGTGAAGCCGAGCGTGACGACGAGCGAGAGGTACACGACGATGAACAGGCCGCCGCCGTACTGCGCCGCGAGGTAGGGAAAGCGCCAGAGGTTTCCGAGCCCGATCGCGGACGCCGCGGCGGCCAGGACGAACGCCAGCGATCCGGACCAGCGCGCGCGGTCCCTCGCCGGAGGCCCTTTGCCGGAAGCAGACTCTTTCGCTTGCCTCATGTGCGGATGAAGACGTGGACGGGTTCGGCGTCGGGGGGCGCGGAAAGCCCGCACGCCGCAAGGACGCGCTTCGCCTGGCGCGCGACGGCGGCGGACGGGTCGATGACCTCGGCACGGCCGGCGCAGACCCCCTCGACAACCGGCTTCAGGTGCGGGAAATGCGTGCAGCCAAGGACGATCGCGTCGCACCCTGCGGCAAGAAGGGGCTCGACCTTCGCGCGGACGACCGCGACGACCCCTGGGTCGGATAGGGCCAGGCCAGAGTCGATGAGAGTCGAGTCGGGGTCTTTTAGCGTCACCTCGCCTCTACCCGACCCGCCAACGACCCTCAGCGACTCCACGATCTCGACGAACTCGTCTGCGACGGTCGCGACGACCGTCACGTCCTTCGCGAATTTGGCCTTCGTCTCGTTGTAGAGCCGGCCGCCGAACGTCCCCGCCGTCGCGAGCACGCCGACGACGCCCGTCTTCGAGCGGATCGCGGCCGGCTTGACCGCCGGCTCGATGCCGATGAACGGAACGCCGGGATGCCGGCCGCGCAGCGTGTCGATTGCGGCGGCGGTCGCCGTGTTGCAGGCGACGACAACCATCTTGCAGCCGCGCCGGAGAAGCCGGCGCACGTTCCGCTCGGCAAGGCGGACGATCTCCGCCGCGGGCCTGTTCCCATAGGGGCAGTTCGCGGAGTCGGCGATGTAGACGGTCGACTCGCGCGGACACAGCCGCCTGAAGGCGTCGAGGACGCAGAGCCCGCCGAGGCCCGAGTCGAAGAATCCGACGGCTCTCCTTTCCGCCTCCATCCTACTTGACCGCCTCGACAAGCCAGTGCGGCATCGGCGGCGGAACGGGACGGGTCGCGCCGGGCGTGAAGCCCGCCTCGCGCATCCATCCCTTCAGTTCCTCGTCGGAGAAGACCCAGCCGTTCTCCGTCGTGAGCGCCATGTTGACGGCGAAGAGGGCGGAGAAAGGCGGCGCCGTGTGCGTCGCGTCCGTCATCATGTCGAGGACGAAGAGCCGTCCGCCCTTTCTGAGCGCCCTGTTCGCGCGCCTCAGGATGTCGACGATCTGCTCGGGCGACTCCTGGTGGAGGGCGCCGAAGATCGTCACGACGTCATAGGCCCCGGGCTCGTACTCGTCCGCATGGTAGTCGCCCGCGCGGCATTCGACGCGTCCGGAGAGCCCGGACTTCGCGACGTAGTCCGCCGCCTCGGCCGAGATCGCCTCGAGGTCGACCGTCACGCACGTGGCCGGCGGATTCGCCTGGCACATGAGGATCGCGTACGCGCCCGGCCCGCCGGCGAGGTCGAGGATCTTCCCCGAGAGGGCGCCCAGCATCGGGACGATGCCCTTGCCGATGCCCATCGCGCGCCCGAACATCGACGCGGCGAACGCCTTCGTCCGCGCGGCGTCCTCGCCGAGGTGGATCTCCGGCTTCTCGACGGGGCGGCCGGTCCGGGCGAGTTCCGCGAGCCGCCCCCACGCGGGATACACGTCGCGGTTGTAGCGGATCGCCTTCGTGAGGTCGGCGGGACCGCCCGGGATCAGCGCCATCTTCCCCGCGGGGGTGTTGGAGTACTTCCCCCCGCGCTTTTCGAGAAGACCCTCCGCGACGCACGCGTCCGCGAGGAGGCGCATGCCGCGCGCCGCCGTGTCAAAGGTCCCCGCCTCGACCTTGGCGAACACGTCGCAGTCGATGGCGGCGAAGAGGACGGCGCTTCCGTAGTAGGCGCTCGCAAGGTCGACGATGTCCTGGACAGACTTCACCTGAAAACCTCCTTCATCAGCGCGGCGCATCTGCCGCAGTGCCTGCAGTCGTTGGCGTCGCGGCATCCGCGCACCTCGCGCCAGAGCGGCAGGCTCGCGTCGAACGCCTTGTTGTCGAAGCTCTTCGGGAACGCGTGGCACGCGTCCATCAGGTCCGCGAGGTTCCCGTCGTACGCGTACGTCGCGTAGGCGTCCAGGACCTCGACGGGATGCGGGTGGCGCCGCGTCGCGAGCTTGACGACGTCGACGTGCTCCTCGTATTCCGGAAGGTCCTCCGGGCGGATCCACGTCGAGCGCAGGAAGTCCTCGTAGCGCCCGCGGGCGTAGTTGTCCTTGCAGACGAAGACGGAGAAGCCGAACGACTCGCCGGCCTTCGACTGCGCGACGCGGTCGTGTCCGTGGAGGTTGTCGTGGAACTGCTGGTAGGGGCACTGGCGGATGCAGCCGGAGTTCGCCTGCATGCCGAGGACCTTGCCGTTGCCGTGCGCCCACGACGAGAGGCCGGCGAGCCAGTCGAGCTCGCGGTGCCGCTCGCGCGAGGCGTAGAACGAGTCGAAGAGGTCCGCCACCGGTTCGAGGCCGACGGTCCCGTGGACGCGGATGTTGACGCTCCAGCGGATCCTGACGGACGGGAACGCGCGGCGGACGACCGTCGCGACGAAGGGCGAGGTCGTCGTCACCGTGTCGGGGAGGAGCCCCGCCGCGTCCATCTCGCGCAGGTTGCGCACGACGAAGTCCGACAGCTCCTGCGAAACCGCGATGTCGCCGTAGCAGTTGCAGTTGAAGAGCGTGTCGAGCTCGATTCCGCTTGCGCGCGCCCAGCGGAGGTCGTCGACCATCCGCGCGCGCAGCTCGGGCGTGAAGTCCGGCGCGGGCCGGCACGAAAGCACGCCCGGCCACGCGAAGAACGTCTCCCGGATGCGGCCGAGGCGGCGCGCGCACGCCGCCTTGAAGTCGGCGTTGAGGAAGTGCCCGACTGCAAGCGTCCGCTTCACGTCAGCGATTTCCCCCGCGCCCGCCGCCGCGGTTGCCGCCGCGGTTGCCGCGTCCGCCGCCCCAGCCGCCGGGCCCGCCGGGCCCGCGTCCGCCGCCCCAGCCGCTGTCCGTCGCCTCGTAGATCCCCTTGACCGTCTCGGCGATCTCCTTCGCGTCGTCGCCGCGGAAGCCGAGCGTCTCGGCGGTCTGGACGAGGAGGTTTTCGCGCTCGGCGCGGTTCAGCTCGCGGATCCTGCCGTCCGCCTCGCGCATCTCCTCGAAGGCGGCGCGGCGCTCGTCCTCCGTCATGTCGAGGAAGTTGCGCATCCTGTCCTCGAGCTCCTCGCGGCGCTCGATCATCCCCTGGAGCTCCTCGTGCGTCCTGCGGGCCTCGGGGGACATCCTCGACGTGTCGACGGACGAGAGGAAGTCGATCTTCGACTGCGCGCGCTCGAGGCGGCGGCGGCGGAACTGGGCCATCCCGTTCGTCATCTGCGCGTAGCGGGCGGGATCCTCCCTCTGGAGGCGCTCGGCCTCGGCGCGCGGGTCGAAGCGGCGCTCGCGGCGCTCGTCCTCCTCCTTCGCCTGCTCGACCTCGACGCCCTGCTTCGCGAGCGCCTCCTCGAGCTCCCTGACGCGCGCGCGGAGCCGGCGGGCCTCGGAGCGGTCGGAGCCGTCCCCCTGGCGCGGACGCTGGGCGCGCTCCGGCTTCGCCTCCGGCTCGTCGGCAGGGGCCGGAGCGGACGACGGCGCAAGGCAGTAGCCGAGCGCGGCCCCTACGAGAAGCGCGACGGCGATCGGGAAGAATGCTCTGGGTTTCATCTTGTCTCCTTGTGTGTTGTTGCCTACTCCGACTTCGCGACGGCGCGGCGGCGTCCGTGCGTTCCCCTCACCACCCCCCTGTTGAAGAGGAAAAGCTCCTTCGGGTCGAACCCCGGCTTGTTGTGGATGTCCACGTGCGACGCGAAGTCCGGCGCCTCGCGCGCGTCCGTCCACCAGACGTACTCGCACCACGAGCCGGGCCTGGCGAGGAGGACGACGCAGTCCCCAGGAAGCGCGTCCGCGCCGTCCGCCCGCTCGAAGCCGCCCGTCTCGAGCAGCAGCCCGGCGGCCCGCTCCCGCTCCTCGCCGTAGACGACGCAGAGCTCGTGGTCGCACATCGCGAACGCGGCGGACTGGTAGAAGTCGGGATACGACCTTCCGGCGACGGTGCGCGTGCGGAAGAGGTCGTTGCGGCGGAGCACGACGTTCGGCCGGACCGGCTCGGACGCCGCCTCGGCGATCTCGTAGTCGCCCGCCACCTTCAGCTCGCAGCCGCGGCGCATGCAGATGTCGGCGAGACGCTCGAGCTGGCGGCGGAGCTCCTTCAGCGCCGCCTTCGCCGCGGGCGAATCCGGGCCCTTCGCCTGGGCGGCGTAGTCGAGCGTCGGGAGGTAGAGGTACGCCTCGTCCACGTCGTGCGCGTTCGTCATCTCCTCGAACCACGAGATGCACATGCGGCCGACCTTCGCCGAGGCGAACGGGCCCCAGTAGCGCCAGAGCGGGAACCGGCCGCAGAGCTTCTCGACGATCGGCGCCATCCCCGTCGGCTTCGTGTAGCAGCTCATCAGCATGCCGCCGCCGTGCTTGTGGACGGGCGCGGGGGAGACGACGACGTCCGCCTCCTCGCCGAGCGACTGCTGGAGGAAGAAGAGCCCGACCGTCCCGCCCCGCGCGCGGCGGTCGGCCCAGACGCGCCGCCCCTTCACGATCCGCGCGGACTGCTCCCAGAAGAGGGGTCGGCGGAGCGCCTCCGACCACCATCCGTTCGCGACGATGCCGTGCCCCGCGGGCGGCAGGCCCGTCCGGAGCGACGCCTGCGCGACGCAGGTGACGGCGGGGAAGGCACTTGGCGCGGGCCCGAAGCGGAGCCCGGCCATTTCGAGCATTCCGCTGCGCTCGAGAAGGCCGTAGCCGAGTCCGGCCGCGACTACGTTGAGTGTCTTCATGTGGATGTCTAATTATACCACAACCACCCCCTCGAACTCAACGCCTCCCGGCGGAATTCGGGAAAGCGCGAGGGCGCGGCGAATCCGCCGCGCCCCCCGCCTCCGGACGCATCCGGCCGGTCAGCCGAGGAGGTCGTCGCCTCCGTCCGCCACGATCTCGTCGGCGTTCTGGATCTCGACGCCGTCCGCCGAGGTGTCGCCCGTGTCCGGGATGAGCTCGGTCTGGAGCTGCATGTCGGACTCGTCCTCCTCCTCCTCGCCCGGAAGCCCGGACGCGGGGATGCCGTAGAGCTCCTCGTGGCGCTTGCGCTGCTCCTCGCGGAGCTGCTCCATCTCCTCGTCGCTGATCGCGTCGCAGAGCGGCACGAGCTTGAGGTAGCGGTGGAGCGGGAAGCCGGTGCCGCCGGGGATGAGGTGGCCGAGGATGACGTTCTCCTTGAAGCCGCGGAGCTCGTCGACCCTGCCCATCGTCGCGGCCTCGGTGAGGACGCGCGTCGTGTCCTGGAAGGACGCGGCGGAGATGAACGAGTCCGTCTCGAGGGCGGCCTTCGTGATGCCGAGGAGCGCGGGCTGGGCCTCCGCCGGGCGGCGGCCTTCCATCATCATCTCCTCGTTCACCTTGAGGAACGTCTGGCGCG
>Ga0310690_10001700_pt1 | contig 38272 bp, 31 predicted proteins | sample AusTroGonzalo_MG_2_FD_207661 | JGI IMG/M metagenome (GOLD analysis project Ga0310690, IMG submission 207661) | Bovine rumen microbial communities from tropical cattle in Woodstock, Queensland, Australia - Gonzalo_04 (v2) (version 2) | ecosystem: Host-associated > Mammals > Digestive system >...
GATTCCGATGTTTTGGTATTTTAAATGAGATGCCCGATCAGGTCGGGCATGACGAAAGGTATGAAAGTATTCAGAAAAACAGGCGTTTCGACGCTGATCAATATCCTGGGCATGAGCGTCGCTTTCGCGGCGGCGATGATTCTGATGGTGCAGGTGCGCTGGGATACGACCTATGACGCCAATTTTGAAGGTCACGAGCAAGTGTATCGGATGGAGAACAACTGGATCGATGACGGTCCTTTCTCTGCTATGTTCTCCCGTCCGTTGATTGAGCTGGTAAAAGCATCCAGTCCGAACATTGAGTCTATAGGTACGATGATGGGGCTTTCGGAACAAGTCTATTACCCTGAAGGGGACAAGGAATCCGCCATTGCCGTATCTTCCGTTCTGGTTGACAGTGCCCTGTTCAGTGTTTTCCCTTTCGATTGGGTGGAAGGTTCCGCACAGGAATTCACGGCCCCGGGCACAGCCGTCATCAATGAGGTTTATGCCAAGAGGCTTTTCGGGAGCGATAATGCGCTCGGAAAAATCCTCCAGACCGGAGACGGCACCACGGCCCGCATCGTAGGTGTTTTCAAGAACACGCCGCGCAACTTCAGCCTGCATTACGGCATCTTTGAAAATCTCGGAGAACAGTTTTTGGGAGATTTCAGCGAGTGGTCGTTCGAATCGTTTGTAAAACTGAAAGATCCGTCACAGGCTGAAGAGACCGCCTCGTCGATGATGGATGAACTCCAGAAGTATAGAAATGATGATTCGGAAGAGGGAGCTCAAAAATTCCGGAAGGGATTCCGGCTGAGCAGGTTGCACGACGCTCACTATGAGAGAGATGTAAGAGCATCGAAATTCTCTGCCAACAAGGCCATTACGATTACGCTGGCCGTCATCGCCATCCTGTTGATCCTCATCGCCATCATCAACTTCATCAATTTCGCTTTCGCAGAGATTCCTTTCCGCATCAAGAACATCAATACCCGGAAAGTACTGGGCGAAGGACGCGGCTCCCTGATCGGGCGCCAACTGTTGCACGCGGGGCTGATTGCCTTCATTTCGTTTGCTATCGCCTGCCTCATTATGCATCTGATAGCCGGGACTTCCTGGGCTTCGTATGTGTCCGACAGTCTGGCGCTCAAGGATAATGTCAGCATCCTGGCCCTGATGCTGTGTGTCGCGCTGGTATCTGCCGTAATTGCCGGTATCGCTCCGGCTCTCTATTCCACGGCGCAACCTGCCGCACTGGTGCTGAAAGGCTCCTATGCGATGAGCGTGAAGGGCAAGGCGCTGCGCAATATCCTGGTGGGCCTGCAGTTCGTGCTTTCATTCCTCTTTATCCTGATGGCGCTGTACGTTGGGGTGCAGACCCGATATATGATGAACAAGGACATGGGCTTCCAGCAGGAAAAAATCCTGCAGGTCGGGTGCGGCTTTTATGCGGGTGGTGCTCACGAGCCCCTGAAAGACAAATTATTGCAGAATCCTTCTATCACGGATGTGACTTTTGCCGACAATATGATTGTCTCCGACGGGAAGATGGGTTGGGGCCGTACCGTCGATGGGAAGCAGATCTATACGGAAGTGCTTCCCGTCAACGATGATTTCGCGCGGTTCTTTGGCCTTCAGATGGTGGACGGACGCGACTTCCAGCCGTCGGACAACCAAAGCGAACAGGGCTGTATGATTGTCAATGAGACATTCATACAGATGTTTCCGCAGTTTCACGTGGGCAGCCTAATGGGTGGCCATATGGGCGAAACCGAGATCGTGGGTATCGTGAAGGACTTCAACTTCAAGAGCTTGCAGCATCCGATGGGACCGTTGGCACTCTATATCTGGGGAAAGGAGCCTTGGAGAAACTTCAGCGTGATGTATGTCAAGACAGCTCCCGGAGCTGACTTCAAGGCGGTCTCCGACGACATCAAGGAAGCGGTTTGTGCCTTTGACCCGACCAGGGAACCCGACCAGGTGAATGTGCGCCATCTGGACGAATGGATCGAGAATATGTACCAAAGCGAGCAGACGCTTGGAAAACTCATCACCATCGCTTCCTTCGTGGCCCTGCTGATTGCCATCATTGGCATCATCGGCCTGGTGTTCTTTGAGACGCAGTTCATCCGCAAGGAGATTGCCGTGCGGCGCGTGAATGGCGCTACAGTGGGCAGCATCCTGGAGATGATCAACAAGAAATATCTCATTATGGCGGCCGTGAGCTTTGTGATTGCAGCTCCTGTTGCATACTGGCTGATGACCGCCTGGCGCAAGGGCTTTGCCTACCAGGCCCCCGTGCCGGTGTGGATCTTCCTCGTGGCCCTGCTGGCCGTTGCCGCCATTACCCTGGCCGTCGTTACGCTCCAAAGCTGGAGAGCGGCCAATGCGAATCCTGTAGAATCGTTAAAGAATGAATAAACGTCATTCCGGGCTTGACCCGGAATCTCAATCAAGAATAAATATTAAAAATTCAAATAATCATGATTAAAGTTTCCAATCTTTCCAAAATCTTCCGGACGGAAGAAATCGAGACCACGGCTCTCAATGGCGTATCGTTTGAAATCAAAGACGGCGAGTTCGTCGCCATTATGGGGCCTTCGGGCTGCGGCAAGTCCACGCTGCTTAACATCCTTGGCTTGCTGGACAATCCCACCAGCGGCAGCTATGAACTCCTTGGCACCGAAGTCGGAGGCCTCAAGGAGAAGGAACGCACCAAGTTCCGCAAGGGCAACATCGGCTTTGTATTCCAGAGCTTCAACCTCATCGACGAACTCAATGTGTATGAGAATATTGAGCTCCCGCTTCGCTATCTGAATATCAGCGCCAGCGAACGCAAGGCCGAAGTCACGGAAATCATGAAACGCATGGCCATCAGCCACCGCGCCAACCATTTCCCGCAGCAGCTCTCCGGCGGTCAGCAGCAGCGCGTGGCCATTGCCCGCGCCGTCGTCGCCGGCCCGAAGCTGATCCTCGCCGATGAGCCTACCGGTAACCTCGATTCCAAGAACGGCAAGGAAGTGATGGACCTCCTGAAGGAACTCAATTCTGAAGGCACCACCATCGTGATGGTGACCCACTCCCAGAAAGACGCCGCCTGCGCCCAGCGCACCATCGACCTCTTCGACGGTCAGATCGTCTCCGACGTCAAGAACGAACTTTAATGAGACGCAATTCGGACATCCTGATCAAGGTCCTCTCCCTGGGCATCGGGTTGGCCGTGGGCATCGTGCTCATTGCCAAGGTGTTCTTTGAGCTGAGTTACGACAGCTTCTACAAGGACATCGACCGGGTGTACACCATTCGGACCTGGTACTCACAGAATGGGGATGAGAATGATTATGGGCAGGTAAGCGGCGGCGTGGCTGTGGGTTTTATGGAGGAAGTCCCCGGCGTAGAGGCCGGTACGCGTACGACGTTCATTTTCAACAGCAACACATACTTGGACGAAAACCGAAACAAGCTCAAAGGGAATCTCGTTTGCGCCGACACTTGCTTCTTCAAAGTGTTCGACCGGCCAATCCTCGCCGGAGATCCAGTGAAAGCGCTGGGGAAATGGGGCTGCGTGATGGTGAGCCGCAGTTTCGCGGAGAAGTTGGCCGAGGAGATGCCCGGTCTAGCCGGGCATGACGTAAGCAGCGTTCTCGGCAAGCAGATTGCCAATGCCGATATAGAAGAGTTGAAGCTGACCATCGAGGGTGTCTTTGAGGACTTCCCGAAGAACGGAAGCCTGGACTACGATATCCTCCTCTCTATGACAACCTACAACAAGGAGAGCACGGACAACTGGCTGGGTAACGACCGGTATCGGGGCTATGTAAAACTGATGCCGGGCATTGACCCCGGTACGCTGTCCGATGCCATCCGCAAGATGCAGGAGGCACACCAGCCTATGGAAGAGATTGAGGCGATGGGCCTCCAGCTCAGCTATTTCCTCTCCCCTTTCAGCACGATGCATACATCTTCCACGGAAGTAAAGACGCAGGTGATCCTCTTGTCCATTGTCGCTGCGCTACTGATCATCATCAGCTTGCTGAACTACATCCTGATCGTTATCTCCTCCCTGGTAAAGCGCTCCAAGGAAGTGGGCGTAAGGAAGTGCTATGGTGCTGAAAGCAAGCATATTTACGGAATGCTCACCAAAGAGGCGTTGCTGCATATCGTTCTGTCTCTAGCGCTGGCCGCCATTATCATCTTCGCAGGACGTGGGATTATTGAGAACTTGCTGGGCGTACCGTTCCAGACGTTGCTGGTACCGCAGAGCATCGTAGCCATCGGCCTGCTGATCCTGTTAGTGCTGATCATCTCGATCGTCGTTCCGGCCGAACTGTATCAGCGAATCCCGGTCTATGCGGCACTGAAGAACTATACGGAGAATTCCCGCCGCTGGAAGCTGGGATTGCTGGGTGTGCAAGTGCTTATCAACGTGTTCCTGGTGGTGATGATGATCATCATCGGCCGTCAGTATCAGAAGGTATCACACGCCGATACGGGTTATGACTACAAAAACCTGTACTACTTTGACTTGTTTGACAGAGACCGGCAAGCGCTGTTACGGGCCTACCAGACCTTGAAGAACCTCCCCGAGGTAAGCGGCGTAGCGGCCAGCTACAATCTGCCTTATCAGGGTTCCAGCGGGGACAACGTCTCTCTTCCCGGCGAGTATAAAGAACTGTTCAACATCGCCGATCAGTATGAATGCTCTCCGGAGTTCTACGAGCTGATGGACATCCAGTTCCTGGATGGCCGGGCTCCGCGGGACTCCAGTGAGGTGGCTGTGGATGAGAAGTTTGTGGCCCGGATGGCCGACTTTACCAACTGGTCCGACGGCGCCGTGGGCAAGCAGGTGTTCATCACTGGCCACGACAGCCAGGAAAACCCGGAAATGAGCTTTTTCACCATCTCTGGCGTATATAAGAGCTATCTGATCGGCAACCTTCAGTATGTGGATGAACGACCCAGTGCCCTGTTCTATGGTGAGATTGGGAGCATGAGCTCCTGGATGCCGCACACCCTCTTCAAGGTAAGCCCGGATGCCCTGGAGAAAGTGCGCGACGCTTTGAAAGAAGCGCTGCCTGACAAGGAAATCAACATCGTTTCTTATGCGGAGCAGATGCGTTCCGCCTACGCCGACAGCAAGAAGATGCGCAATACGATGGCGCTGGGCGCCGTGTTCTCGCTGCTGATCGCGCTACTGGGACTCATCGGCTTCATCCGCGACGAATCCCTGCGCCGCAGCAAAGAGATGGCAGTTCGCAAGATCAACGGCGCCACAACACGGGACATCCTGAGCGTGTTCGCCAAGGACATTATGAAACTGTCCGCCGTGATGGCCGTCATCGCTTGCGTAGCTGCCTACTTCGTAGCCCACAAGTGGCTGGAACATTTTGCCGAGAAAGTAGCTCTGAATCCGTTGTATTTCATCGGCGGTGCAGCCCTGGTGCTCCTGATTGTGCTGGGCGTGGTGGTGCTGAACTGCCTCCGCATCGCCCGGGCGAACCCGGTGGAATCGCTAAAGAACGAGTAGTATGGAGAGTTATCTGAAATTCCTCTCCCGCAACAAGTTATACACTGCCATCGAGGCGGTGGGGCTGGCCGTGAGCCTGGCGTTCGTGATCCTGATCGGCAGCTATGTGGTGCAGCAGTACCAGGTGGCGCACGAGTCGCCGGAGTGGAAACGTACCTTCGTACTGGGAAGCGAAGAGTTTCTGGGGCTCACCTACTGGGACAAGGAGGAGCTGGAGATGAATGTCCCGGAGGTGGAAGCAGCGACTCACGTGGCAATGCTGTGGCAGCCGATCGTAAAAACCGGAGACGACAAGTTTACCGTCAGCGGTATGGAGGCGGACGCCGCTTTCTTCGAGGTATTCCCGCAGTATCGGATCGTGGAAGGGAATGTGGAGGATTTTGTCGGTAAAAACGATATTCTGATCAGTGAATCGCTGGCCCGCCGTATTGCGAAAAGCGGTGAGAGCCTGATCGGAAGCCTGCTGAACGTGGATGAAACCGAGCGTACCGTCAAGGGCATCTTTGCTGATTTTGACGGCACCTTTTTTATGCCCTACGACATCATTTCACATATTTCGGGAACCTGGGCGGCAGCGCAAGAGCGGAACTTCGGAAGTATCGGTAACTATACTACCTGGTTCCGCGCACGCGAAGATGCGGACCTAGCCGACGTGCAGGACAAAGTGAAAGCGCTGCTACATAAGAACTACGACGCAATCTGGAGTCATGAGAAGGTGGATTCCTGGAAAGCATACCGAATGGATGAGGCCTTCTTTATCACAGGAAACAGCAACGGGCTCACCCGGCAAGGAAACGCCCAGATGCTCAGGCTCCTGACAGTCGTTGTGCTCCTGCTATTGCTATCGGCCATTTTCAACTATGTGAACCTGAGCCTCGCCCTTACGGGCAAGCGGTCCAAGGAGATGGCCACCCGACGCCTGCTAGGAGCCGACAAAACCGGCATCCTTTGGAAGTACATCGGCGAATCCGTCGCCTTTACCGCCGTCTGCTTTACCGCCGCATTGCTGCTGGCCGATCTTCTCGCTCCGATGATGAACAGCCTCATTTCAACTAGCGACCCGGACGAGTTGATGTTGGGCCTGGGTGACACAAGCGTAAGGCTTTCCTTTATGATGACGCCCTGTTATATCCTAGCGTACATCGCCGGTATCCTGGTTCTGGGCGTAGTCAACGGGTTTCTCCCTGCCTTTGCGGCATCACGTTTCCAGCCCATCGACGTGATCAGGGGGACGCTCCGGCGCCGGAACAAGATGATGCTGAGCAAGATATTCATCATAGTGCAGAACGTCCTGTCGGTGTTCCTGATTGCCCTGGCGCTGGTGATGGAAATTCAGATGCGCCACATGCTCACCCGGCCGATGCATGCCGCCACGGATAATCTCTATTACATCGAGTACTCCGCCCGCGACTATGATATGATGAAGCTCTTCAAGAACAAGGTGGAGCAATTGCCGTTTGTGACAAAGGCAGGCGTGGGACGTGGTATTCCGGGACTCATCAATATGACCATGGGAGTCAGGGTAGACGAAGAACATCGCGTAGACATGCCCATCATCCTTTGCGACTCCACCTATTTCAAACTGCTGGGACTTGAGGTCGAGGAGGACTTTGGGCATCCGCTGGTACATTCGCTTTGGATGAGCCGGAGTGCTTTCAATGCGGCGGGAGTATCGGACACCTCTACGGTTTTTCCCCGGAGAATCAATATGAACGGCGCCCAACCGGAGTTCATCGGCGGCGTGGTGACGGATTTCCCCACCCGACCGGCCTCGGAGGGCGAAATCAATCCCAACGGCAGTGTCATCGTAACCCGGGCCGAGGAACTCCGATATGCCAACTGTATGCTCATCGGTACCTCGGGAGAGGACGATTCTTACGACAAAGCCATCCGGCAGGCTTACAGGGAATACCGTCTGGAAACTGCTGGAGTGGAAGAACCTGCATGGCGGTACGGCTTTGTGCGTGACATTTACAAGAAGATGCTGGCTCCTGTCCAGAGGACCCTCCGTCTGGTAGAACTCTTTGCAGTCCTCGCGGTGCTCATTTCCCTTCTTGGCCTGCTGGCAATGAGCACATACTTTGCCGATGAAAATACAAAGCAGATTGCCGTGAGAAAGGTGTTTGGCGCTGATGTGAGCAGTGAGACGTGGCGGAATGTCCGCAGCTACATGCTGCTGGTCGGCATCGCCTGCGCCATCGGCATTCCCCTGGCCGTCTGGGCCTCCCGAGTCTATCTTCAACGCTTCGCTTACCGCGTCGAGAATTACGGTTGGGTTTTCGTGGTGGCAATCATTATTTCTATGGCCATCGCCTTTGGCACCGTCCTCTGGCAGACGCTGAAGGCGGCGAGGACGAATCCGGCAATCGAGTTGAAGAAAGAATAATATTAATTGTCTATGTTCTGCTGGAAACCAATCTTACGCCGAGGTTTGTTCTTCTTCTCCTCTAGTTTGGATGAGAGGTCGGCAATGGCCATATACAGGTTGTCAATGTCCTGCCGGACATCTTCCGACAGGTCATTGACGGCACCAAGGTCTTCCTCCCGCTGGAGAGCCAGCAGATCCACCTTGGAACGGAGTTCTTTCAGCTCGGATGAAACAGAAGATGCAGTCAATAGATACTCCCGAACTTGGACGAATGCTCGCATGATGGCGATGTTTGCTTCGATGGCGATATCACTTCGCAGTACCCCTGAGAGCATCGCTATGCCTTGCTCAGTGAAAGCAAAAGGCGGGGCAGAATTCTTTCTTTTCGATGATATCACAAAATGTGACATCATATCTCTGACTTCTTCTGTTGACAGTTGGAACATAAAGTCTGGCGGGAATCGTTTCAAATTTCGTTTCACCGCCTGGTTCAATTCCCCGGTTTTTACCTGGTACAATCTCGCCAGATCAAAGTCCAGCATCACTCTCTTTCCTCGAATCTCATGGATGAGGTTCTGCACTAGAATCAATTCTTCGCTCATATCTCTCATTTTTTAGAACCTATACAAAGATAGGCATTATCTCCCAAAAATGAAAAGCTATCTGAAATTCCTTTCCCGCAACAAGCTCTACACTGCCATCGAGGCAGTGGGGCTGATCGTGAGCCTGGCGTTCGTGCTGCTGACCGGGCATTTCGTGTGGCAGCAGCGGCTGATGACGCGGAACGTGCCGGATTACCAGGATGTCTATACCTTCTACCGGACGACCAGCACGCGATCGGGCATCGGCCAGTCCTGGGGCTTTGCCTACCAGGCCAAGGAGAACATTCCCGAAGTGGAAAAAGCCGCGATGTTCTGGAAGGCGCGACAGGGCGAAAAAGATTTAGTTGAAGTGGGCGGACAGAAATACCATGTCAGCACTTATAAGGTGGGCGGGGATTTCTTCGGCATCTTCCCGGCCGAGTTCGACTACGGCGGCCCCGAAGTGCTCGCGGACGCCTCCAACGTCATCGTCAGCCGTTCCTTCGCGAACCTTTTGGGCGGGACGGAGCAGGCCATCGGACGGACCGTCAATGGTGCGTTCACGATTGCGGCCGTCGTCAAGGAGACGCCCAATCCCATCTTCGGCGACGTCGATATCATCTCCAGCATCGAGAATCTCACCAACCGGAAGAATTCCCCGTTCATGCTCGATGTCATCCCCTTCGTCAAAGTCAGGAAAGGGAGCGACCGGGCGGCACTGGAGGTGAAGGCCGACACGCTGGTAGCCCGGGCATTCGATGTATTCGAAGGAAGGGATTTCCTGTCGGACAGCGGCCTGATCCGCTATGACGAAATCTGGTTCTCGCCCGCCAACAACCAGTCCCTGCGACGGGGCAACCCGTTGTTCACGGGCATCATCCTGCTGGTCACCATCATCCTGCTGCTGTCGGCGATTTTCAATTACATCAACCTCAATGTGGCGCTTTCCAGCAAGCGCTCCAAGGAGATGGCCACCCGCAAGATCCTCGGAGCGGGAGAAAAGTCCCTGATCGGAGGCTACCTCCTGGAATCCTTCGCCTTCACAGCGATCTGCTTCCTGCTGGCGGTGCTGCTCGCCGAGGCTTGCACGCCCTGGTTCAACCGGATCATCGGCTCCGTCGTGCCCGTTCGGGTGCTGTACACCCCGGGGTGGCTGGCCGTTTATGTCCTGTTTGTTGTCCTGCTGTCGATAATCCAGGGGCTCCTGCCTGCCTGGATCGGCACGCGGATGCCGGCCATCGCGGTAGTGAAGGGAGAGTACCGCGCCCGGCACAAACACGTGTTCAGCAAGGTGTTCATCGTGCTGCAGCAGGTCTTCTCCATCATACTGCTGGCCCTCGCCCTGATTCTCGGACTTCAGGTCTCGCACATGGCTCATCGCCCGATGGGCGTCGATGTGGACGGGGATTTCTACATACAGTTGGATAACTGGGGACTGCGGGACATCTTGGCCGAGCAGGCGGCTTCCCTGTCTTGCGTCAACCGGATCGGCCGCAGCACCTATTTTCCTGGGATGGCAGAAGAATGGGAAGCAGAAGACAAAGACAAGGGTAAGATCAAGATGGCCGTCATCACCTGCGACAGCACGGCGTTTGACATCTTTGGTTTCGACGTCCGGGAACGCTTCCAGGAACCTGTGGAAGGCACCGTGTGGATTTCCGAGCAGGAAATGACCCGCTTCGGCGTCGACCGGAATACGGAGAACCTGAAATACCACCACGTGCTGGGCGAGTCCCTCGGCGGCATTATAGGCGACTTTGCGGCGAACGATGTGCTTTCCTATGGCTCGGATGTAGGCAGTTATGTGATTATCAGCCCTGTGGAGGAGCTGTACGGCTTGTTGATCGAGACGATAGGCGACCGGGCGGAGGCCGAACGCCAGTTGAAGGATCTCCATCAGGAACTCTGCATGAAATACCTGGGAATAGAGGAGAAACCCTATATGTTCGGCTACATCTCGGACATTCTCTCTGCTGGTCTGACGGAAGTCCGGGAGCGCCTGAAACTCGTCGAAGTGTTCATGCTGTTGAGCCTGCTGCTTTCCGTATTGGGTCTGACCGCCATGAGCAGCTACTATGCGAACGAAAGTGCGAAAGATATCGCCATCCGCAAGGTCTTCGGAAGCACGATGCAGGATGAGGTCCGCAAGTCGGTCATGGAGTACCTGACGCTGCTGGCGATTGCGGCGATCGTCGCCGTCCCCATCTCTATCTACCTGGCCGCCCTGCTGCTGCAGCCCTATCCGTACCGGGTCACCGGCTGCGGCTGGGTCTTCATCGCCGCCGTCGCCATCGCAACGCTCATTGCCTTCGCCTCCGTCCTCTGGCAAACCCTGAAGGCTGCGAAGACGGATCCTGCGATTGAGTTGAAGAAAGAATAACAATGATACTACGAAACATCAAGAGTCTGATCCGCCGGTATCCGGTGGCGGTGATCCTGAACTTCACGGGGCTGGTGGCGGCGTTCGTGGCTTTCGCCCTGATCTTCCTGCAGGCAGAGTATGAGCTTTCGTTTGACAAGTGCCATCCGACGGCCGACCGGGTGTTCCGGGTCGACAAGGAAGGTGACGAGACGTTGTTCCGCAACATCTTGCCGCGAGGCTTTGCCGATGATATCATCGGTTCATCGGCCCACATCGAAGCGGGATGCACCCTCGTCCCCTTCTTCGGGGATGTCTTTTTCAGCGTGGCCGAAGAAGGCAAGACAGCGACGAGTTTCAAGCGCGAACTCATCTTCGCCTCGGAACGTTTTATCGATGTGTTCGGCCTCAAGATGGTAGAGGGCGACGCCCACGCGCTGGAAGGCCCCAATACCGTGATCATTCCCCGCTCGCTGGCGGAAATCCTGTTCCCCGGGGAGCCGGCGCTCGGCAAGTTGCTGAAGATGGATGTCAAGTTTCGGGAACTTCCCGGCGAAACCACGGTGACGGGCGTCTATGAGGACTTGCCTTCCAACACGCAGATCGGAAACAACATGTACATGGCCGTCGGAGACATACAGAAAGGATCCTATGGCGCAGCTAATTTCGTATGCTACCTGCTGCTGGACGATGCCGGGAATGCCCAGGCCGTGTCCGATGAGTTCAATTCTCATTTCGATTTCGATCCGCACGAGGGTTGGCTGATGCCCATCGAACTGGTTACGCTGACCAGCATCTACTTCCGGAACGAAGGCAATATCTACAAGAGCGGCAGCCGTTCGCAATTGAACCTGCTTATCGCGATTGCCATCCTGATCCTGGGCATCGGCCTGATCAACTTCATGAATTTCTATGTGGCGCTGACGCCGCTGCGCATCCGGAGCGTGAACCTGCAGAAGATTCTGGGGTCATCGACGGCACGGCTGCGCGCACTGGTGGTAGCGGAAGCCGTAATCTGGTGCTGCTGCGCCTTTGTGGTGGCAGCGCTGCTGCTAGGACCGATTTCCGAGGCGCTGCTGACCCGGAGTGTGCTGATGCAGTCCTTCAGCCTCAGCAAGCACTGGGGCCTGCTGCTGTTCGTAGGAGCCGTGGCGCTGGCTACCGGCATCCTGGCCGGCATCTGGCCGGGCATCTATTCGACCTCGGGGCAGCCGGCCCTGATCCTGAGGGGCAACTATGGCCTTTCGGCTTCCGGGAAGACGCTCCGGGCCATCCTGGTGGGCGTGCAGTTCGTCATTTCCACGGCCCTGCTCATCTTCGTGCTGTTCGTGCAGCGGCAGAGCCAGTTCATGCAGGAATACCCCTGCGGCTACGACAAGAACAACCTGGCCGTGGTAGATATCGGCGGGGAGAACTGCCGGAACAGGGCAGACTGGTTGCGGGAACGGTTGCGCTCCCTTCCCGAAGTGGAAGACGTGGGCTACGCCATGGATATCGTCGGCGGCGCAGACATCTATTCCACGGACGGCGTCGATTTCGGAAAAGGGCCGGTGATGATGAGCATGATCTACTGCAGCTGGAGCCTCCCTCAAGTGCTGGGGCTGGAGATCCTTGAGGGGCGCTACTTCCGCGAAAATGATTTGGGCCCCATCCTCTTCACCCAGGACATGAAAGAATACGGCGCAGAGGCAAGGGTCTATCCGGAAGAATTCGGAGAAGGCGCACCGGTCTTGGGCTTCGTGAACAATGTTAATATCACTTCCCTGCGGAAGGCCGATGCGCCGGTGGGTTTCCAGGTGGTCGGGCAGGATTACTTTTCGATGCCTTTTGCCCATATCCGGCTGGCCAAGGGCGCAGACCGTCTGGCTGCCGTTGAGAAGATCCAGGCCGTCCTGACCGAGATGGACCCGACAATGCAGTTTGAGATTCTGTTCTACGATGCGATTGGAAAAAATCTATACAGCGGTGAGGAGCGCTTGCGCCTGGCCGTCTGGCTGTTCTCCCTGCTGGCCATTTTGCTGTCGCTGGTAGGCATCTGGGGGCAGGTACTCATGGATGTGCAATACAAGCGGAAGGAAATCTCCGTAAAACGGGTGTTTGGCGCCGACACCGGCCAAATTACATCGGAAGGCTTGAGGCTGTACCTGAAGACCGTGGCCGTCTGCTTCTGTATAGCGGCGCCCATCGGCTGGCTGGTCGTGCAACACTACCTGCAGCAATTCTCGCACCGGGTGGGCTTCACCCCCTCGGTATTCCTGCTGACGCTGGTGATTGTCGCATTGCTGTGTACCGCCGTCGTCCTCTATCACTACCTCAAGACCGCCCGGATGAATCCCGCGGAATCGTTGAAGAACGAGTAACCAAACCGAATGCCTCAGAATGTATTCCTGCAAGGGTTGATGGATAGAATCTCTTTGTCGGTTTCAGAAACAAGATCCTCAGCAACTGTACGCAATTCCGAAAGGATCCGCATTTGTTGATCCGAGGAAGGATGCTTTGTCCCATTGATATAAGCAGCCAGGAGACTCTGTTTCATTCCGATGCGACGGGCAAAAGCCGAGACGTTGATCTCAGGGTGAAGAAGAAATAGATGCGCCAGCCCTACCGGCTCCGGATTGGGATACTCGAAGCTTTCGAACGAAATGTCTTCATCGATTTGTTCCCAATGGATGCCAAAAGAGTTAATCTCATAATCCTGCCGCTGGGATTCACTCGCAATTCTCAATCGTGGATAATAGAGCAAGGATTGCCACAGGGTACGACCGTCGTCGGTTACCCCGTAGATTCTGTCTCCTTCCATCCGGATGTTTACAATTCTCATTGTCCGTTTTCCTTATCCGACAAAAATAGGTTATATTTTTATAACCTGCAAGATAATCACAAAGATTTTGTATAGGAATAGGCTAAACGTTTAAAAACGTTTATAACTGTTTCTAAACGGATATGGTCGACTACAAGCCTTTTAGAATCCGGCACCCGATGGAAAGCCTTTTTATGTACGAGTCAGACCACCGGGAACCGTTTGTCAGATAAAAATGAGCAAACCACCCTACACTAATCTCGTAGATTACTGAATATCTGATTATTACGAAAACTAACAAAATGGCCGTTTGTCAGGTCAAACAGCGGCATTGCTATAGGAAAAGACAGGCGTATTCCTTAACTTTGTCAAGTGATGCAAAGAGGCTTATACGTATGTCTGACACTTTGTGCCCTGTCGTTGCTTTCGTGCGGAAAGCAGCAGGAACGCCTGTCCTATGACCAGGCACAGGCGAGTTACGCGGCGGGCGTGCTGGCTCACGTAAATGGGAACTATCTGGATGCCATCCTTTCACTGAACGAGGCGGAGAAATGCATGCCGGAGAGCGTCAATCCCGCATTCAAGATTGCGCTCTACCAGGAGCTGGCCGCCACCTCCACCGCCGCCGGCGTCTTCGAAGATGGCATGCGCTACGCCGATTCCGCCGAAGCATACGCGCTCCACACTGGCGACACGCTCCGCGCTGAGGAAGCACGGCGCACCAGGGCAATGGCCCTGGAATACCTGTGCCGGAGCCGGGAGAATCGCCAGCCCATCCTCCAGGCCCAGCGCAAACAGCTTGAGGAGCAGAACGCCCAGCTGGAACGGCAGGCCCGCAGGCAGCAGGGAACCTTCGCGGTTGCGGCGGGGACCCTGCTATTATTGCTGGTTGCTATCCTCCTGTATTTCAAACGCCGCAATCGTATTCTGATGCAGGAAAAGGAATCCCTGCTCGAGACCTGCCGGGCCTTGACCGCCCACACAACCGAGCCGCAAGACGCACAGGAAGCCCTCCAGCAGCACTACGCCGAACTCTGCCGGAAGCACCAGCTGGACCGAATTGCAGAAACGCTACTGTTTTCGCACGAAGCCGATCCCCGGCTCTACCAAGAGATGAAAAAGGCTGTCAAGGACATCCGCCTGGATGCGGAGAGCCAGCAAGCCTTTGAGCGCATGATTGACACTTCACTCGACGATGCCATGGCCCACTTCCGGGAGGCCTTTCCGGGGCGGAAACCTTCGTTCTACCAATTTGCCGGCTACTTGTTCGCCGGCTTTGACGCGGCCACCATCAGCACGTTGCTCTACGATATGGCCAAAGACCGCATTTACGTGAAGAAATACCAGCTCAAGCAGCTGATTACCAAAACAGAAACCCCTTATCAGCAACAATTCCTTCAACTGATCCGATGAAATACCATTGTCTTATAAGTCTGATCGCGGCACTCCTTCTGCTGGGCTGCAGCCGCGAAACCGTGGAGCAGGTCCCGGTCGATTTCGATGCAACGGAACAGGCATTCGAGGATATGGTGGCCTCCATCGAGATACTGCCGCTACACGGTACTCCGGAATCACGGATGGGTTACGCGCCTGGCCTCTATACAGCGGATGGCAACTGGTTCCTGCTGCAACGCGACCCGATGCTCGAGCCGGACTTCCGTCGCTGCAAACTCTATCGCTACGACAGCGAAGGCCACTTTCTGAACGCCATCGGCCGGAAAGGCGACCGGCTCGACGAGCTGTTCGATATACAGGGCATCCAGTTCCGAGATGGAAAAATCGTTATATATTCGCTCGAACCCGCGGGTGGAGGACAGAAAGCCATCACTTATGATTACGAAGGGAATGTGCTGGATGCGCGCCATTATCCGTTTGCCGGAGGTCAGTCGCTCCAGTTGCCCGATGGTATCCTGACCTACTATGGCCACGGCGACCGGCACGGACGGGAGGGCCGGTTGATGCTCTACTCGGAAGAAGGACTGCCCCGACAGGCCTTCCTGACTGAGCGCACGGCAGCCATGAACTTCCAACCCAGCGCGGACGTGCTGTGTCCGACGGAAGACGGGATAGTCGTGCTCGACACCTTCAGCGACACCCTCTGGCGCTACAATGCTGGACAGCTGATGCCCTTCCTGGCATTCGATTTGGGTTCGTATGCCCTTGACGATGAATTCTTTGCATTAACCGATATGCGTGAGGCCGCGCAGCGGCTCTTCACAGGGGCGTATGCCATGGTCAACCGCTATCTCGACGGTGGCCACTCACGCCTGGTCGAACTCTCCGTGCAGACAGCCGACCGGAAACGGAGCTGGATTTACGGCTACAATAACGGCAGCGGCTGGTATTGGTTCCGAGTCAGCGCTCCCTACGCCGGTAATTTCCAGTTGCTTGCTGGGCGTCAGGCCTGCTGCTTGCTGGAGCCCGAAAAGGACAACTATGTAATTGCCCGGATTACCTTTTCGAAATAGCATTCAACCATGAAGAGATTCCTGATATTCAGCATTTTGTCAATCTGTTGCTGGTCACAGGCGCAAGCAACTGAACGCGTATGGATTCATGCGGACCGCTCGTTGTATGCGGCCGGAGAGACTATATGGATGCGGGGCTGGATTACGGAGGTGGACGGGGAAGCTCCGACCAGTAAGTTCCTGTATGTGGAACTGCTGCGCGACGGGATGGAGTCCGTAGAAAAGCGCATCAAGATCAAGGAGCGCAACGGCATGTTCTTCGGGCAGATGGAATTGCCGGACGATTTGGACAGCGGCTGGTACACGCTGCGGGCTTATACCAAGGCCCAGAAAGACTGGCCGGCGGAGGCCTTGTTCCATACGCGGGTGCTGATTCGGGGAGCGGGGCCTGTGCCGAGCCTGTATGCGACGAAGCCCGTTGAACCGGATAATGCCGACATCAATGTGTCTGTCACATCAGCTGACGGCGGCCATCTGGCTGTCACGCTCACAAACACTGACGGAAAGCCGGTCGACGGCAACTTCGCGCTGTCAGTCGTTCGCGGAAGCTATGCGGATTTCGACTACCAGCTGCCGCCGTCGCAAGTCGCCAATTACCCCGATCTCCCGGAGGGTGAACGGGAATACACCCAAGAATTCGATTTCCGTGTGAAGAGCGTCCGCAACCGTCTGCCCGACAAGTACCAAGTTACCGTTATGTCGCAAAATATCGGATATTACCTGTCGAGCGAGGTAGCGGGAGACCGCTCCGTGAAGGGCGAAGAGGGTCAGTCGTTCCGGATTCCCGAACTGGACTACCCGGAAGAAACCGTCTTTACGGTCAACACGACGGGCTCGAAGTTCATTTTCCCGGCCGGAGAAGAAGAATCCTATGCCGCACCTTTCGATTACGGGCCGACCTATCCAGAACTGGAAGTAATTCGAGACACGACTGCCATCCGTCATCATCTTGAAGGCACCGTTGCTCCGCTACCGGTCGATGATACTTTGATTGCCAGCCAGATTACGGCAGAGCGGAAAGATCCGTATTATAGACCTGAACGAATGGTGGGTCCCTACTCCAGCGTTTTCGAATGGCGGCAGGTCAAGCTCCGCGAGGAGTTGGAAAAGTATGACGATATGGACCTGATGTCCTACATTGCGGCGCATTTCACGGGTCTTATTGCTACCGCTTCTGTCGGCGGTCTGGTTATCGGACGAACGATGTATTTCACGCGCGTAGGATTCATCAGCGAACGGGTAAAGACTAGCCACGGAGAAACCAAAATCAACGTACAAGGAGGGTACAGTCCCGTTGCGCTCTATATAGACGGGACAAAACAGGAAAACTGGGACGAAGCCGTATCCTATACGGTTAGGGATGTACAGAATCTATATGTCCTTCGCGGTCCAGAAGCAGCCCTTTACAATGAATACGCCGTAGTGTTGCTGGAACTGCGTCATTTCGACGAAAAAATGCTGGTAGATCAGAGGAAAAACGAGCGCAAAACCACCATCGCCCTGCTTCCGCTTGGCTACCAGAAGCCTAAAGCGTTTGACGCCGCGCCCTCACTCAACCCCGACCGCCAGGGCACCAACTATTGGAACCCCTGTATCCGCACAGACGCCTCGGGTCACGCCGACATCTCACTGCCCGAACTCCCAGAAGGCTGCTATTTCCGCATCGTCGGCCAGAACATTGATGGCCGCTGGTTCTCAACCCGGATGTCCTCTCCCCAATCACTATGAAAACATACCTGCATTTTCTCTCCCGAAACAAACTATACACCGCCATCGAGGCGTTCGGCTTGATTGTATCTTTGGCGCTCCTCATCGTCATCGGCTCATCGATCCGCGCTCAATTAGGTATTACTCGTCACGTTCCGGACCACGAGCGGATCTACGTCATCGGACCCACCATCCGGCCCGATGCCGGTCAATACCGGATGCGTGACGCCTTATCCCAGCTACCGCAACTGGAAAGCATAGCCGCTTTTACGATGTCTCCCACAACGGTCGAGGTGAATGGTGAAAAATTCAGCACAACTGTTTGCGTCGCAGATCCTGAATTGCTGGATATGGTTTCCTTGGCCGTGAAGTCCGGGAATCCCGAACCTCTATTTGGGGTGAACGACGTGGCCATCACAGCCGATGCGGCACGACGCATCTTTCCCGATCGCAATCCGGTTGGAGAGATGGTCGGGTTTGCCGAATATGGGAGCGAAGCGCCGGTATCCTTACAGATCACATCTGTCATCGAGAACCCTTCCCACTCCATTTTATCCGACTTTGATTTCATAGTCAACATCCAGTCGGACCAGTGTCCGCTGGCGAGCGAAATTCGCGGATCCGACCTGGAGCGCCAGGGCCAGGGAATGATGGTTTTCTTCATCGGAAAAGTGTATTCTCAGACAGACCTTGCGGCTTTGTCCCAGCAAATCGGAGACCTTCCCGGATGGTTGTCCCGTAATCTGGACACGCAGCAACCGCTTCGCAACCTCACTCCCTTTGACAGTATCTACTACTCCCCTGTTTCTATGTGGGTCTTCCGGCAAGGCAAGAAGCTCTATCTGACGGTTCTTGTCCTGCTCTGTTTAGTACTCTTGCTCTCATCGATGCTCAGCTATGTCAATCTGAGTATGGCGGCCTCGGGCGACCGCGCTCGGGAGATGGCAACGCGCCGGCTCGTGGGCGATGGTCGTATCGGCGTCTTCAGGCGGGTTCTGGGAGAATCCATTCTATTCACTCTGGTCTGCTTCCTATTGGCCATCCCGCTCGCCTTCTGGCTGGCCCCTTTGCTCGACAGTCTCAGGCCCGTGGGACTGAACATTCCTTTCAGCATCCAGACAGACGGCGCATTCTGGCTCCTGCTGCTGGGCCTCGCCTTGCTGCTGGGGTTGTTGGCAGGCATCGCGCCAGCGTGGATGAGCGCATCTGTCCGGCCAATTGACGTGGTTTCCGGCAAGATCCGCCGCAAGCGGAAGATGTATTTCAACCGCATCAGTGTCATTGTCCAAAGTGCCATTACCTTGATTCTCATTGTGATGACGCTGGTTATGGAACGTCAACTGGATTATATGGAAAAGGCTGACATCGGTGTCGATCCCAAAGAGAATGTGTTCTATTGCGGAATCCCATTGTCTGAAGACCAGGCGCAGATTCTGGCCGACCGTCTGCGCGCTTCACCCCAGGTGTTGGAAATTGGTTTCACTCTGGGATACCCCACTTATGTCAATTTCAGGACGGGCGGAAAAGGAATGACACTCGCACCTGTCTTGTGTGACAGCACGGCTTTTTCATTGCTGGGATTTCGGATCGTAAATCAGTTCGCACTAACGTTAAACGCCACATTTGTTTCGCAAAAGGTGGCCAATGCCTGCGGCGTGAGCCGTGAAATAGCAAATCCGGCAGATGTTTACGGTTATTACGAACGTATGCGGGATCATCTGCCACCCATCATTGGCGGCATCGTGGAGGATTTCCGAATCTATCCTGTCAACGGGATGGAGTGGGATGTTGATGCAGGAAACAACGTCGGGGCCATCGTCGAGATTTGCCATCCTGCGAGAATGTACGGGATAACTGAGTTACTGATCCGCACGACACCCGACCGGAAGGAATTTGACAAGTGGTTAAAACCGATGATACGGGATACTTTCCGCGAATTATTGGGATACCACGATATCTTCACCATCAAAGAGTTGCGTGTCGGTTATCTGGACGACTTGATGGCCGCTGATCACGACGACTTGCGCCGATACACCCGGCTCGTCGAGATATTCTGCCTGGTATCCATCATCCTCTCCCTACTGGCCCTGCTGGCGATGAGCAGTTACTATGCGGGCGTCAATGCCAAAGGTATCGCCGTCCGCAAGGTATTCGGAGGAACGGTCAACTCCGAAACACGGCGTGGCGTGCTGATCTATATGGGTTGGGTCGGCATATCCATATTGATAGCCATTCCTGCTTCCGTCTGGCTCGCCGACCGCTTCCTGCAGCGCTACCCGGAGCACTTGACGAATTATGGCTGGATCTTCGTCGTCGCAGTACTCATTACAGTCCTATTGTCTTTCCTCTCCGTTCTCTGGCAGACACTGAAAGCCGCCAGGACGAATCCGGCGGTAGAACTGAAGAAAGAATAATATATATTTGTAGGGAATTATGGCGATGGATATATTACGTAAAATTTGGCTATTTGCTACGGGATTGTTCCTTCTGGTTCAACCCTTGCAAGCCGATGAGCGGGTGCAGATGCACTGCGACCGCTCGCTATATGCGGCTGGGGAGACCATCTGGATGCGGGGTTGGATCACGGACGACACGGATGTGCCCACCAGCAAGTTCCTGTATGTGGAATTGTTGCGCGACGGGATGGAATCCGTCGAGAAGCGCATCAAGATCAAGGAACGGAACAAGATGTTTTTCGGGCAGATGGAATTGCCGGATGATCTGGATAGCGGCTGGTACACGTTGCGGGCTTACACACTTGCACAGAAGGATTGGCCGGCTGAGGCGCTGTTCCATACGCGGGTGCTGATTCGGGGCGCTGGTGCCGTACAAAACTTATTTTCTGCGAAAACAGCATCGGAAGAATCGTCCGATATTCAGGTGAATCTCACTCCTGGCGCTGACGGACGAATGGTCGTAACGCTCACCGATGCCGACGGCCATCCTGTTGCAGGCAACTTTTCTTTGTCGGTCGTTCGGGACCGTTACGCCGATTTCGACTATCAGGCCTTGTCCCCTGCCATCTCCGGTCATTGGCCCGAAGGGGAAAGAGAGTACCGGCAGGATATGGTATTCCGCATCAAGAGCCTGCACCGGAAACTCCCCAAGAAATACGAGGTGACGGTCATGTCGCAGGACATCGGCTATTATCATACCGAGAAGGTGGCTTACGACAAGCGCATTCTGACCAATGAGGGGCAATCGTTCCGCATCCCCGACCTGGATTATCCGGACGGGACACTGTTTGCCGTCAATGTCATCGGATCTATGTTCATCTTCCCGGGCGAAGAGCCGGACCTGTTTGCCAAACCGTTCGACTATGGCCCGACGTATCCGCAACAGGAAGTCCTTCGCGACACGGTCCGCATCAGCGAGCAACTGGCAGGCACTGTCGCGCCGCTGCCAGCCGACGACACGCTAACAGCCAGCAAGATAATGGCGGAGAAAAAGCGAGCCTGGTACATACCGGAACGGATGGTCGGCCCATTCTCCAACGCGTTCGAATGGCGTCAGGTGCGGTTGCGGGAGGACTTGCAGAAATACGACGACCTGGATCTGCTGACCTACATTTCCTTGAACTTTCCCAGTCTTCGTATTGGATGGGGCCCTATGGGAAGATATATGTACACGACACGTGGAGCATCTGTCTATGGTGGCCAAGGCCAGTTTCACGGTGTTGCCATCTATATTGACGGTATGCTGATGGAAGACGGATGGTACCTGATTCAGAACTACACGGTTCGGGATGTCCAGAATCTATTTGTCTTGCGTGGCACAGAGGCAGCCCTCTATAGGGCCACCGCCGTCGTACTCCTGGAATCACGCCGCTACGATCCCGCCTTCGCCGCCGAGGAATCCCCCGCCAGCGTCAAGACCATAGGCATCCTACCCCTCGGCTACCAGAAGCCCAAATCCTTCGATGCCTCACCCACGCTCAACGCCGACCGCCAAGGCACTTACTACTGGAACCCTTGCATCCGCACGGACCTTTCCGGCCAGGCTTTTGTCTCTCTTCCCGAACTCCCCGAAGGCTGCTACTTCCGCCTCGTCGGCCAGACCCTTGATGGCCGGTGGTTCTCCACCACCAGCGCCAAATGAGGCACCCGCCTTCTATGGCGCTGCAACGTACCCATCTGACTATCTGCTACTTAAATGAAATCGCCCCCTTCTTCCGGAAGGGGGCGAGTGTTCGCTACCTACTGGTTATCAGATGCTTACATTGCAGCGCCATAATTAATTTGGCCGACTCAGTAAAACTCTTTATATTTGCAAAACTAACGCTATAACGTCAGTTTTGCAATGCAACTCTACCACGGTTCGAACAAGGTTGTTGAAACGCCGGTATATGGCGAGGGGAATCCGCAGAACGACTACGGATTGGGGTTCTATTGCACGGAAAACCTGGAATTGGCCAAGGAATGGGCTTGTCCGAGAGACATCGACGGATTTGCCAACCAGTATGAACTGGATTTGGAAGGACTGACAGTCTGCCATCTGACAGAGGCCCCGTACCACATTCTCAACTGGCTCGCCATCTTGCTGGAGAATCGCGTCTTCGCCGTATCGGAGGGGCTCCCCTCGCAAGCGAGGCGCTATATTCTCGAGACTTTCCTTCCTGACTATAAGCGTTATGACATCCTCATCGGATACCGCGCCGATGACTCCTACTTCGCTTTTGCCAATGCCTTCCTGAATGGCACCATCTCGCTGACCCAGCTAGGCAGGGCGATGTATCTCGGGCGCTTGGGCGAACAGGTCGTCCTGCGGAGTGAGCGGGCTTTCAAGGCCATCCATTTTGTGGACAGCCTTCCTGTTCCCGGTACCGTCTATTATCCCAAACGGGTTGCGCGCGACCGGGAAGCCCGAAGTGAATTCCAGCGCGAGAAGACAAGGGATGACATACGCGGAAATATCTATATCCTTGACATCCTGCGACAAGAATGGAAAAACGATGATGCACGCCTACGATAAGCTTTATTTGGAAGATGCGATGCGCAATCTCGGCGGGATGTTTGATTTCGCCGTGAACGGGGCGGCCATCCCGATGGAACGCTTCCATGCGATGTTCCTATCGAGCGAAGAAGCCGTCCAGTTCGGAAAGGGAAATCCGAAGTATATCGCCGGGCTGTCAGGCATAGAGCTGGCAGAGCGCATTATCTTACAAGCCCAGGATTCCGGTTTTCTTTTCGACAGTGAACTGTGCGTCTCCCCTTCCCCTGAGTACTGGGCAGGATGGGCGCTGGCCTATCTCCAGTGGTACACGGCGCGCAGCTTTGCGCAATTGAACCTGTCGGGCATCTCAGCGCCTGCTCTGCTTCAAAGCTATGATCCGCTGCACGAAGCAGATATCACCAAGACACTGGACGTATTCCTGGCCCTGTTGGAAGACAGCGGCGGCAGGTTGAAAAAGGCAAGGAAGCAGATGGGGTTCACTCAGGAAGCCCTGGCTGAACAATCGGGGATTTCTCTCCGTATGATCCGCGCCTACGAACAAGGCACCCAGCCGTTGTGCCGCGCCGAAGCGGAAACCCTTCTCGCCCTGGCCCGGTGTCTCAACGTATCGACAGACTATCTATTGTAAAACTGACAAAAGCAAATAATAAATGGATTTCAAACGATTTGGGAAAGAGGGCGCGCCGACGCTGATGCTGATTCCGGGGCTGGGGGTATCCTACGAGATCTTCCTGCCTCTGATTGACTTGCTGGAAGGTGATTTCGACATCATAGCCGTGCAGGTCGACGGATTTACGTTGGGCCGATACACGCGTTTCACCTCGATCGACGACCAGGCCGAACAGGTCATCGCGTATGCAAAAGAGCAATGGGACGGACATTTGGACTGTGCCTACGGACTGTCGCTCGGCGGGAAGATCCTGTCCCGCGTGCTGGAACGCAACGAAATTGCCGTGGACCACGCCATCCTGGACGCTGCTCCCCTTCTGCCGCTGCCCCAGTGGCTCGTGGGTCCGCTCCGCTACTACCAGTGCGCCAATGTGTGGACCTGCTATCACTGGACCGGATTCTGGCGCAAGGTGTTCCATTCCCACTATTTCGACGTGCTGCTCGACGAATTCAGAAAGGTCTACCCTTTCGGCGGTGGCCAAGCCGTACTGGACGGATACAAATCCGTCTATACCAACAAATTGGAATCCATCTCCGGCCCGGACATCCATTTCTGGTACGGCACGAAGGAAGCCTTTGCCGCCAAGCCGCAGGCCGCACACCTGAAAAAACTCTGTCCCGCCGTTCACATCGAAGTCTTCCCCAAAATGAACCACGGCCAGCTCCTGGTCGACCACCCGGACGAAGTCGCCAGACGTATCCATATGATGGGCTGGCAGGCTACAGAATGATTCTAGCAACCCTGAGAGGCATTCTGTGGCCAGACGGATGCTCACCCTTTACACTGAATGGAGGAGGTCGAAGAGCTGCTTCTGAAGCGGAGTAAGTTGGACGAGGACGGATTTGGGGCGGTTGGTGTAGGAGGAAAGATAGTTGAGGCGGTAGAGGGTGCGGGCGGCTTCGCGGACTTGGGAAAGTGTGATGGCGGAGCCGGAGGCAAAGAGCAGGCGGTTGAGGGCGAACTGGACCGCATAGGCTGCCAGACAGATGCACAAGTGGCCTTCGACGCGGCCTTTGAGGCGGCGCTGCAGCGGCTTGAACGACTGGTCCCGCTTGCCCATCTTGAAGAAGGCGGCCAGGGCCCTGGCGTCAGCGCCGCGCCGGACGATGGCCACAGGATCCGTGGCGCCGTGCTTCCGTGCAAAACGCTGGATGGACTGGTTGTGTTTCGTAAGCGAGTCTTTCCGTTCAATCAACCGGCCGGCCAGCGGCGTGCCGTCAGCAGACAGCAGCAGACAGAACGGCAACTTCGGAATTGCGGTCGAAAGCACATAGCAAATAGCAGGAACGCCGGACGAGACGACACACTCCGACAGATTGAATCCATCGACTGCCTGATAGACGTCCGTCAGCGCCGGACGGACCCCCAGATAGCGATGCAGATAGTCGCGGACTTTCCAGGCACCGCCAGGCGCATACAACCGGCAGAGCACCAGGTGCCGGAACATGGGGTCCATCCCCTTCCCCAGGCCCAGCTTATCGAAAACCTCGCCGTACAGCAACTCAGGACCGGCCAGTTCGAGGCGGCCTTCGGGCAATGTGGCAGCGTATTCGCGGAGCTGCTTCTCGTCCATCCGGTCGAAGAGCGTCCCGGAATCACCCTCCTGCTCACGCACCCATTCGCGGGCCTTGTTTTCGAGCAGGTCGGCCTCCGCCGCCGTCTTCACGGCACCGAATGACTTGACGACATCATAGCCGCCGCGGCTCTTATCCACGACGCTGATGCTGATGGAACCCGACTTGTTTTGCTTGCGGCGTACGAACATATCCCAAAGTTACAATGTATCTGGGTAATATCCAAATATTTCTGTACCTTTGCGACCAGTTTGAGACCCCGGTCAAGCCGGGGTGACGAAGAAAGAAATGGACATCAATCCGCAACTGAAACAATACGTCGAAACAGAAATCCTGCCGCGCTACACGCACTTTGACAAGGCGCACCAGCTGGACCACATCGAGACGGTAATCCGGCAGAGCGCGGCGCTGGCCGACATGCTGGAGCAACAGGGCGTGAACGTAGACCGAGACATGGTCTATGTAATAGCGGCCTACCATGACCTGGGCATCGTAAACGGCCGGGAGAACCACCATACGGATTCGGGCAAGATCCTGATGGCCGACCCGGTTTTGAAAAAGTATTTTACGGAAGAACAGCTCCTTACGATGAAAGAGGCCGTGGAAGACCACCGCGCTTCGTCGGACCATGAGCCCCGGTCGGTCTATGGCCGCATCGTAGCCGAAGCCGACCGGCAGATCGATCCGCGCACCATCGTCGTGCGCACCGTGCAGTACGGGCTCGAGCACTATCCGGAACTCGACAAAGCCGGGCACCTGGCCCGCGCCAAGGCCCATCTCAAGGAAAAATACGGCGAAGGCGGCTATCTGAAACTCTGGTTCGCCGAATCTGACAATTCCCGCAAACTTGCGGAGTTGCGGACGATGATGAAGGACGAGGAAGCGATGGATGCGATGCTGGAGGATATCTGGATGCATGAGATGCCTGAGATGCCCGATCAGGTCGGGCATGACAAGAAATGAAAACATTATTACAACTCTTTTGGGCGTTCTTCAAAATCGGGGCTTTTACCTTCGGGAGCGGGTATGCCATGATTCCGATGATCGAGAAAGAGGTGGTGGACCGGCGGAAGTGGTTCGAAAAAGATGACTTTTACGACCAGTTCGCCCTCGCGTCGGCCGCTCCGGGTCCGTTTTCCCTGAATACCGCCGTATTCGTGGGCTACAGGCTCAAAGGCTGGTGGGGCGCGCTGTTCGCCGTTTTGGGCGCAGTCATTCCGTCGTTCGTCATCATCCTGGTCATTGCCATCTACCTGACGGAATTCAGCGACAACCGCTATGTGGTGGCCGCATTCAAGGGCATCCGTCCGGCCGTCATCGCGCTGATCGCGGTGCCGTTCATCAATATGCTCAAGAAGTTGCCCTGGTACTTCATGATACTGGGTGTGGCTGTGGCGCTGGTGATCTGCTACCTCGGGATCTCCCCCATCTGGTTCATCCTGGCCGGCGTCATCATCGGCGTCGTGCTGAGTTTCTATGAAAAACCGAAAGAAGGAGGCGCGAAATGATCTACCTGCAACTCTTTCTCTCGTACCTGAAGATCGGGTTCTTCGGCTTCGGCGGCGGCTACGCGATGCTGTCGCTCATCCAGAACGAGATGGTAACGCGCCACGGCTGGATGACCGCCACGGAACTGGCCGACATCGTGGCCGTCTCGCAGATGACTCCCGGCCCGATTGCCATCAACTGTGCCACCTACGTGGGCTACACCGTCACCGGCAATGTCTGGGGCTCGTTGCTGACGACCCTCGCCGTCAGCCTGCCGCCCCTCACGCTGATGGTCCTGATCACCATCTTCTACACCCGGCTCAAGAACAACCGCTACATGCAGGGTGCCATGAAATGGATGAAGCCGATGATCTGCGGCATGATCGGCGCCGCGGCACTCATGTTCCTCAATGGCGAGACCTTCATCGACTGGAAGAGCTACATCCTCTTCGCCGTCTGCTTTGCCGCCACCTGGTTCAAGGTCGATTCCATCCTGATGATATGCCTCTCCGCCGTCGCCGGCATCCTGTTATATCTATGATATCAAAGGGGTCATTGCTTATCTTTTTGGAACGTGGCCGCCCGTGGCTCGAGTTACTGGGGCTCTGCCCCAAACCCCACCGCTCCGGCCTGCTATTACACAAGCTCGCGCAATGGCCTCCGCTATCGGCTGATGCCGATTATGAACCTCTCCTATAAGAGGAATAATATGATCTATCGCTTTATATTATGGCTGACAACTATCTGGAAAACAAGTTCGAAGAACTCCGCAATAGGCCGACGGCAAAGAAGCAGGCGGCATCGCTCAGCACGCTGCTGCGAAAGAACCGCAGCTATCGCGGCTACGACAAAAAATGTGTTGTGAGCGAGGCGCAGCTGCGCCGCATCGCGGAAGTGGCCGCCAAGGTTCCGTCGGGTCGCAACCAGCAGGTGCTCCGCTTCAAACTCATCACGAAAGCCACCGGAAGCGACCGCATGCAGGGCCTCTATAAACTCGGCGGCGCGCTGCCCGAACTGCACCTGCCCTTCCCCGGCACCGAACCCGAAGCTTTCATCGTGATCTGCAGCACCGTAACGCCCGACAAATGGGTCCACATGGACGTAGGCATCACAGCCCAGAGCATGCTGCTCAAGGCCACGGAAATGGGCCTCGGCGGCATCTGCATCGGCGCCTTCAATCCCTCCGCCGTAAAAGAGACCTTCGCACTTCCCCATGAACCCGTGCTGCTGCTGGCCATCGGCAAGCCCGCCGAGAAGATCGAACTCGTCCCGGTCCGGGAAGGCGACAACCTGAAATACTACCGCGAAAACGGCGTCCACTACGTCCCCAAGATCGTCGTGGACGACCTTATCCTGTAAGATGCACAAACTCCGCCCCTACGTCCTCCCCTTCGCCATCGTGGTGGGCCTCCTGTTCCACCGCTACCTGGTCCAGGTGCGGAACCTGACCCCGTACCTGATCTTCACCATCCTGCTGCTCAACGACGTGGCGGTGGACATGAAGAAACTGAGGGTGACGAAACTGCACGTGTGGCTGCTCCTGTTCCAGGCTTTTGTGAGCCTGGGCGGCTATTTCCTGTGCAAGGCGCTCGGCGCCGGCGAGATCGTGGCCCAGGGCGTTCTGGTGGGCGTGTTGTGCCCCGTAGCCGCCGCCTCCGTGGTAATTGCCACCATGCTGGGCGCGAACCGCGAGACGGTGACCACTTACACCATCGTGGGCAACCTGATGGTGGCCATCGTGGCACCCATCTACTTCTCTTTCATCGGGACCCTGCAGGAACTCCCCTTCCTGCAATCGGTTTGGCTGATCTTCCGGCGCGTGGCCCCCACCATCGCCCTCCCTTTCTTCGTGGCGCTGGCCCTGCAACGCTTCGCGCCCAAAGCCAATGCCTTCCTGTGCCGCTACAAGGGCCTCTCTTTCTACCTGTGGGCGATGGCCCTGACCATCACGCTGGGCCAGACCATCGACTTCATGTTCCTGCACGGCAAGGAGGAAATGGACAGCATCCTGATCATGGGTGCCGCCTCCATCCTGTTCTGCATCATCCAGTTTGCCTTCGGAAAATGGCTGGGCGGGCGTTACGGCGACCGCACGGCGGGCGGGCAGATGCTCGGACAGAAGAACAGCGCGATGGGCATTTGGATCGCCAACACGTATCTCCTGCCACTGGCGGCCGTATTCCCGGCCCTCTACTCCATCTGGCAGAACCTGTTCAACAGTTGGCAGCTCTGGCGGAAAGAGCGCCGAAACTAACTCTACGGCACGATAATCTTGATTTGCTGGCCCGTGAGTTCCACGGTAACCGGCAGGGTGCCCGGAATCTCACCATCCGACTCAAAGCGGTCGGGTGTACCGAGCGGGGTGACCGTCATGCGGCGGAAACGGCGTGAAAGGATGCCGGGCTGGACGGCGAAATTGCCGGAAAGCGCGCGCGCCATCAGCACGGTTGCTCGCGCGCGGCTGACAGCCGGCATCACGGATAGTTCCAGAAGTCCGTCGTCCCAGGCACCGCCCGCCTCGTTCTGGCGGACGCCACCACCCCGATAGATGCCGTTTCCAATGACGGCGGAGTAGAACCGGCCCTTGAAAAAGAGTTCACCGTCACACACGATCTCCACGGGATCGCGTTTCTTGACGAGGATGGGATACGGCGTCATGACCTTGTAGAGCAAGCCGCCCCGGTATCCCCGCTTCTTGAGTTTGTTCGTATAATAACAGATGTCGGCATCCAGGCCGATGCCGCCGACGTTGGCCATGCAATACGTACCGTTCTCAAAAGTCAGCCGGACTACATCCTCCCGGGCGGTATGCCCTGCCAGGATGCACTGGACGGCAGCGGACATATCGGCCGGAATCCCGGCCGTCCGGATCCAGTCGTTGCCGGTGCCCACGGGCACCACGGCCAGCGTAAAGTCACCCATGTCGGCCTTTTCTGCATCGCACCAGCGCAGCAGTCCCGTCATCAGCTCGTGAATGGTGCCGTCACCGCCGACAGAGATCAGCTTCCGGAAACCCTCCGCCGCTGCCGCACGGGCCAGTTCGACGGAATGGCCGGGATAATCCGAGAGCCTGCATTCGACCGACAGTCCCCCTTCCGACAATTGTCGCACACAATCCTTCCAGTTCCCTTTCCTCGACGAGGAAGCGGAAGCGGGGTTGACGATCATGAGCCAGTCTTTCATCGATAATGGTTTAGGTTTCAGGTATTAAGATGCTTCAGAGCGCCGCAGCGTAATCAGGTCTATCTTTGGACAGCCGCTCAGCCGGAAGGCGAACGCACTGCCCAGGCCCTCAGACACATAGAGCATCCGCCCCTTTTCGGTATAAAGGCCCACGGATTCAGGCAGATGCCAGTGCGAGGGCTTCCGCCCCGCCAGCTTGAAACGCAGACCGTGCGTATGGCCGGAAAGGGTCAGGTCCACGTCGCTTTGCGGGAGAACCTCCGCACGCCAATGAGACGGGTCGTGCGAGAGCAATATCTTGAAGATGCCCGCCTGCAGGCCTTCGAGCGCCTTGCGCAAGTCGCCACCCATCTTGTTGAAAAAGGGATTGGCCGACACGTTGTCCACCCCCACGAGGGCAAGGGCATCGCCGCCTTTTTCCAGCACGACGTGCTCATTGAGCAGGACCCGCCAGCCCAGCTGCCGCTCAAAGGCCAGCAAGCGTTCCACAGCCGCTTCGCGCGCCTCCCCTTTCAGACAACCGTATACCAGAAAGTCGTGGTTGCCCCGGATGGAGAACACGCCCAGCGGCGCAGCCAGTTGCGCGAGGACATCCCGATAAGAATCGGCTTCCGCGGGATCGAAATTCACCAGGTCGCCCGTGAAGACAATCAAGTCGGGCGCGAGTTCCTGCACGCGGTCCACGACCCGCCGTACATATGGGGCTTTCTGGCCGAACGAGCCCAGATGCAGGTCGGACAGGTGACAGAGTGTCAATCCGTCGAAGGCCGGCGGCAGCGTCGGGAACGCGAGTTCCATGCGATTGACAAGCACGTGCCGGCTCGACCCGAAGATCATGCCCAGAAAAACGAGCAGCACCGCCACGGCTACGCCGAGGCCCAGGCCGACCGTATGTGGGGTGGGTCCTCCTTTCGAAGCGCTGCAAAGCACCACCAGCGAAAAGAGGAACTTGGGCAGTTCCAGCAGGAAGCTCACATACGAGAAGGCCCGCACTGAATCGGTGTAGCGCACGCCGGTGCCAATAAACACCAAGCAAAGGAGCGCCACCAGCGAAGGCAGGCACAGCAACGCCTTCCACCCCGCCGCCAGGTCGGGAAAAGCCACCAGCAGCAGGTACAGGTCCGGCAGGACGCTGAATATCAGGAAGAGCGTGACAAAAGTCCGAAACTTCATCGCCAATAGCTCGTGAAAATCCAGGACAAGATACATATTTTTCGACGAAATGACAAAATTCCGTATCTTTGTAAGATATGAGACACATCACGCTGATTACGGGCGGATCCCGGTCCGGAAAGAGTTCCTTCGCCGAAAAGCGGGCGCTGGGACTGTCCGGCACACCGGTCTACCTGGCCACGGCCCGCATCTGGGACGAGGAGTTCCGTGAACGGGTGCGGCGGCATCAAGAACGCCGCGGACCGCAGTGGACCAACATCGAGGAAGAGAAATACCTGAGCCGGCACGACCTGACGGGCCGCGTCGTGGTGGTGGACTGCCTCACGCTCTGGTGCACCAATTTCTTCTTCGACGCCGGCAGCGACGTGGACCGCGCCCTGGCCGAGGCCAAGGCAGAATTCGACCGCCTTACGGCACAGGATGCCACGTTCCTCTTTGTCACCAACGAGATCGGGATGGGCGGAACTTCCGACAATGAAATCCAGCGCAAGTTCACCGACCTGCAAGGCTGGATGAACCAGTATGCCGCCGGAAAGGCCGACGAAGTCATCCTGATGGTATGCGGTATCCCCATGAAAATCAAAGGATAAAATGGAATTCCATATCTCACGTCCCGACCCGGCCCTCCACCCTGCCCTCCAGGAAAAGATCGATAACCTCACCAAGCCCAAGGGCTCGCTCGGGCGGCTCGAGGAGCTGGCGCTGCAGGTGGGCCTGATACAGCAGACCCTCACGCCGGAACTGCGGCATCCGCAGAACATCGTCTTTGCGGCAGACCACGGCATCGTGGAAGAGGGCGTGAGCGTCGCCCCGAAAGAGGTGACCTGGCAGCAGGTGTGCCACTTCACGCATCCGCACGGGACGGGCGGCGTCAATTTCCTCTGCCGCCAGCACGGTTTCACTTTGAAAGTGGTGGATGCGGGCGTGGACTACGATCTGCCGAAGGACCGCGGCATCATCGACCTGAAAGTCGCGCGCGGCACGTGCAATTTCCTGCACGGCCCCGCGATGACGGAAGCCCAGTACGAGCAGTGCCTCGCGGGCGGCGCACAGGTCGTGCGACAGTGCTTTGAAGAAGGCAGCAACGTACTGAGTTTCGGCGAGATGGGCATCGGCAACACCTCCCCCTCATCCGTTTGGATGGCGTATTTCACGGGCCTTCCGCTGGCGGAATGCGTGGGTGCCGGCAGCGGACTTGACAGCGCGGGCATCCGGCACAAATACGAAGTGCTGCGGCAAGCCATGGAAAACTATGCAGGTGACGGCTCGCCGCGCGACCTGATCCGCTGGTTCGGCGGCTTCGAGATGGTGATGGCCGTCGGCGCAATGCTGCAAGCTGCCGCGCTCCGCATGGTCATCCTCGTGGACGGCTTTATCATGACCAACTGCATGCTGGCCGCCTCGAAGCTTTATCCGGAGGTGCTGGATTACGCGATATTCGGGCACTGCGGCGACGAATCGGGGCACCGGAAGGTGCTCGATATGCTGGGCGCCAAGCCGTTGCTGAGCCTGGGCCTGCGCCTGGGCGAAGGTACGGGCGCCATCTGTGCCTACCCCATCCTCGACTCCGCCGTCCGCATGATCAACCAGATGGACACCTTCTCGGGCGCCGACATCACCAAATATTTCTGACCCATGAGACTGCTGGCTGCACTGACTTTCTTTACCCGATTGCCTTTCTGGCGGGTCCGCACGATTCCCGCCGATGCATTCAAGCGCGTGGTTCCGTTGTGGCCCCTTGCGGGCTGGCTCACGGGGTTCATCATGGCACTGGTGCTCTGGCTCTGCAGCCACGTGATGCCGCTGGCCCTGGCCTGGATCGTGGCGCTGGCTTCCCGTCTGCTGCTGACGGGCTGCCTGCACGAAGACGGGCTGGCCGACTTCATCGACGGCTTCGGCGGCGGCACGTCCCGCGAACGCACGCTGGTCATCATGAAGGACTCGCACATCGGCACCTACGGGGTCATCGGGCTGATCGTCTATTTTGCTGCGATGTTGCAACTGCCTGCCGTCATCTCCCGCGACACGCTCATCCTCGCGATCCTCTGCGGCGACTGCTGGAGCAAATGCTGCGCCGCCCAGCTCATCAACCTGCTGCCCTATGCGCGCACCGAGGAGACGGCCAAGAACAAGACCGTCTACGACCGGATGACGCTGCCCGAACTGCTGCTCTGCTTCTTTTTCGGCCTGGCGCCCGCTTTTGCGATGACTTTTGCACTGGGCTGGATGCCAGCCTCTTTCCTCTGGCTGCTGCTGGTTCCTTTGTGCGTGATGCTGCTGCTTTCACTCCTGATGCGCCGCAAGATCCAGGGCTACACCGGCGACTGCTGCGGCGCCACGTTCCTGCTCTGCGAGCTGGCGTTCTATCTGTCGATACTCATCGCTTATCCTTTCTGGTGCTGATATGGAAGTCATTCTCATCCGCCACACGGCCGTGGACGTGCCGATGGGCATCTGCTATGGACAGACCGACGTCCCTTTGAAAGATACCTTCGAACAAGAGGCGGCTGTCACGAAGGCGACGCTGGAGGCGTACGGCCCGGTCGACCACGCCTACACCAGTCCTCTCTCCCGCTGCACCCGGCTGGCTGCCTACTGCGGCTATCCTGACGCGGAGCGCGATCCGCGCATCATGGAGATCAATTTCGGCGACTGGGAGATGCAACCCTTCGACGACATCTCCGACGCGCGGCTGCAGGATTGGTTCGCCGACCACATCCACACGCAAGTTACTGGCGGCGAATCCTTCATGGAGCAGTACGAGCGGGTTTCGCACTTCCTCGATGACTTGCGCAAGCAGCCCTGGCGGCGCGTTGCCGTCTTCGCCCACGGCGGCGTCCTGGTCGCCGCCCAGGTCTACGCCGGCCTCGTCACCATTGAAGAGGCCTTCGCCGCCCTCACGCCTTACGGCGGGGTTATCCGTATCGAACTTCAGCCTTGCGGGAACAAATAACCCCTAATTTGCTCCCAAACCAGCGTTATTCATCCATCGGGGAGCAAAATAGGCCTAAATTGCTCCCGTTCACTCAAAAAAACGACCGTCTTCGTCGAGTAGAAGGATCGTGAGAGATGCCCGGTCGGAGCCGGGCATGACGGGATGGTCGAAGCCGGGCATGGCGGAAGGAAAGATGGGAGCACAGGTAGCGTAGCAGCGATGCAGGAGGGCGGAGAAGAAGCGGGGAGCGTCTTCTTTCGGAAGTCCTTTCCAGAGTTCCCGGGCCAACGTCAGCCGATCGATGGCTTCGGCGGTGGCGGGCGAGCAGCCAGCTTCACGAGCAACTTCCTTCAGAAATGCTTTGTTCATCACCACGCTTTTACTGTGGGTGTCCAGATGGCCTTCGGCGAGTTTGACGGCTTTGCCGAGCATGATGCCCATCACGACCTTCGGCACTCGCAATTCGGCCGCGATTTTCAGGGTTTCCCCGATGAAATTGCCGTAATGGACGAACGCCTGCGGGGGCAGCTCCGGAAATCTCTCCTTCAGGTAGGCCTCGCTCTTGGCGCCGGAATTGATGACCAGCATCGGTGCACCGACGGCGATGGCCACTTCGATCTCCTTCCGGATGGCCTCCACGAAGGCTTCGTTCGAGAAGGGCCGCACGATGCCGGAAGTGCCGATGATGGAAATGCCATCCACGATGCCCAGCTTCGGGTTGAACGTGCGCTGCGCCAGCTCACGGCCGCCTGGTACCGAAATCGTGACGTCGAGGCCGCCGTCGTAGAGCGCCGACAGGTTCCGTTCCATCATCTGTCGCGGCACGCGGTTGATGGCCGGCCCGCCGATCGGCAACCCCAGCCCCGGCAGCGTCACCCGTCCCACGCCTTCGCCCTGCAGGAAATGAATCCCCGGCTCGTCGCTGAACGACACCGTCGCCACAATCTCGCGGCCATTCGTCACATCCGGATCGTCCCCCGCGTCCTTGATAACAACCGCCGTTGCAGAATCCCGATGTTGCATCGGCGTTCCAGCGCGCGGCAGAACCTTTTCGGCCTCGTCGAGGGCGCCTGGGGCCGAAAGAACCTGCCGCTCCACCAGGCCAGCACACGCCGACGCAACATCGGGATTCTGCAACGAGACGGGCAAAGCGAGCGTCTCACCATCGGGGAACAACACATCGACTGTCTCCCCTACCGCTTTGCCCAATAACGCCAATAGGGCGGCTTTAGCGGCAGCTGTGGCGCAGGCGCCGGTCGTGAAGCCGCTGCGTAAATGGAAGAAGCCCGGTACCAGGCGTTCAATGGCCTTGCGAAGGCCGTGCTCGCCCGTAACGATCTCGAAACCTGTCGGCAGCGGCGGACGCCGGACGACATAGATCGGGATGCCGGCGGCCTGCGCCGCCGCCACCTTCAGCGAAAAGCCGCCCGACTCACCACTCTCCTTCGTCAGGATGGCCTGCGGATGCAAGCGCTCGATCAGCGACGCTTCATCGTCTTCTTCGAAATAGACCAGCCGATCCTTCGGAAAGCCCTGGCTTTCGGCTTTCTCCAGCGACTCCTCGCGCCGCAGGATGCGGAACCAACAGTCGTGCTGCGTCCAGTAAGGACGCAACTTGCCGATGGTCTGGACACCCGTCAGGGCCAGCAGGCGGGAGATGCCGGTCCCCTCCAGCTTTGATATCGCATCATCGTAGCTTTCGCACCAGATAATCCCTTCCTGCTCATCCACATAGCTTCTCTCGACACGGACGACGGGAAGGTCGAGGGATTCGGCGACGGAGGCGACCGTGCGATGGAGCTCGGTGGCGAAGGGGTGCGCGGCATCGACCAGGAGACGGATGCCATGATTGGTGCAGAATGCGGCCATGGCGGCTTCATCAAGGGCACCAGAGATGTGCGTACCATGCTTGCACTCAATCTGCTGCAGGTCGCCGCGGGTCGAGTACCAGTACGGCGACCCCGCCGCGTCGGCTACGCGGACTGCGAGCCGCCCTTCCGTCGTGCCACCGAGGATGAGTATCATTTCCGGAAGAGGTGCTTGAATTCGTGGGCGTAAAGCCGCGAAAGACCTTCGCGGTTGCCAATAGCCTCACCTACCACCAATAAAGTAGTGAGCGTCAGATTGTTATCGCGAACGATCTTCGCCAAATCCTTGAGTTGGCCGCGATAGATGCGTTCCTCTTTCCAAGTGAGTTTGTAGCAGGCAGCCACGGGCGTCTCGGGCGGATAGGCCTGCAGCAACTCGGCCTGCACCTCCTCCACGATGGCGGCGCTGAGGTAAATGCACATGGTGCTCTGTGACTGGGCGAGCTTGTGCAGTTGCTCCCGCTCAGGCATGGGCGTGCGCCCTTCCCCACGGGTCAGGATGATGGTCTGCACCTTCTCGGGGATGGTGAACTGCGAGCGGAGCGCGGCGGCGGCTGCCTGGAAGGCCGAGATGCCGGGCGTGATGTGGTAGTGCATACCATAGCGGTCAAAGAAGGCCATCTGTTCCTGGATGGCACCGTAGATGCAGGGGTCGCCGGTATGCAGCCGGACCACCAGCAAGCCCTTGTCATAGAATTCCTTCATCAGCGCAAATTGCTCTTCCAGGTCCATGGAGGCGGAACTGCGGACGGTGCAGCCGGGCTTGGCGTAGTGTGTCAGTTCGACGGGCACCAGGCTGCCGGCGTAGAGGATCAGGTCGGCCTGCTCGAGGAAGCGTTTGCCGCGCACCGACACGAGTTCCGGGTCGCCGGGGCCGGCGCCCACGATCTCGATGTGGCCGGCGCGGAGCGTGGCGGATTCCTGGGCCAGTGCAAACGTGAAGTCGTTGCCTTCGGTTACTTTGCCTTTCTGTTTCTCGATCCAGAGGGGGCCGCCGTGGGCGGAGGCCAGGGCGGCAGCTTCGGCGACGCCGGCGCTGCCGGTAGCGGCGAGCGCCTTCTCAGATGGATTCGGTACGTCAATGGTGGCCAGGGTTTCGGCGGGATAGATTTCTGCGCAGGCCTGCGGCCAGCGGGCAAGCAGGGCTTGCAGCAGGGGTTCGTCTTTCTTGAGTTCGACCGTTCCGACGGTGGCGATGGATTTCGGTGAGAATCCGGCTTCCTGCAGTTTAGCTTCGATGGTTTCGGGGATACCGGTGGGGTCGCACTGCTTACGGCAGCCGAATCCCAAATGCAGTACGGGCGGACGGAATACCAGTGTCGGAAGGCTGGCGGGTATTTCGGGCAGGGTGCGCGGGGTGACGGCGATGAGCAGGCCGAAGTCCTTGTGGTTCAGGTCTTCGCGGCGATAGAAGATCTGCACGTGTTCGGGCCTGGTTCGTTCGAGGGCTTCTGTGCCGGAGTCACGGATTTCCAACAGGAGGGCTGTGGGTTGTTTCTGGACGAAGGCGAAGATGGCCTGGTTCATTTGGGCGGGAGTCGCTTCGGTCTGCCAGCCGTATTGGCGGGCCAGGGTATCGAGGGGCCAGAGGTTTTCGTTGTCGCTCTGGGTGGTCACGATGGCTTGGGCGCCGATTGTATCGGCGATATGGCGGGCGAGGTCGTTGGCGCCGCCGACGTGGCCGGATACAACTGGAATGACGTATTTGCCGGTGCTGTCGATGCAAACGACGGCGGGGTCGTTGTATTTATTCTTGAGGGCTGGCGCAACGCTTCGGACGCAAATACCGAGTGCGCCGATGAAGATGACGGCCTCGAATTCCTGCCAATGTTCCTTCAGGAACGGTACATACGGTCCAATGTCTTTTTTCGTGTAAATCCGGACATCGCTCCGCTCCGTTGGAGAACCGCTTGCGCTTCGCTCCGCAGGCCTTCCCTGAGGCGATTTTGGTCTTGCGGTCGTGACAAGTCCCGACCCGCAAGACGCAAAATCTCCACCAGGCTCACGCACGGCCTGCTCCGCTACGCTACGAGCTACTTTATTCGCTAATGATACGGAAGATTCGGAGACTACTATGATGGCGATCTGGCTCATTCGGCTTTGAGGATGGTAATGGGATTGAACTGGTCGATGGCGACGTGCATCGTGCCGGTGATGCGGCGGCCGAGGGTGGCGATGGTTTCCTTGAAGAGGGTTTGGGTCTGGTCGGTGACGGCGTTGATGACGATGACGCCGCCGGGGAGCAATACCTGGTCGATGCGGCGGAGCATTTCGGGAAGGTGACCGCCGTGGCCGCCGATGAAGATGGCGTCGGGGGCCGGAAGGCTGGAGAGGTCGGTTTCGAGGAAATCGCCGATGTGGACGTCGATGCCGGGAGCACCGAATTTACGGGCGTTGCGGGCAATCAGGTCGCGGCCGGCTTCGCGGATTTCGAAGGAAGTTACTTTCAGGTGGGGAAACTGCAGGCGGGCTTCGATGGAGATGGAGCCGGTGCAGAAGCCGATGTCCCAGAAGGAAGTGCGGCGGGCCAGGTCCAACTGGCTGAGGGTCAGCAGGCGGATGGGCATCTTGGTGATCATGTTCACGCGGCCGTCGAGCAGCGCAAAGTCGCTTTCGGGCAGGCCGAAGGGATGGGT
>Ga0310690_10001701_pt1 | contig 38272 bp, 35 predicted proteins | sample AusTroGonzalo_MG_2_FD_207661 | JGI IMG/M metagenome (GOLD analysis project Ga0310690, IMG submission 207661) | Bovine rumen microbial communities from tropical cattle in Woodstock, Queensland, Australia - Gonzalo_04 (v2) (version 2) | ecosystem: Host-associated > Mammals > Digestive system >...
GGGAAGTGCCTGTAAATATTGTGAATTTCAGGAACGACCTGAAAGAAATCAAAAACCGTGACAACGTTTTCACCTATCTCATTCACCTTGGGTATCTGAATTATGATGAAGATACCGGTCTATGCCGCATTCCGAACAAGGAGATCAGGCAGGAGTGGGAATCGGCTGTCGGTGACGCAGAAAATTTCAGCAAAATTGCGGAAATGATCAGAGATTCCGAGGAACTTCTTGAACTTGTCAAGGAAGGTGCTGCTGAAGAAGTCGCCGAGGCTCTGGACAAAGCTCATTCCGAAGTTTCGAGTTTGAAAAACTACAACCGAGAGGCGTCATTGCAGGCTGCGATAATGATTGCTTTTTATACAGCCAAAAGAAAATACACGATAATTCAGGAGCTTCCCTCAGGTTACGGTTTCGCCGACATCGGTTTTATTCCGATGAATCCGAAAGATCCTGCGATAATCGTCGAACTCAAGTGCAATCAGGATGCCGACACCGCGATAAAACAGATAAAAGATAAAAAATATCCGGCAGGATTTGAAAATTATCTCGACAATCTGCTTCTTGTCGGGGTCAACTACGACAAAAACACCAAAGTTCACGAATGCGTGATCGAAAAATATCAGAAATAATTAACAATCAGGAGAATAATTCTTATGTCAGATGAAAAATGGAAATGCCCCAAATGCGGAGCTGAAAACGATTCGGAAAACGCTTTTTGTGGAGAATGCGGAACGAAGAAGCCTGAAAGAAATATGATTATCGGGCAGGCTGTTGCAAAACAAGAGAAAAAAAACGAGGCTTCGGGTGAAGAGAAAACCCAGGCTGATGCTGCTGCCGAAAAAATAAAAAAAGAAAAGAAGAAAAGAGGCTGCTTCGGATGTTTCGGAAAATTGATAATAATACTTCTTGCAATTGCAGTCTTAGGTTTTGCCGGTTTTGTAGGTGTTGTCGCAATTGCGAACGGCATTAGTGTTAAAGTAGTGTTGTTTCAGCTCTATGGAGAATTTTTCCCGGCACCCAAGGCAGTTTATATAAAAGGTCATGTCCATGGTCAGGACTGGTCTTACCCCTCTGATTATAAAATGGACTGGAATGAAGCTGTAAAATACTGCGATAACTTGACTGAAGACGGTCACAGTGACTGGCGGCTTCCGACGATCAGTGAGCTCAGACATCTCATAAAAGAATGTCCTAAAACTATGTCGGGAGGGACTTGCCGTGTGAGTGACAAATGTCTTGAGAGCAGCTGTTATAGTAATAATGATTGTTATTGTTCGGGGGGTAGAAGCGGAATATACAGCGAATTCGGTGAAAGAGGATATTTCTGGTCTTCCTCTACTACTAGGTCAGATGATACAGATCTCCCATGTATCGTGGATTTCAGCGAAGGGGGGGTGTACTGCGGTTACGGTAAGTCAAACAATTTCTATGTCCGTTGTGTCAGGTAGGAGATGGTCGTAGAGACCGCATTTTGCGCTGACCTCACCCCTTTTATTCCCCTCTCCATTGTGGCGAGGGGATGTAGAAACGTGACCTGACACGTCTCAATCAATGTCATTCTGAGCGCAGCGAAGAATCTAAGAGATGTTTCACATTCATTCAACATGACGAAAATTGTGCATTCTTTTGCATAACGGTTGTTTTTTTGTATGATACCGGGATTTTGATCCAGTTATTTTTATGGAGAGGGCGATGGACTCATCTAAAATGGAAAATTCACCCGTAATAAGGAATGCGGAAGAAGAAGAGAAGGTTATCAAACTGTTTGAATTTATAATGGAGTTGAACAAACTCAGAAACAGGTCTGTTCTGAAAATTTCGGAACAGCCGTGGAGTCTGATGTTTTCGGATATTCCGGATGATCCTGAGAATATAAAACTCTATTACAGAGACAGAATAGAGAAAGAGGATGAAAATCAGGCGGACGACGATCCGGCGGATGCCGGCAAACTCTCGCAGGCAGAATCGCCCAATGATGTCCTGATGTCTGTCCACAAACCGGAACTCTCGGAATGTCCTGAGCCCGATCAGAGTTTTGCCGCCTATATTCTGCCCGGCTGGGAAGATTACAGAAACGAAGTCGAAATCGTTGATTGTGCGGAAAATGACGGTAGCACGTATTGTTTTATCGAAGATGTAAAAACCAGAATGCTCTATAACAGCTGGATCGTTCTTCGTGAAAAATGGCGTGCTCAGAGGAAAATCCAGGAAAGCACGAAACAGCTTTTTGACACTTTGTTCAATTTGCATCTGGAATTGATCCGTGATCCTGAAACCGATGAGATCATAGTTGCCAACGGTATTCTCTGCGACAGGGAAAATCAGATCAATCATCCTGTTCTGACCCGCCGTGCAGTGACGGATTTCAATGCTGATGAAAATACAATATACATCAAAGATACTACGGCGCAGTCAGAGTTGTATAATGCCGTGCTTCAGCAGATAAAGGACGTGAAACTTGAAGTTGCCGCCGGTTTGGGCAGGGAACTTCAGGATAATGACTATCATCCTTTGGACAGAAGCGAAAAGGGGACTCCAGCTTTCCTCAGACGGCTTCTTAACCAGCTTTCAACCAGCAGTCTGTTTTCAATGGACGGAATTCCTCAGAACTGGCAGAAACAGAACAGCCTGCTGCTTTACTGGGAACCTTGTTTTATCGTGCGCAAGCGTCTTGACATCACGATGGAAACAATAAAACTGATTATCGAAAATATCAGAAAAACAGGAAAAATCCCGAATCCTATAAGGCAGCTTGTAAGCGGAGGCTTTTCCGAGCCGGCGGATGATACCGGACCTGAAACAGTTGAAGAACAGCTTGCCGCAGTCGGCGGAGAGAGCAGGGAGGTATCTCTTTCCAAAGAGGCTAACAAAGAGCAGCTCGAGATCGCAAAAAGGATAGACAGCAGCGATGCAGTTCTTGTCCAGGGGCCTCCCGGAACCGGAAAGACGCACACTATTGCCAATCTGATGGGTCATTTCTTTGCACAGGGAAAAAGCGTTCTCGTCACCAGTTATACAAACAAGGCCCTTTCCGTGCTCAAAGACAAAATCGATCCTGCGCTGAGAAGCCTCTGTGTTTCGCTTGTGGAAGAATCGAACAGAGACATGGAAAGATCTGTCGAAGGAATTATAAGCTATATGTCCGACAAGACCTCTTTCTCGCTTAAGCAGGAAATGGATGCCGTAAGGCTTCAGAGGGACGAAATAATAGAAAAACTGGCCGATGTCCGGCGGAAAATTTTCAATGTAATCAGGCGGGAGTGCACGGACATAGTTTTAAACGGAGAGGAGATTTCACCTTCGGAAGCTGCAAAATTTGTCTCCGGCAATGTCGATCTTTTGCAGATTATGCCGGGCAAGGTGAACTCCGACACCATTCCGCTGACACTTGAGGAGCTTGCCGCTCTTTACCGCAGCAACGCGGAGATCTCGAAAGAAGATGAGAGCGAGCTTGCAAGGGAACTGCCCGATCCGGAAACACTTGTAACTCCGGCCGTATTTTCAGATGCTCTGAAGGAAGTAGAGTCGGCTCAGGAACTGTGTGACAGCATAAAGAGTTTAAATGATTGGGAAATTGTCAATAAACCGGAAAATAGCTCGTTTTTAATGTCAGATGTTGAAATAAGATACCAGAATGAAGATGAGATCGACGGACTGAAAAAGAGTGCCCGTTCAGCCGGTGATTTGATCGGCTGGATGAAAGCGGCCGCGCTTGCTGGCAAAAACGGTGAACTCTATCGCGGAAACTGGAAAGAACTTGCATCTTCGATAGGACAGGCGTGCAGTTTTGCCGACAAAGTCAATGCGGAACAGCTCGGGGTTAAAATCCGTTTTTCGGATGAGGTGACTCCGCAGCATATAAAAAACATCAATGATTTGAAGGAAAAACTCCAGCTGAACGGGAAGATAGGCTGGCTTGAAAACAAGTTTAACAAGTACGGGGCGGCTTTTGCGATAGTGACGGTTGACGGTCGCCAGCTCAGGACGGCAAAGGAATGTCAGTATGTTCTTGACCAGATAGAGCTTAAGGAACTGCGGAGAAGATGCGCCTCGCTTTGGAATGAACTGCTTGTGAAGTATGACGAAACTGTTCCGGAGTTTTACAGCCTGGACAAAGATAATCCTGAATCTGTTGCGAAAAATTTCATCCCTAAGATTGAAAAGTGCCTTGACTGGTATCAGAAAGAGTATAAACCGCTTAGTGATAAACTTCATTCCGCAGGAGTTCCGATTGAGTTGATTTTTGCGACAAGCGACCTGGATTCGGATTTAATCAAGATCGGGAAAATCGTTGATGCAGCCAACAATGTTGTTCCGCAGCTGTGCGATATATGCAGCAGTATGCTGAAATTGCAGAAGTCACAGTCTGCTCTCGATGCAGTTATAAGCTCTTTGAAAACGTCGGGATGCAGAGCCGTGATATACGCCGCTCTGGTCAAAGCTGCGGAGGAGAAGGATCCCGAGGCTTACAGTGCCGCCTTTGATACATTGAAAAAAGTGTATGAAAAATCGGATTTGTTGAAAAAACGCCGTGAAATGCTGGATAGACTGAAAACGTCCGCTCCTGGCTGGGCTTCCGCGATCGCTGCAAGAAAAGGAATCCACGGTTTGCCTGATGTTCCTGAAAATATTGAAAAGATCTGGAAGTGCAAGCGGCTTTCCGCAATAATTGAAAACATGATATCGCACTCATTTAAAGAACTTCAGAACGAAGCGGCTGCTCTGAGCCGCGAATACCGGAAGAAAACTGCGGAATATGCTGAAAAGAGCGCGTGGTATCATCTGCTTGAAAGAACCGAAAGCGATATCGATCTCAGGCAGGCTCTCATGGGCTGGAAAGAGACCGTGACCCATATCGGAAAAGGGAAGGGAAAACGTGCTCCGCGTTACAGAGTCGAAGCCCGCAGGCTCATGGCAAAATGCCAGACAGCTGTTCCCGGCTGGATTATGCCGGTAAACAAAGCGCTTGAAACGCTGGATCCTCGGACAAACCGGTTCGATGTCGTCATTATCGACGAGGCGAGCCAGGCCGATATTTCTTCGCTGGCAGTTCTTTATATGGGCAGCAAACTCATAATAGTCGGCGACGATAAGCAGGTTACTCCGGTCGGTATAGGGATAGAGACTGACAAGATCGAGTATCTCGAGAAAAAGTATATCAAAGGCCGCATTCCGAATTCTCATTTGTATAATGAAAAAACGTCAATCTACGATCTGGCGGCGACAACTTTCCGTCCGCTTATGCTGAGAGAGCATTTCCGCTGTGTTCCCGATATCATAGGATTCAGCAACCGGATGTCGTACAACGGCAGAATCAAGCCTCTCAGGGAGTCGGGCAGCAGCACTCTGTTCCCGGCTGTTGTCAATTACCGTGTGGAAAACGGAAAACGTGCCGAAGGAAGCAAAATCAACCTCAATGAAGCCGAGGCTGTGGTTGCTTTAATGCAGGCCTGCATAAATCAGCCTGAATATGCAGGGAAAACATTCGGTGTTATATCTCTTCTGGGAGAGGACCAGGCTAAGAAAATACAGAGTATGATCGCTGAAAGGATAGACTTGAAAGATATCCAGAGCCGCAGGATTTTGTGCGGCAACTCGGCGAATTTCCAGGGTGATGAAAGAGATGTCGTTTTTCTGAGTCTTGTCGACAGCGGAAGCGGTGAAGGGCCGGTCAGACTGCAGGGCGAAGGTGCCGACAATACGGCTCTTAAACGTTACAATGTCGCGGCAAGCAGGGCGAAGGACCAGCTGTGGGTTGTCGATTCGTTCGATCCTGCCAGGGATCTCAAACAGGGTGATTTGCGTAAAAGCCTGATCGACTGGTCTTTGAATCCGAAGGTTTTCAGCAGACAGGAGGAAAACATCGATACCGAGGAAGAGTCGCCTTTCGGATCCGAGGTTGCAGGGATTCTGTCAGAACGCGGATTCCGTATTGTCCGGCAGTGGAAGGCGGGATCATACACACTTGATATCGTGGCTGTCTGCGGTGAGAAAAAGGCCGCGATAGAATGTGACGGCGAGCGTGCCGACAGCAGCGAGTCGAAAATAAGGGCTGATATGGAACGCCAGACCATACTGGAGCGTATCGGCTGGAATTTTATAAGGATCCTGGGCAGTGAATATTACCGTTTTCCGGAAAAAACGATTGACACTCTGGTCAGCGATTTGAAAAAATGCGGAATCTCTCCTGAAAGCAATTCTGCGATAGCGGACAACGGCTCCGTAACAGATCCTGAACTTTTGGAAAGAGTCATCGGGCAGGCTTCGGAAATTCTGAAAGAAAAGGATGATAAAACCGATTGACAAGTTTAATTCTTTTACTATATATACAGCCGTTTTTTGCTGTGTATGTTTGAGGATGCAATGTTCGGCAAGTTTTTGAAATCGAAAATTCATCGCGCGGTCGTTACCGGAGCCGATATAAACTATCAGGGAAGTATTACGATTGACAAGGAGCTTATGCGTCATGCGGATTTGCAGCCGTTTGAATTTGTCGACATCTGGGATGTCACGAACGGTGCAAGGCTTGAGACTTACGTCATCGAGGGTGAAGCCGGTTCAGGCTGTATCTGTATCAACGGCGCGGCGGCTCATCTTGTAAAGAAGAACGATCTGGTGATTATCGCTTCGCACAGATATGTGACGGATGGCGAAAGTATTCCGGAACCGAAAATCGTTTTTGTCGATTCACAAAACAAGCTTGTTCATTAGAGGTTTTTTATGGAAAAGAAACAAAGAGTTTTCGGCAGAGCTCCGATTTCGCTTAAAATATCTCTTTCGGAAGATACTGACGATATCAGCATTAAATTCGACACGGCGAATCTCAGCGAGGGCGGTATTTTTGTAAAGTCGTCGCTGCTCTGGGAGCCCGGTCAGGTTTTTAATCTTGCGTTCACACTGCCAGGATTCGACAAGGAAATCAAGGTGAAAGGCGTTGTTGCGAGAAGTGACGACAAATACTCGATTTTTACCGAAATTGACTCTTCAATTCCCGGAATGGGGATAAAATTTGTCGATCTTAGCGAAGAAGACAGAAAAATTATAAAAGATTTTATTTCGCAGCTGGATTCAAAGTAACTTTTCCGCTTGCAGGTGAAAATGCAGGAAAACAATAACGGTGACACTTACACAAATGTAAGGCGCAAACACTTCCTGTGGGGAACTTTTGCTCTTGTTCTTTTCGGAGCGGTTCTTTACTGCGCGAGTGTTGTCAGCGATTATGCCGAAAAAAACGACATCGAGAATCTTGAAGACGCAAAAGACAAAATTGTTACTGTTTTGAAGCACGATATTGCACTTTTCCCCGAAAACGAAGCGTCGGAAGAGGAAAAAAATGAAGCCGGAAAAGAGGAAAAGTCCAAAAATATCCTGAAAACTCCACTGATTTTAAACTGCTCGGTCGAAAACGGAAAAGCTGTTGTGAAAGAGCCTTTCGAAGTTGCAAAAAACAAAGTTACAAACGCTGTCTTTGAACTTGCAAATCATGGAAAAACGCTGTATTCATTTAACTTTTCGTCAAAGGAAAACAATGTGTCATGCCGCGGGACCATGAAGGAAGGGCAGCAGAAAATTTTTGTCTACTACTGCGAGAAAATATGACCGAAAACGACTGTTCAACTGAAAAAAAGATAAAAAGAGTCACGGCGGCAGGGCTTTTCGCCAACTTTTTTCTGACGGTTTTCAAGATTGTTGCCGGATATTTCGGAAACAGCCAGACAGTCATCGCCGACGGTATCCACAGTCTGAGCGATTCTGTGACTGATATCGCCGTAATTGTAGGCTCATCATTCTGGAGCGCGCCGCCTGACGAAAGCCATCCGCACGGCCACAAAAGAATAGAGACTTTTATCACGGTGATTATCGGACTCGCGCTTTTCTTCGTCGCTTACGGGATCGGGCATAACGCCGTTGTTACTTTCAATGACCCTGACGAGGCTCCGTCGTGGATCGCGTTTGCCGCCGCAATAGTTTCGATTCTCGTAAAAGAAATTCTTTATCAATACACTTACCGTTCGGGAAAAAAGTTGAAATCGTTAGCTGTAGTTGCAAACGCATGGCATCACAGAAGCGACGCTATAAGCTCGGTTCCTGCTGCTCTTGCGGTAATAATTTCAATGAAATTCCCTGCTTATCCTTATATCGACAACATCGGCGCGATCGTGGTTTCGCTCTTTATCGTGTGGACTGCGTTCAAAATTTCATGGTCTTCCGTCCTTGAACTCACCGATGCGGGCGCGGACAAGCACGAGTGCGAGGCTATCGAGTGCGCGGCAAAGAGCGTCGAAGGGGTAAAAAGCATTCACAAGTGCAGAACGAGAAAATACGGAAGCGGGATTCAGGTCGATCTTCACATTCAGGTCGATCCGGATATAACAGTCCGCGAAGGGCACGCGATAGGACACAAAGTCGAAGACGAACTTTTTAAAAACCACGATGTCATCGATGTCATAGTCCATGTTGAGCCCGATGATGAATGTGAAAGAAATCATTAACAAATTCGGAGGTTTATATGTTTGAAGGAACAACCATTATCTGTGTCAGGGACAAGTCTTCGGTAATCATCGCAGGCGACGGGCAGGTGACTTTCGGCAACACCGTTCTCAAAGGTAACGCCCGCAAAGTGAGAAGACTTGCGGAAGGGCGCATTGTTGCCGGTTTTGCAGGTTCAACAGCCGATGCGGTGACACTTTTCGAGATTTTTGAGGAAAAACTTAAAAAATATAACTACCAGCTCAAAAAATCGGCAGTTGAGCTCAGCAAAGCGTGGAGAAAGGACAGAGTTTTAGGTAAACTCGAAGCGCTTCTTCTTGTTGCCGACAGCGAAGAGACCCTGCTGATTTCGGGAAGCGGAGACGTTCTTGAACCTGAAAAGAATATCATCGCGATCGGTTCGGGCGGAAGTTACGCCTACGCCGCAGCGGTAGCTTTGAGCGAAAACACGAAACTTGCGGCTCACGAAGTTGCTCTGCGTTCGCTCAAAATAGCGTCCGACATCTGCATCTACACCAATTCGAATTTCACTTTTGAAGAAATCAAACTTAACGGAGAAAAGAAATGAGCAGATATTCAGTCGAAGAATTGACCCCAAAACGCGTCGTCGAAGAACTCAACCGCTTCATAATCGGGCAGGACGAGGCAAAAAAGGCGGTCGCGGTCGCACTCAGAAACCGCTGGAGACGCTCAAAAATAGAAGACGATTTTCTGCGTAAAGAGATAACTCCGAGAAATATCCTCATGTCGGGACCTACCGGAGTCGGCAAAACCGAGATTGCAAGAAGGCTCGCCGAGATTTCGAACGCGCCGTTCCTCAAGGTCGAAGCGACGAAATTCACAGAAGTCGGATATGTCGGCAGGGATGTCGAATCGATGATCAAAGACCTTGTCAAACACGCGGTAAACGAGAAAAAAAGAATCGAAACCGAAATAGTCTACAAAAAGGCGGAAAGTATCGCTGTCGACAAAATTCTCGATCTGCTCAACGTTCCGAGCCCCGAAAAACTTCCCAAAGACGATGCGGATTACGAAGAAAAATACAAAAGGCAGAGTGATTACCGCAAAAAAATGGCGGACAAGCTTGAAAACGGCAAGCTCGATGACAAAAAAGTGAGCGTTCCGGTAAAGCCGAGCGCTCCGATCCCGGTTTTCGAAGTTATCAGCGGTTCAGGCGGGATCGAGGAGATCGATTCGATGATAAAGGACATGATGAGCAGCATTTTTCCGCCTAATGCGCCTCAGCAGAAAGGGAAAAAAGAGAAGACGATGCCTGTTTCAGAGGCTTTCGAATACATTCTCCAGACTGAGGCGGAAAAGCTGCTCGACCACGAAAAAATCGTCCGCGATGCACTTGAATGGGTAGAAGAGGACGGAATTATTTTCATCGATGAGATCGATAAAATCATCGCAAGCGGCTCTGCGAACGGACCGGATGTTTCGCGTGAAGGCGTTCAGCGTGATATTTTACCAATAGTTGAAGGCTGCATTGTCAATACAAAGTACGGACCTGTAAAGACAGATCACATACTTTTCATTGCGGCAGGAGCCTTCCACATGAATTCTCCCGAAGATCTGATCCCCGAACTTCAGGGGCGTTTCCCGATAAAGGCGCGCCTTCTTTCACTCACGAAAAAGGATTTTGTGAGAATTCTGACCGATACCGAAAACTCGCTTCCCGTGCAGTATGCTGAGCTTATGAAATCTGAAAACGTCACTCTCAATTTCACTCCGTCGGGAATAGAGGAAATCGCCGCAATCGCATTCGAAGAGAACAGCACGACGCAGGATATCGGCGCGAGACGGCTCCAGTCTGTAATGGAAATCCTGCTTGAGGATATTTCGTTTACGGCTTCCGAAAAAAGCGGCTCGAAAATCAAAATCGACAAGGCTTACGTCAATAAGTGGTATAAGTCGGCACGCGAAAACGAAAAACTTTCCAACTATATAATTTAATTGAGGAAATCATGCGGTATCAGTATGAAACGAGCGGAACCTGCTCCGAAATGATCCTTTTCGACATCGACGAAAACAAAGTCGTCACGAACATCAGATTCATCGGCGGCTGCAACGGAAACCTGAAAGCCGTTTCCAAACTTGTTGACGGCTGGACAGCTGACCGGATTGCGGCAAAACTTCTCGGCAACGAATGCGGATTCAAAGGGACTTCATGCGCCGACCAGCTTGCAAAAGCGGTCATCGAAGCGGCGGAAAAGGTGAAATAAAAAATCACCCGAAGTAGGGGGTTCTTCTCGCCAGAGTGAGCCCGTTCACGCTTTTTGCCCCGTTTTTTTTCAAAAGTTTCGCGATTTCTTCAATGGTTGAAGCGGTGGTGCAGACATCGTCCACGATCAGAAAACTTTCTCCTTTTACGCTTCGTGTGAGGGCGAAGGCGTCTTGCAGGTTTTTTGTCCGCTCTTCGTAGTCAAGCCCTGCCTGATGCGCGGTTTTTCTAACTTTTTTCAGTAACTTGGGGTCAAATTTCAAGTCGTGCGCCTTTGCCACTCTGTCGGCCAAAATTTCGGCCTGATTGAAAGAACGCAGAAATTTGTCGAGAAATCTCATCGGCGGAAAGATGACGGTGCGGTTTTCAATAAGTTCGAGAGGTGCGTTTCCGGCAAGGTATCGTCCTAAAATTTCTGCGATGCTTCTCACTTTGCCGTATTTCATCTCCGAAATCAGTTTTGAAATGCTTCCGCTGTAGATGAAAAGCGAAAAAATTTTGTCAAAGTGCAGCTTTTTTCCTTTGCACGAAAAACATTCCGGCTCATCAGGAGTCAGCGTGAAATTCCCGCATTTCGGACATCTTCTTTCGCAGAAAAGGGCGAATTTTTCACATTCCTTGCATAAAAAATTTTGATTTTCTGTTATACTTCCGCAAATTAAACAGGCGTTCATTTTTAAATATCAAATAAAAACTTTCGGCTTATACATGAAAAATATTTAAAATCAATAAATCGATCCACAGATTTTTCGCTACGCTCAAAATGACGAAATTGTCTTTTTTTGACTTGCACTTTCTATACCTTATAATTTGCGGCTTTGTTGTTTTTAAGGAGTTTTTTATGGATAAAAAAGAAGGACTTCATGCGGTGATTCTTGATCATCCGCGCATTTTTTTAGCTGTTCTTTCGGCGCTTTTCTTTCTGCCTATTCTCGGAAACTATCCGGTTCTCGGGCAGTGGGAGCCGCATTACGGCAGAGTTGCGATGGAAATGATGGCGAATGGTTCGTGGGACTGGTTCCTTGATCCGGTATATCTCGGTAAGCACAACTTCTGGTCGAAGCCGATTTTCTGTTTCTGGATGGTTTTCCCGTTTATGAAGGTTTTTAAGCCGGTTGAGCTCGCTTTAAGGCTTCCTTTCGCGATAAACGGCATATTTTTTGTTCTCTTGGTTCATTTTATCGCCGAAAAGATTCTCAAAGACCCCCTCAAGGCTCTTATTGCAGCTTTTGTAACGATTTTCACTCCTTACACCTACATGATAACGCGTCAGTTCATGTGGGATATAACGTTTGTGACCTTTTTGACCGGTTCGATCGGTTTTCTTTACGTCGGGCATCGCGACAAAAACAAAAAACTGATCCGTCTTTCCTACCTTTTCATGGGGCTCGGAATGCTCACGAAAGGGTTGCTGGCTATTTGTTTCCCGATTGCGGCCATGATTCTCTGGATGATTGTAACTCTTGATTATTCCAAAGGATTCAAGGCAGTTGTAAAGGACGCTGCCGATTTTATTTTTTCTCTCAGACCTTTCGAAGGAGTTGCAATTTTCCTTGTTGTTGCACTTCCGTGGTATATCTACATGGGTATAAAACACGGAGAACCCTTTTATAAAGAATTTTTCATGGAGCACCACTTCGGCCGTCTTGAAGGAAAGATAGACAAGCCCGACGGCCCGTTCGATTTCTACATCTGGCAGCTTTCTCTCGGCGCTTTTCCGTGGGTCGCTTTCCTGATCCCCGCTCTTTTTTCTGCTGCCGGAAAAGTCAGGAAAAACAAAGACTTGGCTTTTGTACTGCTTACATTTTTCTTCATTTTTCTTTTCTTCACACTCTCTGCGACAAAGTTCCCTCATTACATTTTTCCGGTAGTTCCGTTCATGGTGATGATTCTTGCTGAAGGTTTTGTCGATCTTTTGAGAAGTGAGCGCACCGCTAAAGTTTATCCTGTTATCGGTGTAGTTTCGGCGTTTTTCCTGATTCTGATAGGTAAGGATATCGGAACGGGTTTAAACTATGCCGACATGATCTATCTCATAACAACTCACCATGTCCAGACCTGGTTCGGGCGCGTTTTCGATCTGGTTCCGATGCTGACTGTTTTTGTTCCTCTGATGGCGTTTTTCATCATTCTTCCGGCGGTAAAACCGGGCAAAAAGATCCTTTTCGAGATTTCCGCAGCCGCTTTTACACTTGTCGCAGTCGTCTGGTCGGGATATATAAATTTTGTCTGGGTGCCGGATATGCTTGAAGTTTTCACGCCGAAGCACCTCGTTGAAAAATATTCCAAAATGAAGAAGCCTGGCGACAAAATGGTCGATTTCCACAACTGGAAAAACAGGTCGATGTATTTTTATCTCGGGCTTGACGAACAGCTTTACCGTTACACGAAAGTAGAGCAGATTCAGTCACTTATTGAAAAAAATCCGAACAATACGGTTTTCATAACGACTAAAAAGGACAAAGTTTCGGAACTTCGCGCGGCGCTTCTTGACAAACCGGGTATTCCGATAACCAAAGTTGCCGATGATGCAGTAGATACCTACATGGAAATCGAAATGTTCACTGCTGCGATGAAGGATAAGAACGCCGATCTTTCAGACAAATGGAAGAAAAATCTTCTCGAAGAGTCGCAGATCCCCAAAAATATCAAAAGGATAAACGGCACTTTGGGCGATAAAACACTTGAAATCATCGGCTACGAAATCAACAAGCAGCGCTTTGATCCGGGTGAAGAGATCGAACTCACGCTTTACTACAAAGTTCTGAAGGAAATGGACAAGAACTGGAAAGTTTTCTTCCACTTTGACGTTTACAGCGGCGCTCTTCCGCATTCTTTCAAACTTGACGACTATCCGCAGCAGGGCTATCTGCCGACAACGAAATGGACTCCGGGAATGATTCTCAAAGACACTTTCAAAGTAAATGTGCCTAAAGCGCATCCGGGCGGAGGAGTCAAGATATATACCGGATTTTACGAGGGAAATACGCGAATGGATGTCGATAAGGATACACTCAACGACGGTCAGAAACGCTTTATTCTGGGAACTTTCAACGTAAATATAAAGTAATGGAAGAGAAAAAGAAAAACAAAATTTTTCACATCATCATTTTTTCACTTGTTATACTTGTCCTTCTGTTCAATGTGTTTTCGTATTTCGGCGCGTCAATATTCCTTCCCGGGCGCGAACTCCGCGAAATATCAGGCGTTGAACCGCAGAGCGGCAGGAGAACCTCTCTGGATCTGTCAAAAGGAACAGTCATTCTCAACATCTGGGCGACATGGTGCGGAGCCTGCCTGGCGGAAATGCCGGAACTCAACAAAGCTGCTGCAAAACATAAAGTTTACGGCGTGATAAAACCTGTCTTCAAATACGAAGTCTACCGTGAAGTTTCACCGAATTTCAAAAGTGTCATCGCACAGGATGAATTTTTTGAAGATCTCTATATCTCCGTTCTCCCGACAACACTTCTGATTCAGGACGGAGTCATAAAAAAAGTCCACACCGGCACGATGACGACCGATTTTGTCGAAGAGTGGCTGAAAGACTGAAAAATCACAAAAAATAGAAAAATTTTTCCGCTTGGGCATTATACGCCCAACCTCTCGGGCATAATTTGCCCGTTTTTGTTGTTTTAGGAGGAAAAAATGTCAAATCTTGAAAGAGTCGTTTACATCAATCACGCTATTAAAACCAAAGGTTTCGTTACGAGAAAAGAGGTCGCCGACCGTTTTGAGGTGCATATTGACACAGTGAAACGTGATATCGAGTATATGCGCGATTTCCTTTCCGCGCCGCTGAAATACAGGCAGAGTGTCGGCGGATATGTCTATGAAACGCCGTTCGACATGCTTTTCGATTCGCTTGAGGACGCAGTCCTTTACTATATTTTCGTCAAACGGATCAGCGAATCGCTCAAACTTGACGGACTTTCGTATATACCTGTGATTTCACAGGAAATTCTGGCAAATATATCAACTTATATCCCGCCGGATTTCGACGAAATAATGGATCATATTTCCTACGATTCCTCCGATATCGACCTGATGGACATGAAGGATTTCAGAAATATCCTCGGTTCTTTCATGACGAAAAGGTGCGTCCGGATAACCTATATGAATGCCGACGGAGAAAAGAGCGAACGTCTCATAGAACCGCTGAAACTCATGAACTATCTCGGCAAATGGTATGTCATTGCCTTCTGCCGCAAAAGAAATGCCCTCCGCGTTTTTCTCCTATCGCGCATCCTTTCAAGCGAGATAAGCAGCGAAAATTTCGAATATCCAGTCACAAAACGCGAGCTTGACGAATATATTGACGGTTCTTTCGGAATGTTCAAGTCTGAAACCTCCTCAACCGCAGTGATCCGCGTTTTCGAACCAGCCTATTACTATGTCAGAAACCAGATCTGGCACAAAAACCAAAAGGTAAAAGACTGCGTAATCGGCGGAAAAAAGTGTCTCGAGATAACGCTTCCGGTCGGTGACAGGGACAAGGAAATCCTGGCAAGAGTCCTCTCGTATTCGCCCGACAGCGAAATAGTCTCGCCGCCGGCTCTGCGCGAAAAGTGGCTTGAAAGGATCAGAACACTCTACGAAAAGTTCTGCAAGGAATAAGAGGATGTAATGGCTGGAAATAAGATTCCGACAAACGAAGAAATAATCGCGATGATCCCGTCAAAAGCGGTGCGCGGATATTTAGTGAAAATAAACTGGCAGTTTGACGAGCACGAGCGCGATATCCTGCGCCGCTATCTCAAGCCGAAAAATAAAGATGAGGCAGACAGCGTCTATGCCGAACAAAACTATGTCACGCTGCCGCATCCTTTCAGAAAAGGCGACATCGTCACCGTCTGCGACAAAAGATTCAAAAACCGAAAACCTGAAATCGGAATAATGTGGTCTCCCAAAGATGACGAGGAATTCTGGAATTTCGACAGAAGGGCAAAAACCGACCTCAAAGGTTTCGTCGATTTCACCGATGTTGCGACAACTGTCGATTTTCTCTCGCCCGAAGACGGCTTTTTCAGGCACGGGCATCCGAACCCTCTCTGGATCGAATACGCCGAACTTGACGAAGATTCAGCCGAAGCACGCTTTCTCAGAAGTGCGGTAAAACTCCAGAACGGAAACGGCTCTCTCGAAGAAACCGACGAACTCCGCAGCGAATATGTGGCAGGCAGGAAGAGAGCGAAAAAGGTTCTGAAAAAGAAATCTTGAAGCTAAAAATTTCTAAAATCTGATTTAAATAAAGAGCTTTGCAATAAAAATTTATTGATAAAGTTTCAATTTTAAATATAAAAATATTCCAAAAATTTGTTTTTGGAAATAAAAATGATGGATGAAAAGGAAAAATGGCACTGGCAGGAGCCGGGCACGGCATGGAAAGGGATAGGCATTTACCATGTCACGTTGGTGATTCCAAGCCGTGAGCCGCTGCTCGGAAAGCTTGTCATTCCCGAAAATGACCCGACGCAGGCGAGAGTGGAACGGACAGAGCTTGGAAACAGTCTTGTTTTAGAGCTGCTTCGCCTTCCAACTTTCTATCCTGAAATTCAAATCCTGCAATATTGCCTTATGCCGGATCATCTGCATGCCGTTATCTATGTCAGGCATCAGATGAAAAAAAGCATAAGAATAATTGCACGTGGTTTCTGGCAGGGGTCAAAAAAACTTGGCCGCACCGATACTCCGTTAATTGAGTCGAATTAAATTCGGACAAAATAAACGGAGAGATTCTGGGCAATGAACAAAGTCTGGGAAATCCGATTTTCACGGAGATGCCGTTTATCCGCCCGATGTCGCGGCGCGGGCAGCTGAAAGCGATGATCCGCTATGTCCAGATGAACCCGCAGCGTCTTGCCACAAAGCGGTTGCATCCCGGTTTTTTCCGCGTGCAGCACAATGTTGAAATCGCAGGACGCACTTACGATGCTGTCGGCAATATTGCAATACTTACGGAAACACGGCGTGCGACGGTGCATGTCCGCCGTGCAATGCTTGCAGCGGCAGAGCATGGAAAAGAGCAGCCGCTTCGGGACTATATGAACGGCTGCGTCATCGCCGCCCGCGAAAATACCGTGATGGTTTCTCCGTTTATCAGCCCGAAAGAAAAGGAAGTGCTTATGGTGCTTATAAAAGAGCTGCATCAGGTCATTTACCTCTCCGATAACGGATTCGGAGAGTATTTTAAGCCCTCGGATCTCCTCTTCGACAGCGTGGCTGCAGGACGGATGCTCATTCTCAGCCCGCACTCTTACGATGCCGGCAAACGGCGCATAACACGGAAGGAGTGCGTCCTGCTCAACAATCTGGCGGAAGAAATCGCGGATGAGGAGAATCAAAGGATGTTTTAGCACAAATCGACATCACGATGTCATTTCGGTCTAAGTTTCTGCGGAATCATAAAATTTCCTTCATATTTTTTTTGCACTTGGGCATTATATGTCCAACCCAATGTTTATAATCCTTCACGTCAACTTTTTTTATGGAGGAAATTATGACAGAAAGTTTATTTGAAGGCATTGCAGAAGCAGTGAATGGTGTTACTGAAACAATGAATGTGGAGGCGGAAGATGAAAACACAATCATTGAAAGTTCCGGAAGTGATGAAGCAGAGGAAGATTCTTCCGGTTCCGAGTGCGTTTGCGACGACTCCGGTGAAAACGAAGACGGAGAAACGGAAGATTGCGGCGAAGAAAGCAGCGGCGGAGCAGAAGAGCCGGGTCTGATCGAGAGCATTTTCGGTTTCATTGACACGATGAGAAACGACGAGGTGTCACGCGAGGTCGCTTTTGAAGAATTCGGGGAAATGTGCCGTGACAGCATCGACGAACTCTGCGACATTCTTAAGGAATTCCCTAAAATTTTCAAGAAAGACTAAACTTCTTTCTTTTTTGGGCGGCGGAAGCGGATTTCATTCCGTAAATTTTAAAAATAAGTATAATTCCACGGTTTATTTCGAGGTGATTTTTGAGATTTCCGCCGCTTTTCTTAGGTTTTTCAACGATTTTCTGGGGTTTTTGCACAGGCTGGGAACTCTTTTCAATAGCCGCGGCACTTGTTTTTGAAGCTTCCAATATCATAAAAACGCGTTTTGATCTGCAAAAAAAAGATTTTGTCCGGATTTCCGATTTAAGCTCGCTCGTGATGTTCATTCTCCTTTTTTATTCCTATGTCGAGAACGAGCCGAGGATGATTTTTTTAGGTTTTATCACGACTGTGCCGATAATTTTCATGCCGCTTCTTTTCGCACAGCTTTTCAGCACAAGCGATAAAGTAATAATCGGCACGAAATGGGGAAAAAGAATCCATGCCCATGCGCCGGTCGATGTGCGGACTCTGTATATTCTTGCAGTTGTTTTCGCAACATCGGCGGCAAACATAAAAAGCGTCTGGTTTGTTGTTCCGTTTCTTATCATGATTTTTGTCGTACTTTCCGGATACGCAAAAGATGCCAAAACTTTAAAAAGATATCTGTTGTTTTCGTTGATGGCTGTTTTTATTACGATTTTTATTGGAGTGACAGTTATTGCCGGTCATTTTTTAATCGGCAGGAAAATGATGGAATGGTATAACGACTGGTATTCGTCGCTGAGTGCCGACCCGTTCAGAACTTCGACCGCGATGGGGGAGCTCGGAAAAATGAAACTTTCGGGCGAAATTGTTTTCAGAGTCTATCCTGACGAACCGTCAATTCCTCTTTATATGAAACAGTCGGATTACAATGTGATAGTTAATAACACATGGTATTCCAGACCGAAAAAAACAGATTCGATTTTTCCTGTGAGCGATCTGGAGTGGCAGTTTTTCGGAGAAGGCGAAGGCGGAAACAGGATGAAAATTTCGATTTGGATGAATAAAAACAAGGGTGAAGGTGTTCTGCCGCTTCCCGACGGCGCGAAAAGAGCGCTGGAGCTTGATGTCGCAGGCATCGAAAAGAGCGTTCTTGGGGCAGTTTATGTCGAGGAAGGCCCGGAACTTCTTGAATTTACAATAACTTACGACCCTGAAGAAAGTTTTGAGCCTCAGCCTGGAATGCCGGATCTTTTTATTCCTAAGGAAGAGCGGACAGTAATTGACGAGGTTATGCGGCAAAACGGACTTATAGGCGCGACTTCGGAAGAGACTCTTGCCAATATCGGGCGTTTTTTTGCCGGATTTAACTACACACTTGACCAGAAAAACAGGGCAGGGGAATCTTATCTCGCCGATTTTCTTAACAATACGCGATCAGGACACTGCGAATACTTTGCGACGGCGACGGTTCTCATGCTCAGAAATGCCGGAATCGCAGCGAGATACCGCACAGGTTTCATGCTTGACGAGTATGACTCGTTTGAAAACGCCCTGATTGCGAGACAGCGCGATGCTCATGCCTGGGTATCGGCTTATATCGGTGACAGATGGGTGAATGTCGATACGACTCCGTCTCAGTGGAAAGAGGCTGATTCAAATGAAAAATCGTTTTTCGAGCCGGTAAGTGACCTCATGTCATGGATAAAGATGAAGTATGAAAACTATAGAAGAAAAAAGAGCGATGAATTTAATAAAATTTTGATTTCATTGGCTGTTCTGCTCACAGTTTTTCTTATGGTCCGTGTTTATCTCCGCAAAAAACGGATCAGAAAGGATGATATTCAGGAAAAACCGCTTTTTGAAGTTTCGGGCAGCGATTCACCTCTTTATGATATACTTGATTTTTATGAAAAGGCAGGATTGAAAAGAGAGGAACATGAAACTTTGCGCTGCTGGATTGAGAAAAACAGGGAAAAATTAGGCGGAAATGTTGATATTTCTACTCTTGCTAAACTGCATGAAGAGCTTCGTTTCGATACAGGTGCCGACAAGGCGGCGGTTCTTTCTGAGCTTATGAAAAAATATGAAGATTGGAAAAAGTCGAAGGAAAGCTGAATTTGTTTGCAGAAATTACAATAACAATTAGAATCGCGCGGTTTGTTTTTTTATGATGTTTTTTTCAGGAGGATACAATGCTTAGGATTGAAAAAGTTGCAGGAAAAGATGTTCTCATGGAATCGGAAATTCCTTTTTTGAAGCTTTTCAAAAAGGGTAAGGTGCGTGAAGTTTACGAGCTCGGCGAATATCTTCTTATCGTCGCGACCGACAGAATCAGCGCGTTCGACGTCGTTATGAAGACAGGCGTTCCGTCGAAAGGGATCTATCTCACGCAGCAGTCGGCTTTCTGGTTCAAATTCATCCGCGAAAACGGTTTCAGCACACATTTCGTAAGCGATGATCTTGATGAAATAGCTGAAATTACTGGTGAAAAGCGTCTTCTCGATCTTAAATGGCTCCGTGGCAGAGTCATGCTCGGAAAACACGCGGAAGTCCTTCCGGTCGAGGCTGTATGCCGCTTCAGAATTTTCGGTTCGGCAGTTTCGGCACTCAAAAACAACACCTGGATCTGGGATAAAATCGAAGCCGACGACTTTTCCGAGGGTTCGCTCATCAAAAACGGCCCGATTTTTACGCCTACCGAAAAATCAGAGACCGACGACAAAATAACTTTTGACCAGATGAGCTCACTTATCGGCTCGAAAGAAACAGCTCAGCAGATAAAAGACACGACAATCAGGCTTTTCAAGCTCTGCCGCGACTACGCGCTCAAGAATTTCGGCTTCGAAATCGCTGACGGAAAGGTCGAATACGGATTTATCGACGGCGTTCTCTCGCTTGTCGACGAAACTTTCACAAGCGACAGCGCCCGTTTCATCCCAGACAAATCAAAGGAAGTTTTCAGAAAATGGCTCACCGACCACAACTTGAGAAAAGTCGCCGCCGTTCTTCCCGACGATGTCGCAATGATGGTTTCCGATTTGTACAGAAGCCAGTGCCTTGATATGAAAATCAAACTTTAAGCCTGATTTTATAAGCAGTTTTTGAGGTGAAAATGGGGGTTCTGGAACATTTCCGCAGTTATCATGACAGAATGCGTGCAAAATTCAGAAAAGACCACGCAAACGAAATCGAAAGAGTTAAAACCGTTGACGAATTCTTAAGGGAAGTTGTTGAAAAAAACGATTTTTCGATGTGCATCAAGCTCGATGCCTTCCAGAAAGCGGTTGCAGACAACAGCTTCAAAAGCATGGCGGAAACATCCTACGGCACGACAATCGGCGGAATCGACACCCGCAAGCAGGTCGTATCGACACTTTTTGATGTAAATGCCGATAAACTTGCCCCTGAAGAGTTCCCGAAATACGGTCTCCTGACCGGAAAGGATAAAAGAAAGGATCTGATTTCGTATGACGATGTCTTTTATCATTTCGGGCAGATCCTCGTCACTTTCAAAAAGGAAAATCTGATGAAGCGGACGACGATGACTGTCGGAAGCAGCGTCAATTTCGGCGAGTTTTTCAGAAAAGTCCCTGTTTTTGTTGACGATCCAAACGCTCTTGCACTTACAGGATCAGTCGATAAAAATCCGAATTTAAAGATGAAAAATATCGACGGTTTCCACGCTTTTTATACCCTTCTCATCATGGAAAAGCTCGATTCTGAGCTTCCTAACCGCATCACAGAGGTTTTTGAAGGGCGTTTCGGCTTTGAATACTACGAACTCCAGTTTTTCGGCAAACTCACCATGGATGATGTCGAGAGGATCGATTATTACATCATCGAAGGGAACGAAAAAGAGGAGCTCGACAAAATGAAACCTCTTTTTGAAGAGCGCGGAATTGTCTGCGAATCGATTATTCCGGAAAGTTTCTTTCTGTGATTTTCTTTAAAAAACGAGACGACGTAACGTTATATTAGAGATTATTTAGCCGGGGCTTTGAGAGCTTTCAGAGTTGCTTCGTAGTTCTCTTTTCTGCTGGAGAACTGAGCCATGTAGGCGTTGGCAAGGTCTTCAGCGCTTTTGCCTTCAGCGTTCTTGAGATTTCTGTCTGCACCTGCATTGATGAGGATTTCAACAACTTTATCGTTTCCTCTCTGAGCGGCAACCATAAGCGGAGACTGTTTTTTCGCATCAAGTGCGTTGACATCGCTGCCGGCTTTGATTAGCGCTTCAACAACTGTCGGCATTCCGGTCCAGGAAGCCCAGATGAGGGCAGTCCAGTTGTCTTCGTCAACTGCTTTGACATCGGCACCGTTTTCAAGAAGAAGTTTCGTCATCTCAAGTCTTTTTTCTTCAAGACTCGGATTCTCGACTTCTGTTCCGTCCTCTTTCTTTGAAGTTGATTTTTTTGTGATGAGTTCTCTGTCACCGTAGTTGAGGTAAGCGACCCACATAAGCGGAGTTCTTTTCTGTTCGTCCTGCTGGTTGACAGTTTTTGCATCTTTGCCGATAGTTTCCTTCATCTTGTCGATGTTGTCCTGGATTATCGGGGAAACAAGCGGGCTTTCCTCGACATCGCCGCGGAGCTGGTCAAAGCCGAGTTTTACGATGAAAGCGAAAACAAGACCTGCGACCATAAGGATAAGACCGTCTCTAAGTATTGCTTTGTAGTTTACATTCTTTTTAGCCATGATTCCCTCCTTATGCCTCTGCCTTTGCTTCTTCTTTCGGCGCTTCAGCAGGAGCTTTAGCGATACCTGCCGCTCCACCAGCCCTTTTAGCCTTTGCTTCTTCTTTCGGCGCTTCTTCGGAAGCGTTGTCCTGTGTGAGCGTTCTCTTGAGCGCGACTACCGCGATCGGGCTTATGATAGCCAGAGCGAAGTAGATCATCCACATAAATTCAGGGCTTTCGAGGTATTCGATGTTTCCTGTTTCGATCTTGGCCTTGACACCGTCGTAGCAGAGACTTGCGATAAGAAGTCCGCTGACGAAACCGTTGATAGGTCTTGCGATGAACATCGGAAGAGCCGAAAGTCCCATGTAGGAAGCAACTTTGTCTTTCGGCGCGACAGATGCGACGTATTCGGTGAATCTGGGCGAGAAAATAAGTTCACCGACTGCGAAAACGAGGATCTGCGCGATGATTACGAATCTGTAAGCCTGGTCAAGGTTGTTGATTCCGGGAATCGCCATGAACCATTCGCCCGGGAATGCGAGGAAAAGAAGAGAAAGAGCCGAAAGCGTCATACCTACGACCAGAAGTTTGACGATATTGAACTTGCCGATGAAATTCATCGTGAGGGCAAGACCGACCGTGATGATAAGCGGGTTAAGCGAGTTGACCGCACCGAGCTGGAAGTCGGCAAACATCGTTCTAAGGTAATACTTCGGCATAACCATTGTCTGGTGCGTGAAAACGAGACGGACGCCGAGAGTGAGGCAGAGGAAGAGAACGAGTTTCTGGAAAGCTGTTTCCTTCCATACTTCCGCGAAGATCTTGAGCGGGGTCTTTACTTCGCCGCTGCCGTCGTCTTCGTCCTTTTCTTCCATATTGTCCTCGTTGATGAGGAAAGCGCAGAGGAAGCAGATCGCACTCATTACGAAACCGAACGTGAAAATCGCAAGGTTGCCTTTAACAGGGCCGAGCGCGTTTCTGAAACCGTCGCATACCGCAACACCGGCAAGCATCGCGCCGATGTTCATGATAAGATAGTAAAGGTTGAAACCCTTACCGCGGTTGTCCTTGTTCGTGAAGTGACGCAGAGCCGTGCTTGTGATTGTTACAAGCATTGCGGTTCCGAGCGCCATGATGAAAAGAAGTCCGCCGATCGAATACTGGAGCGCTTTTCCTTCCATAAGTCCGGGGAAAACACCCATTCCCAAGCGGCTGATCATAAGCAGGATCGTCGCAAAAATGAACGACTTTTTGTCGCCGATAACGTCACAGATCGAGCCGACAGTGAACATGAAAGCGGTGATGAACAGGAAGAAGTAGCCCTGCCATGCACCTGCTTCGTAGTCACTGAAACCGACGTTGTCTGTGAGGAACATCGAAAGAACGATGATAACCGAGAAATAAGAAAGACCGTCAAAGAACTGGATGGCATTGACCAACCAGAATTCCTTGTTGAAACCACCTAAAGTTTTTGCCATAAAACACCTCCTTAAAAAAAACGGCGCAGTTTCCACAAAAAATGTCTTTAAGTCAAAAAAAATTTAATTGTATGAGCAGAGAAAAAAATCGGGTTTAGAATTCGGCGTTTTTCGGAGTTCTGGGGAAGGGGATGACGTCACGGATGTTCTGCATTCCGGTGATGTACATAATCATGCGCTCAAAGCCGAGACCGTAACCTGCATGAGGGTTCGAGCCGAATCTGCGGAGGTCGAGATACCACCAGTAATCCTCTTTTTTGAGTCCGAGCTCCTGAATCCTTGCAAGAAGTCTGTCGTAACGTTCCTCTCTCTGGCTTCCGCCGATGATTTCGCCGACACCCGGAACAAGGAGGTCCATCGCCGCGACAGTCTTGTTGTCCTCGTTCATCCTCATGTAGAAAGCCTTGATTTCTTTCGGATAGTCGATGACGAAAACCGGTTTTTTTATAAGTTCTTCGGTGAGGTATCTTTCGTGTTCGGTCTGGAGGTCGCAGCCCCATTCGACCGGATATTCGAACTGTTTGCCGGACTTTTTAAGAAGATCTATCGCCTCGGTGTACGTGATTTTGCCGAAATCGGAATCCTTAATGAAATTCAGTCTTTCGAGCAAAGTCTTGTCAACAAAGTTGTTGAAGAATTCCATCTCTTCAGGAGCTTTTTCAAGAACGAAGTTAATGATGTATTTGACCATGTCCTCGGCAAGTTTCATATCGTCGTGGATGTCTGCGAAAGCGATTTCGGGTTCGATCATCCAGAATTCGCTTGCGTGACGCTGAGTGTAGGAGTTCTCGGCTCTGAAAGTGGGTCCGAAAGTGTAAACGTTTCTGAAAGCCGCGCAGTAGTTTTCAACTGCGAGCTGACCGGAAACGGTGAGGTTCGTCGCTTTTCCGAAGAAATCTTCGCCGTAGTTTATGCTGCCGTCCTCTTTTTTCGGCAGGTTGTTGAGGTCAAGAGTCGTGACCTGGAACATTTCGCCTGCGCCTTCACAGTCACTGCCCGTGATTATCGGCGTGTGGACGTAAACAAAGCCTCTTTCCTGGAAGAACGAGTGGATCGCGAAAGCAACAAGGCTGCGGATCCTGAAGACCGCGTTGTAGATGTTCGCTCTTGGTCTGAGATGGGCGATCGTCCTCATATATTCAAGGGTGTGTCTCTTTTTCTGAAGAGGGAAGTCCTCGTCGCTCGTGCCGACAACTTCGACTTTTTCGGCCTTGATTTCGAAAGGCTGCTTGTCGCCCGCACTTTCAACGACTTTGCCGAAAACCTTTACCGCGCTGCCCGTTCCGAGTTTTGCGATTTCCTTGTAATTTTCCAGATTTGATTCAAAAACTATCTGAATATTCTTGAAAAACGAGCCGTCGTTGAGCTCGATGAATCCGAAAGCGTTGCTTGCACGGATCGTTCTGACCCAGCCTGAAACCTCTACATCTTTTCCCATAAACTTTTCAGTTTCCCTGAAAATCGATTTGACAAGAACCTTTTCCATTGTTTTCTCCAAAAAAAACCTTAAAAAACGGGCGGTAATATAGTCACAAAAGGGCGATTTTCAAGTAAAAAAGAGAGAGATGTCAGCGCAAAACAGTTGACTATTATGTTGTCCTGCGGTCATTCATTTCAGGCGGCAGAAATGCGGACAATTTTCCGCTAATGCTATTTGCTTTCTTCTTCCCAGAGGAAATCGAACGCGCCGCTGAGTGCGAGAGCGATTGCGTGAGTGTTCAAAGATTCGGAAACGGTTTCATTCTTTTCGCCGTATCCGTGGAAGGTTGTTTTGTTGAAATCATAGTCGAATTCGATTCCTGCGTAGTCGCAGAAGTTATAGATTATTGCGATGTTTACGCCGAGATTCGAATCGTCCTTGCTTGCTATTGTTGCATCGTAGAACGGAGCCTTGAAGTATGAAACTCTAGCCATCATGTCGACATCCCAGAGTGTCGCGTAAGGCATTGCAAAGAGTCCCCAAGAAGTTAACGCTGAATCAGCGTCTTTGACACCGTCGGAAATGAGTTTGCCTTTTTCGAAATCGGGGTTGTAGAGAGCGCGGTGAGCAAGACCGAACTCAGCTTTGAAGCCGACGGAAATGTCGTCGCTAACGTTGTAGCCGAGATCTGCGCCTATAGCCATGAGGACGTTGTTTTTGTCCTGTTCAAGACTCTCTCCGTTTTTATACTCTATTTCACCTTCTTCCGAAAGGTTGTAAACATCGAAAACGTAGTTTCTGTAAGCCTTGCCGAAAACGAGGGAAGCGGCCGCAGTTACGAAAAAATCACCTGTTTTGTTGAAGCGGACATCTGCACCGAATGCCGGAGCACGGAAGAGATTTTCCTCGCCGTCAAGAACAGTTTCGTTTCCGCCGTTGAAGGTGAAAAGGGTGATCGCGAGGTCGGATTCTTTCGAAAAAATGAGGTCAACACCGAGTGAAACGCCGAGATCGTTGAAAGCTCCGCCGAAAAAGTCCTCTTTTATCGCCGAATTTGCGAAAGCGACTTCATGGTCGTAACCGTTTTCGATTCCGAACGGCATCGAGAAAAGGCCCGCTTCAAGGTTTACATCGAGCCCGAAAGTTCCGGCTGAGTTCCTGAAAGAGGGATGCTGCATTCTGAAAGAAACGTTTTTGATGACATCGAGCGTCATTTTGCCTTCGTCATCGACCGAGCCGAAATCGACAACTGCGCGGCCGTTGAACATCCTGTCGCCGCCCTGAAAGTCGAGGATCAGGTTGTCAAGACCGAATTCATAGCTTTCTTCCTTGTTCACATCGCCGTCTTCGATGTTGATTCCCGTAGAAACTCCGCCGAAAACAGTCGCATTGAAGTAGGGTTTGCGCTCGAAAGCCAGTTTGTTTTCCTCTTCTTCCGCTTCTGCTGCTTCTCCTTCAGCGGGAGCTTCAGCAGCTTCTACCGTTGATTCTTTTGTTTCTTCGTTCGCCTGATTTTCCTGTGCAAAAAGTGAAAAAGATACCGCGCAGCAAATCATTGCCGCAAAAAGAAAATTACGCATAAAAACCTCCAATAAATTAAAATTGTTAAAAAAACAAACCAAAAAGAAAACTTCAAATTAATTTCGCAATAAAAAATTAAGTTTTTAAAGAGCAATTAAATTAGCAGTAGCTAACATAGTTGAAATTTTTTGTTTGTCAACAGAAAAATCACCATAACTAAAAAAATTTTTGTATAGAGATTTTTTTAGCATCATCTAATTTAATTGACATATCTCTAATGATTTGACAGAATCAGGCGATTTTTGGTTTTTGGGTTTTGATTATTGTTATATTTTAGGAGCCTGAAATGACGGAACTTATCGAAAAGGGCGGATTTATGATGTATCCCATCATGCTTTCGTCGGTAATTGCACTCGCTGTTTTTATCGAAAGACTTTTTGTTTTTGCCTCTGTCAAACTGCCGAAAAAGGAGATCTCTGATGAATTTTTCTCTTCGCTTGAAAAAGAGGGCGTACAAGGAGGAATCTCTTTCATTTCATCGTGGAAAGGGGCTTTCAAGGATTTTCTAGCGGCGGTTCTGAACGAAAAATCGGAAGAGGCTTGCGAAAAAGCGGCTTCTTCTGCCGGAGACGACATTCTTTTCAACCTTAACCGCAGACTCGATTTCCTTTCGATGCTCGGAAGCGTCACCCCTCTGATGGGACTTCTTGGAACTGTTATTGGTATGATCAAAGTTTTTTCAAGAGTCGCCGCTGCCGGCGAAATGAGCGACATCAGCATTCTTGCAGGGGGAATCTGGGAGGCTCTGCTTACAACTGCGGCAGGACTTGCGGTGGCGATCCCGATACTTTTTGCCCACAACTACCTTGAAAGGAAACTCGACAAAATCACCCATCTGATGATGCAGACCGCGCAGAAAACTGTCGCTTTGATGAAGGCGGGGGATTTCAAATGATAAAGTTCGGTCAAAGTATGCGGAAAAAAGCGTCGAGAGAGGTCAACCTCACTCCGATGATCGACATAATCTTCAATCTTCTGATATTTTTCCTTATTACGGCAGTCATTTCGCAGAAAGGGCTCAACATCAAGCTGCCGAACGCCGAAACTGCAGAAAAAAGGCCGCAGAAAACTCTTGAGATCACGGTTACAGCCGACAATCTGATAACTTTCAACGGAAATGTCGTTAAAAAAGAGGATGTTTTTGAGATGCTCAAGGCTGAAAAAGAGCGTCCTGACACTGAAAAACACGATGTGATCACGCTGAAAGCCGACGAAAAGGCGCATTTCGGGCTTTTCATTTTCGTGATGGATACAGCGCGCAAGCTCGGTTTCGAAAATCTTGCGATTGCCGCTGAAAGGAAGCTGGAGAGCGAAGTTGAAGAACACTGATTCGATTTTTGTTTTTGCCGTGATTGTCTCTATTCTGGCGCACGGGCTCTTCTTCCTTTCGAGAACCGATATTTTTAAGGAAAATCAGGTCGTTATGACAACAAAAATGCTCCTTAAAATGGAAACTCCGAAACCTCCTGCGCCTGAAATCCCCAAACCTAAGGAACTGCCGAAACCTAAACCCAAACCGGCAAAAAAAGAGGCACTTCCCGAAAAACCTGCCGAACTGCGCGAAGAGATCAAGGAAGTTGTCGCACCTGAGAGCGGTCTTCGCATGGCCGAAATGACCGATGCTGAAGCCGGAACCTACGAAAAAGGGAAGGGAAGCGGCACAGGAAACGCGGAACCTGCCGAAGCACCAAAAATCGACACAAAAAAGATAGTTTCGGAATTCAACAAAAAAGTGAACGAAGAGATCGCGAAAAACAAGGTTTATCCCCGTTTCGCGCAGCAGCACGGCCTTGAAGGAGTCGTCAAAATATCGTTTTCAGTCGATTCAGAAGGCGTTTTTCAGGATATAAAAGTCGCTCTTTCCTCAGGCGAAGCCATTCTTGACAAAGCGGCACTCGAAAGCGTCGAAAAAAGCAGCGGAAAAATCAAAAAACCAAGTGAAATCAAAAACATAAAAATCAAAAGAACAGTCGTCATAAGGTTCGAACTGAAGAATCTGTAACGTTCGTTTATTTCAGCTTGTCGAACCTGAATTTAAGTGAGGAATATCCGTTTTCTGACGGATTTTTGACTTCAAGCGGGTAGAATTTGAACCAGTTCCGGCCGTTTCCGGTGCGGATGATGTAGTAAAAATCGGGATACTCTACGGTTTCGCCGTCAAAAACGCCCCACCTGTCGATAACGGGGCGGATCCTGTCTTCTTCGAATGCGCTTTCATCGGGAATGTCGGTGCTTGTCACTGCGTCGAAATCGGTTCTTGAAAGTTTTACCCCTTTGACTTCGCCTTTGCCTGAAACACCGCTGTTGAGATTGATGTTGAAGCGTTTGAATTTCATGTCCCATTCAGTTGAATCGCCTGCTGCTTTGTCTGTGAGGTCGAGGATCCCGTTTTCAAATGAGAAGTATGCGCCGTCTCCTTTTGCCTCGGTGCCGCCTGCTGTCGCGTTGATGTTTTCTACAGTCTGAACTTTTTCGGGAGCGTCAAGATCGGCGAATTTTATGGTGTAAACCGCTGAAACGGGGCTTCCCTGAGCCTCGCCGTAGTATGAAACCACCGAGACTTTGTAGGTCTTTTCCCCTTTTTTCACGAGATAGACGAATCCTTTTGTCGAAATCGTGAAAGTGTCGGTCATGTCGGCATCGTACCAGTTGTCGAAAACGCTTCCGAGGTTGTCAGTGAAGACCATTCCCGGAACGTTAACGGCCGAGATTTCATCGTAGTGGTCGGCTTTCATGTAGACTCCGCCGCCTGCGTTTTTGCCTGAAATCCCGCCGTTTGTGAAAATGAACCAGTTCTCGAATTTCAGATCCCACTCTTTGGAATTCTGTTCGCATTCGATCGCTTTGCCTTCGTTGAAACTGAAGTAAACGGTCTCTTTTCCGTCAAAACTGATTTCGCCGTTTGCTTCGAGAGCGTCACGTTCCGTCGAATAGACCGGATCTCCCATCATCTCTTCGTTGCCGTCGATCCCGCCTTTGTTCACCGTGCCGCTGTCGCACGAAACTAGAAAGAATAGGGCAGAGGTGAGAATAAAAAATGCTTTTTTCATTGTATCACTCCTTTGTTTTTTCCGCTTTTTTCCATGAGTAATCCCAAGAGATACCGCCTAAGACTTCTATTCCGGGTTGTGGACGCAAGTCATTGATATCGCGGGCGTTTCTTTTGACATTTGTCAGGTTGTTGCCGCATATATAGATGCGGAGAGTTTCATCGAGGAAGCTCTTTTCGAGGTAGGCGTTGAGAAGGAAAAACTGGGACGACTTGATATTGTTTTCGGCATCGGCGAAGACATCGCTCTGATACATTCCCGAAACTGTCGCCGTGACTCCCCATTTTTTGTGGTAAAAGCGGAAAGCTCCTTTGGCCTGATGCATCGGCCTGTGCGGAAGTTTTTTGCCTGAATCCATGTTTTCGGCAAAAAGAAGGACGTATCCGCCGTTTATTGCAAAGTAGTCGGCAAACGGGAACTTGAACTGTCCTTCAAAGCCGTAAGTCCGTGCTTTGCTTATGTTTTTGTAGGTATAGTAGCTGTTTCCGCCGATCCATTCTGCATTGTCGTAGTCTATGTCGATGAAGTCGAAATACTGGTTGAAGTAGCCGTTAAGGCTAATCAGACTTTCGTTGCCGTAAGGAACAGCCTCGATCCCTGCATTCACGCTGTGCGAAGTCTCAGGTTTAAGGTCGGGATTGCCGTTCACTCCGATGATGTGGCCGAAAACAGAGTGCTCGAAAGTGTAGTAAAGATGCTTCAAAGTAGGTGTTTTGTAACCCATTCCGTAGGATGCGTTGAGCGAAACTCTGTCGTGAACGAAGAATTTGAGGGCGAGTTTCGGGGTGAACATGTAGCTGAAATTCTCGCTGTAGCTGAATCTGATTCCGGGAATTATTGTCCACCATTCGAACGGAGTCATTTCGTCCTGCGCAAAAACGGAGGTATTCCAGATGGTTTTGTCGTCTATATCGCTTCCTTCGCTGTCTTCCGAAGTCTGGTCATCGATGATTTCTACTGATTTTTTGGAATTGTCGAGCCATTCGTGGTTGAACGAAAATCCGGCCGAGAGGTAGTTCCATGTGCCCAAAAGCACTTTACCCGACAAGTTCGCCTCGGCGAAGTTGTTGTCTGTAAATTTTTTAGTGATTTCAGGACTTTTCTGCAAGTCGTCGGTATAATTCTTGCGGAAATAGTTGTCGTAGATCCTGAGTTTTATCGAATCAGTCTTATTGAAATCGTACCCGAGCCAGATTTCGCCGCCGCCGCGGAAAGTCTCGTTTGAGAGCTTCGAAAGGTATTCTTTCGGGTTGTCGCCTTTCGTGAATGCGGAAAAACGGCTTTTGTTCTCGTAGAAAAAATCGCCGTCGATCCCCAGATTCCACCCTTTTTCAGGGCGGAAAGTGAAGCCGAGAGCAGCCTTTGCCGAATTGATCTTCTCGCCGTCAGTCGTTTTGTCGGACTTGTCGAGGTCGTATCCTTCCGTTCCGAAGTATCCGGTGTCGAGTTTGATATCGGCTTTTTTGCCAAGAGCATGCTTCAAAGTCGCGTCAAAAACCCGGTGGTGGTACATGCCGTATTCCGCTTTTCCGCTGAAATTGTTCTTTCCTTCGTTCTTTTTCGTGATGATGTTGACAACTCCGCAGATAGCGTCGCTTCCGTATTCGGCGGATGAAGAACCTTTAATGATTTCGATCTTTTCAACATTGTTGAGGGGAAGTTGAGAAGTATCGACGATCCCGTCGGAAGAGCCGATCACCTTTTTCCCGTCGACCATGATCAGAACTCTGCTCGGTTCGCATCCCTGGATCTGGATCCCTTGCGGAGAGCCGCGCTTGCTGTAAGCCTGCTTGCTTACCTGGACTCCAAGCTGTGTCCCGACAGCTTCTCCGACATTTCTCGCGCCGCTTTCCCTGATTTCGGTTTCGCCGACAACAGTTTTCTTTTCGGGCTGATAAATTTCGGATTCATTGATCTTGTCTGCTGTGACAACGATCTCATCCTCGTCCGATGTCACTTCTGCAGCTGCTTCAGACGGAGTTTCGGAAGAGTCGGGAGCCGCTTCACCTTCATTTTTGACAGTTTCAGATTTCGCGGGTTCTTCGATTTCCTCTTCCTCGACTTCTATCACTTCCTCTTCAGGGTTTTCCGTCGTTTCTTCGGCAAAACACGGAAAAAACACCGTGAAAGCAACTGCTGCAAGAACTATTTTGTATTTTTTCATTTCGCTTTCTTTATACAGTAGCTGCCCATCATGGATTTCAAGCAGGTGTGATCCTTGGGGCAGGTCGAATCGTCACCTTCTTTACAGTCTTTAACAACGCAGTAACCGGTTTCCTTGATTTTAGGATGCATTTTTGCCATCCACGGCAGACATTTAGTCCCGTCACAGCACTCTTTGCTCTTTTTGCAGGGCTGGTCGTAGCATGCGGGCCATACAGTCTGTCCCGGCGCTGTTTTTTTCTGACCTTCCTCGGCGGAAAGTGTCAGGGAAGCAAGAAAAACAGCTGAAAATAAGTATATAACTATTTTCATCTTAATTCTTTATGCAGTAGGTATTGCCGCCCATTGCCGAAATGCATCTGTGATCAGCCGGGCAGGTCGAATTGTCACCGACAGTGCAGACAGTGATTACGCAGTAGTTTGTTTCGTTGATCTCCGGGCTCATAGCCGCCATCGCCGGAAGGCATTTTGTCCCTTCGCAGCATTCGTCGGAGCTGTCACAGTGGTTGTCGTAGCAAGCCGGCCAGTTGGATTCTTCCGGTTCATCGGTATCCGGCGTTTCAGTATCCGGTGTTTCAGTGTCCGGAATTTCGTTGTCAGGCATTTCTGTGTCCGGTGTCTCGATGTCCTCATCATTCTGTCCATTGTCTGTATCTACATTGTCATTATTTTGTGACGAATCTGTATCTACATTTTCGTTGGAGTCGGTGTCGGTGTCATCTGCCGGAACAGCGTTTCTCATACAGACGCTTTCGGTTCCTTCAGGGAAGTATTCCTTTGCCATTGTGAGAGCCCAGCACTCGTAAAATTCAGATTCCATGCCAGTGTCGGGGCATGTCGCGTTGTCGGAAACATCGCAGTTGAGAGCCGTGCAGCGTCCTGCGTTGAGAGGACCTGTTCCGGGCATCGGTCTGATGGCTTCCGGCATACAGAAAGACGCATCGCAGGTGCAGTCGGCATCGCTTGTGCATGAATTTCCGGCACATGTGAAATTCTTTTCTTTCGGTGTCGCACCGGTGTCGGCATCGGTTTCAGAGCCGGAATTATCTCCGTCTGAAGCCTCGTCTCCGTTTTCAGGTTTCGGGTCGTCGTTAGAACTGCCGCAAGATGCGGTTACAAATACAAACATTGCAAAAAGTAGGAAAAGTGCAGAAATTTTTTTCATTTTGTTTCTCCTTTAATATGAAAAATAATATCGCTTTTTGAAGCAACCGATTCGCGGTGAGTCACCGTTACAACAGTTTTTTCCTTCATAGTCTCCCTTATTGTTTTCAGGATCGCGCTTTCATTGAGCGCATCAAGGCTTGAAGTCATTTCGTCAAGCAGAACGATGTCGGAATTGCTTAAAAGTGTTCTCGCAATGCCGATACGCTGCCTTTCTCCACCGCTCAGTCTGCCGCCGAGTTCGCCGACAAGCGTGTCGTAACCCTCAGGCAGAGTCATTATGAAATCGTGGATCTCGGCTTTTTTAGCAGATTCCTCGATTTCTTTTTGGGTCGCGTTTTTCCGCCCTAAAGCGATGTTTTCTGCGATCGTCGTGTTGAAAAGGTATGTCTCCTGAGAAAGAGTGGCCGTATTTTCGCGCAGAGATTCAAGAGTGACCTCTCTCACATCTTCTCCTTTCACTTTGACAGCTCCTTTGTCGACATCCCAGAAACGCAGGAAGAGCCTAAGCAAAGTGGTTTTTCCAGATCCGCTTTCGCCTGTTATCGCGATTTTTGTTCCAGGTTTTATGAATAGCGAAAGATTTTCCAGAATCGTTTTTTCGTTGTAGCCGAAAGAGACTTCGCAGCATTCGAGCGACGGTTCCGAACCTCTCATTTCCCTTGCGTCGGCGCGGTTTTTGATGACAGGAATTTCGTCAGTCACATCGAAGATCCTTTCGGCTGCGGCAAAAGTTCCGGTCAAAGTATTTGAGAGCGAGGAAAGTGCCGCGAACGGGGCGAATGAACTTACGAAAGTTATGAACGTAAGGAGAAGTTCAATAGAGTTAACAGCTTGATTTTTATAAAGAAAACAAGCAACGATAAGAAATGCCGCCGAAAACAGGCTTATGACGAGAATGCTTATTCCTGTGATAGATCCTTCCTGTTTTTTGATATCGGAATTTATTTTCTGGAGTGAAACGGTGTCACGTGCGATTTTTTCAAAAGCCTCCTTTTCACGTCCGAAAAGAATGAGTTCCTTCATTCCCTGAAGCGAATCGGTAAGGCCTGAATTGAGCTGCGACATCGTGCCTCTGTAAATGCGTCCGCTCTTTCTGGAAAGGGTGAAACCGAGATAAGGAACCGCGATCCCTTCAGCCAGATAAGCAAGGGAAGCAGTAAGACCGAGAAGGGGATGAAAACCGCTAAAAAAGGCTGAAAGAATCAGGAACATCGCTGCCGCGATTGTTGCCGGAGCTATTGTGTGGGCAAAGAAAACTTCAATGATTTCGATGTCAGACATTAGAGAAGTGACAAGGTCGGCACTTTTTTTGTCTACAAGTTTGGCAGGAGAAAGTGCCCGGAGTGAATCAAAGAGTTCGGCTCTGATCTTGGCTAAAAGTCTGAAAGCTATCTCATGCCCTTTATACTGCTCAAGATAGTGCAGAATCCCGCGCAGGGCCGCAAGAATAAGCATCAGGTATCCCCAGAAACGCGTTCCGTAAGGGACCGTTTTGCCGGCCGCACCGCAGAGAAAGAGAGCTGCCGCGCTCATCATTCCGATTGCCGCTGCGTGTCCTGTGATTCCGGCTGAAATCGAAAAAAGCATTTTTAAAACAAGCGGACGGACGAATTTGAGAAGTCTCAGCGATATTTTAAAAAAGCTCTTTTTCATGCTTCAACTCCTTCAGTTTCAAGTTCCGACTGTTCTGTAAACATCCGGAAGTAAATTCCTCTGTTTTCGAGAAGTTTTTCGTGCGTTCCCGATTCGGCGATATGTCCTTTGTCAAGCACGATTATCTTGTTGCAGTTTTTGATCATCGAAAGCCTGTGAGTGATTATGAGAGAAGTTTTGTTTTGCGAAATTTCCTTAATGTTTTTCCATATTTTTTCTTCGTTTTCGGCATCGAGATTTGAAGTTGCTTCGTCAAAAATATAAAGAGAGCTTTCTTTAAGGACCGCTCTCGCTATGGCTATGCGCTGCTTCTGTCCGCCCGAAAAAAGTGAGCCCCATTCGCCTGTTTTCGAGTCGAGTCCCTCTGGGAGCGATGTCACGAAATTTCTGAGACCCGCTATTTCAAGTGCATCGAGCATTTCTTCATCGGTGGCATCGCTTTTGGCAATCAGAAGGTTTTCGCGTATCGTCGAATTGAAAATATATGTGTGCTGCGAAACGAGTGCAATTCTGCTGCGAAGTGCCTGAATGTCGAAATCTGAAATGTTGCGCCCGTTGATCAGGATTTTTCCGGCAGGCGTGTCAAAAAGTCTTAAAATCAGTGAGCCGATCGTCGATTTCCCTGAGCCTGAACTGCCTATAAGCGCAACAGATTCACCTTTTTCGATTTCAAAAGAGACATCATCGAGAACATCTCTTTTTCCATCGTAGGAGAATGTCAGGTCTTTGACGACGACCGACTCAATGCGTTCCGGCTTGGCATTTCCGGAACAACGGTATGAGGAGGAGGTTTGGTCTAAAAAAGCTGAAATGTTTTCAAATGCCGCGACACCGTTCATTCCTGCGTGGAAAAGCGCTCCGAGCATACGCATCGGAAGGAAGAACTCGGCTGAGATCATCAGAATGACGATCGTTCCTTTCAAGTCGGCATTACCGTTCATGAAAGAGTGAATAACGATAAAAATTCCGGTCGCTGCACCGACAAGCGAGAAAAAGTCCATAATGAAAATAGAAGTGAGCTGGAGCGATAGGACTTTCATCGTTCTCTGGCGGAATGTTTCCGAATTTTTTCTCATGTTTTCAGAGACATCGCCGTCGCGGTTGCAGAGTTTTAGCGTTACAAGTCCTTGAATATTCTCAAGAAAACTACCGTAAAGCTCTTCGTAGGTGTTGCGGAAACGCTGCATCGTTTTTTTCGCTCTTTTCATAAAGAAAACTATCGAAACAGGGATGAGCCAGACTGAAAGCAGCATCGCCGTCGGAGCTGAAATGCTGATTTTAAAAAGTATCGCGAAAAGGATGAAAGGCACTGTCACGCTGTAAAGAAACTGCGGGAGATAGTGCGCAAAATATACTTCAAGCATTTCAACGCCTTCTATTGCAAGCGAAACAAGTTGCGAAGTGCCCGATTTTTCAAGGTATCCAGCGCCGAGATCAAGAATTTTCGCGTAGATGTCCTTGCGTATGGCATTCTGCACTTTTTTTGTTATTGCGAATGTGTTCCGGCTTGTTCCGATGCTTGCCAGAAACCTTGTTACGGCCGCAGTGAGAGCCGCTCCGATGAAAAATGAAAGTCTTTCCGAAGTGTCGGCCGCGTTTCCTTTCAGAACTGACTCAAGAAGCGATGCAGCGGCAAATACAAAGAGCAGGTTCGCGAAGAAAAAAACATATTTCAGAATAACGGCAATGCAAAGCTCCGATTTTACTTTTGCCGCATATTTCAGAAGTTTTTTATTTATCATTTTTTACCGTTTTAAGCATGAGAAGGTGAGTGGTGACACCGATAAGAACGACAGCAAGGAAAATTCTGATGTAGAAAAGTTTGTTCGGATCGAGATCTTTCATCGCAAAGAAGAAAGTATATCCGATCCCAGCCCAGAGAAGGGCAAGACTCTGTATTTTATGACGCAGAAGCATCCCTTTTTTCTCTTTGTAGTTGCGGATATATTCGCCGAAGATCCTGTGGTTGAGCAGCCATTTGTGGAATTTTTCGGAAGAACCGGCGAAAAACCACGCCGCAAGCAATAAAAACGGCACAGTCGGAAGCAGCGGCAGAAAAACTCCAACCGAAGCCAGAGTGACAAAAACAAAACCGAGAACTATGTAGATCCTTCTTTTCAAAGCAGCCTCCGCACGTCAAAAAACGATTTGCTGGCTAAAATCAAATTAGCCTATTAGAAAAATATTTAGCTTATGCTAATTGTCAACAAAAATTTTCAGAAATTTTTCAGGTTATGAATTTGCGGCTTCACTCGATGGGTTTCCATGACTTTTAGAAAAATCGAAAGAATATAAACCTAAATAAACACCATCAAAATCAATTCATAAAAATCCACTTACAAATTCCTCATAATTTCTTGAATCCACGATGAATCCATGACCTCAAAAGCGAAACATTTTTTGCCGAGATCTTTTAACGATGCGCCAATGTGATAAAGGATTTTATTATCAATTATCAGAAAACGGTCGTGTGCTTTTGAGGTGTGTTCTATTATAAGTTGTGGATATTGTTCATTGAATTTTTGAATATCCTGCTCGCTTAATTTTGTTTTAGGATCAGTATAAATCGTGACTTTCACATCTTTTTGCTTTTTTGAAAAGCGTTCCAAAACCGAAATATCAATGTAATTGTCAATAAGAATGATTTCTTGTTCAGCACTTTGAATGAACGATTCAAACTTCGCGTAGGCATCAAAAATCTGACCTTGGAAGAAAACACCTTCCACTGGCGGCAACGAGGTGCGGACAAAAAAATCTATTTTTTCTTCTGTCTTGCTTACACGGTTTTCCAGGCGTTCAATCCTTTGATTCACAGCATAACCTTTAAGGAGATAGTCTTTCAGAACGCTGGTTGCCCACTTGCGGAACATCGTAGCATTAATACTGTTTACGCGGTATCCGACAGAAAGAATGGCATCTAAATTGTAGAACTGAGTCCGGTAAACTTTCCCGTCGGCAGCAGTATGTTCCAAAATGGAACTAACTGAAGATTCCTCAAGCTCTCCAGATTTAAAAATGTTACGCAGGTGTTTTGTGATAGCCGGGCGTTGTGTGCCAAAAAGCAGAGCAATTTGAGCCTGTGTGAGCCAGACGGTTTCGTCCGCCATTCTGACTTCCAAATGGATGGTATCATTCGGCTGATACAAAACTATTTCGTTTTCTTTGAAATCAAGTTGATTAGTCATGTCGTTTTGCATATCATTATCCAATTGAACAGTTTTTTCAAATTAAGAATATCAATTTTCTAATATATATCAACAAAAAATTTCATCATTAAGAAAATGCGCCAATGCGATACTGCTTTTTCCGAAGGGTGGGGACAAATTGTCACCCCCCTTTCAGTTCCAACTGCCAGCGGAAAAAAACAGATAACTCACCAAAATAATTCCCATTTCCGTTCAAAAGCTGGGATGTTTCTACCGCTTCTTGCCTCCCATGAGGCAGGGGTGTTCTGGCCCCCAAAGTTTGGACACACATTAAAGAGAGGTGGAAAAATGGGTGTAAATCATTATCCTTTGGAGTTGCGAGAGCAGGTTTTGACAGAGTACGAGTTAGGCTTAGGCGGTTATCGG
>Ga0310690_10001702_pt1 | contig 38237 bp, 69 predicted proteins | sample AusTroGonzalo_MG_2_FD_207661 | JGI IMG/M metagenome (GOLD analysis project Ga0310690, IMG submission 207661) | Bovine rumen microbial communities from tropical cattle in Woodstock, Queensland, Australia - Gonzalo_04 (v2) (version 2) | ecosystem: Host-associated > Mammals > Digestive system >...
GTTGTACGCCATCTGTGGTGCAATTGACCGAATTTACCATTTGCTTCATCTTGGTATACACCAAGTTCACCATAAACGCGAAAATGAGTTGTCCCCGAACCCACATTTGGTGTGGAAACAATTTCAAGTGGATTAAAATAAAGCACTTCACTTTCATCGTCTAAATCGGTAATCCGGACGCGTGTATAACCAAACACATCCTGCAAATCTTTTACTAACTGTGGTCTAAACATTTTTAACTCCTTGTGTTAACCGAGCCTTTATCTTAGAAATAAACAATCCGGTATGAATCATCACATGGTTAAAACCTTTACGCGCTGCCGTGGACGGAGCATTATCACCAAATTCTTTGCGGTTAATTGGGTTGATAAATACTGCAGCCATAGCATTACAAAATTGTTGCTCGGAAAAGATACCTTTGCTTATACCATCAATAACAATGGAAATAGCAGTTTGCAAATCCATGTTGTGTGGTGTATCCAATCCGTGTTCCAACCAGTTATACCGTTCGTTTAACTTTCTCGCGACATCCTGCAAACTTGCACCATTTTTGTAAAGCGCTTCTTGAAGGATACCGGCTTCGACCTCAATTTCATCAAAATAAGCTTTCACATCGCCTGCAACGACGTTACCAAGTTCACTTAAATTGATGGTTCTGGTATCGGTCATAAAGTTAACATCCGTATTTTGTAGCGCAACTTAGAAACCTCTTCTTGCAAATCGGATATGTATTCGGTCTGCTTTTCAATGATTTCATTTTTTTGGTTTATAATGCTGCGCAATGTTTCGACTTCAGTCTTTGGAGCAGCCGCCGCATTGGGGTGCTCCAAAGTGCAAGTAATTGGTTTGGCTTGGACTTCAACCATTTCCAACTTGTTTTCCATTATTTACCGTCCCCATTGTTTGTGGAACCAGGTGCTAAAGCTTCTTTCGAAAACTGTAACATCTTTTCTTCGTATTCTTGGTTAGCGGTCTTTGAACCATCACCAGGGTTGCCACCACCTTTTTCCATTGCTTCGACTTTCTTGATATTCTTTGCTGTATGAATACCAGTTTCAACAATGTCATAAAATTCAGCAGCACGGTTTAATTTTTCCTGTGTGGTGAACTCAGCAAACGCTTCAGCTTTCGCTTTCAACGAATCAGGTAAGTTGTCCAAATTTTCTTGCTTCTTGATATACTGTTCAATGACAGCGCGTTTCAATTCATTTGCTTTTTCAACGTCACCAGTATATTGTTTGGTTTGTAACGCATCAATGATGGCACCCAAGTTTTCCGGCAAGAAGTCCTTGTTGTCTTCAACGAATTGTTTCAAGGTTGAATTATATTTGAATGCTTCCAAATAAATTTTCTTTTCAGCATCGGCAGCAGCTTTTGCTTCTTTTTCTTTTTTGACTTTTTCTTCAGCCGCCTTCAATTTATCGTTTTCCAGTTCCTGCTTTTTCTTTTCTTCTTCGGCCTTTTTAGCGGCTTCTTCAGCAGCCTTTTTTGCCGCTTCATCGCGAGCAGATAATTTTTCATCCAAGCGCTTGTCAAACATGTCAAGCAATTGTTTCATTTGTTCTTCGTTCATAATGTTACCTCTTTTGGGTTGTGGTTATATCTTGTAAGTTATTTTCGTCCAAATCGGGATTCGCAAGTTTCACAATATGGACTAAAAATTTGATGTGTTTATTCATCGTTTGTATTGTCGACTGCTGTTTATCATAAGCTTCGCGCAACAAACGCATTTCGGTTTGCAACGTGGCTTCGAGTTTAGCAAGTTCGGCAATATCGCTTTTACTAAATAATCCCATTGTTACCTCCGTGGGTTTAGTCAACAATTTGAATGTAAACCTTGCCGGTTTTTAACCATTTAACAAGGCGGTCATCCAAATCCTTGAACACTTTACGTGAATCCACTACTTTACCCTTCACCTTATTGAAACCAGGCAACAAACAACCATCGGTGTCCTCCGCCGTGTTTCCTGAGTGAATACGAACGCCATCATAATGTGGTACATTCAAAAGTAATGGGAGCACTTTATTGAAGCGATTGGAAAACGACCGAATTATTTCATACGTGCCGTATGGAATTGCGGTCTTACCAAACACTTTAACAAAATTGTTTAATGAAGATGTTAATTTGTTGCGAACTGGGTCTTCCAGTATGTCGCAAATATAAACTTCCTTGGTACCGTTCTGCCAATACAGTTTACCGATTGTGTAGTCCGGCCCACGGAATTTCCGGTGTAAAACCAGAAGTGTCTGTTTTGCCATTTATGTTACCTCCTTGGGTGTTCATATAAATATACATTACTCACTCCCATTTGAACTTGCGAATGTTCCTCGCAACCACATCCAAGCGATGTAACTTGCGATGGCAATATAAATGACAATCCTGGCAAAGACACATAAACCTTGACGGCGACAGGTTTGTGTAATCTGCCTTGTATTTATGATGTGTGTTAAATTTTTTCGCGACCGTACAACCACATATTTCACACTTTCTCCCCTTCGATTTGATGAACCGCTCCGAAAACTGAATCCACCGTTGGCTCTTGCGAAACGCATTTTTTTCTGTATACCTCATCACTAACCCTTTTAGCACAACCGGCATCAATTATTGCTTGATAAGCCCGTTCTTTTGTTCCGCCCAAATGGGCATACACATAATTTTTTGAACCTTCGTTAATGGAACAGCACCGATTACAGCGTGCATAGTAACCCAACGGAAAAGTCTCATGAAGACTTATTTCATCGCCACATTTAGTGCACACCACTTTCATCGTACCCTCCTTTAATCCATTTTACGTACTCCAAAACCTTCTTTGATAAGCGAAACCATCGAATCAATACCGTCATCGTGTTTTGCATCATACGTATATTCTTTAACGTTTTCTATAAACAATTGGTTCGCTTCCAGTAAACGACCACCGAAACCATCAGCCGCTTTTAATTGTGTTAAAGCCATGTACGGTACCTGGTCTGCTACCGAAATAATCTTTTGATGTTTATTTTGGGTGGTAGTAATTGGTACACATGAAATACCGTGCTTGTATAACATTTCAGGCATACCAGCACCGACACCATTTTGTTCAACCAATAAGCGCTTAACCTTAAACTTAGCAAGCAACATTGGTAGGACATCCATAATATCGAACCAGGCTTCGTTAAACATAAAACCACATGTAACAAATTTGTTCGTCCCCATAAATATGTTACCAATGGACACGGCTGTATAATCGCCCTTTCCTGCGGATGGGTCAATAAACATAACATTGTCCGGACAGTAATAATCCACCGTTTCGATTTTAGCAAACGCTAACGATGGGTCATCAGGTACATTCAAAAAGTATGACATTTGGATGGAACGCTCCGAAACGGTTAAGCGCATTTTGTCCAAGTCTGGTTTATAAATGGTACCAAAGAAACGGTCAGGTATATCATTCCATGTTTGTTCAAATGTTAATATTTTACCGCGCAACACAGAATACAAATCCTTGTTACTAACTGGCTGGCCAATAACACAAATGTTGGTATTCAATTTGTTAATTTCGTCCCATTTTGATTTAACCAGTCTGCGTTCAGCTTCACTCCAAGCATCGACTTCAGTTACAGGGTCGTCCATAATAATCAAATCCGGATGTAAACCGCGCAAACCACGACCACCCAATGTTACCCCTTTGCAATTTGCTTGGTTAACTGAGAACCTTTTATTGCGCAAATTTATGGTGGTACCATTATACGATTCAAGTGGTACATCAACGGCCATTAAACAATCAGCAATGGCGCGAATAATTTCCTGCACACGTTTACCTTCCTTGGTCACAATACCAATGGTGTAATTTGGGTTTAAGTATAGTAAATAGGCGGAAGTTAAAATGGTTCCTTGAACCGTTTTACCAATACCACGTGTGGCTAAATATAAACGCGGTTCAGTATGGCCACGAATAAAATCATGTATAATCATTTGGAAGTCTTCCGGACGATTATAACCAACCCTTTCAGCGAAATCCCGGAACGACAACATACCATCTTCCTCGTCGCGCTTTATAAATTGTAATTTGGGTAGCTTAAACAGCGACATTATTTATTATCTCCATTTAATACCTTCATCATTTCCACCAGTAAACGAATATCGTTACCATCCAAAGCAACACCTTCTTTGATGTTGGTTTGTATTTTGGTATTGATATCGTGGAATGTCTTTTTTACTGCATTGACGGCGTCTTCATCGGCCACCAATTGCTTTGTTTCAATGGGTTTACGGGCAAGCAATCTGTTGCGGCAATCCAGATAGCGTTCATACAATTCAGCTTTCGCATAAAATTCACCGTTTGGGTCGTCGCCAAAATTCAGCTCGCCATTTTCATCTTCATACTTTTTAAGATTCTTTTTATACCATTCATCAAGCATTTCCAAGTCAAACGCATTAAAATTGACAATGCTTGGGTCTTTCTTCGCCATTATAGGTACCTCTGTTGGTTCATTTTATAAAATGTACACTATCAATCGGCTGGTTCCCACATGGTATGGTGGAAGTAATCCCATTCGCGATGTTTGTTGTTTACATTTTTGATTGCATTGATACCAATGGAAATAACATAGTTGAAAACATTTAGCGCTGGCCGGTTCGTATCAACTTCGCGAAACTTTTGTAACAAGGCACAATATGCATCGGCAAATAAGTCCTGCTGATAGCGATAATCATATTTACATTTGCTTAACACCATACGAGCCAAATCATTTAGCATCACTTCCGTTTCTGGTAGTATTGGTAATGCTTCGCGCACAAATTCACCGTTCTTTTGATGTGAGTAATACTTTTTATGGTGATGCCATACAAAAAACGGTTTGCAATATAAATAATCCTGGGCATGTGGCACGCCAGCTAAACGCCGTCTTTTACTATTGAAGATGTATTCTTTTGGTATGTGTCCATTATACCATTGCAGTGACCGAGTACCTTCGGGTATTTCATTGTTGTAAAGGTACCTCAGTTGTTCCTTCCTTATCTGCTTCCGGAGTGTTTCGAGATTCATACTCTGCCGTTCCCTCAAGACAAAAGTGTCCTTTTCTTATTCGAATCTTTGACGCGTTAGGAATATAAAAAGCCATTTCGGTGTGGTGCACTGTTTTGCACTTCCTGTGGCTTAGTATTTTTTTCAACTTACGCGCTAAGAGCAGGTCTCCATAGGAATACCCATATGGATGGTGGTTAATCCAATACAGGATTCTATTGATACCGTTGACGTTCAAATTTGTTGGTATTTCCATAGGTGGTTTCACATATAGAAAGCAACGTAATTTTGGTTGAGATTTAAGCGCTGGCCGTATCGCTCTTGAAGGCGAATACTGGTCATCCATCTTTTTTCCATTCAGCAATTGGGCCTTGCATTCATTGCGGACGCATAACAGTATGCGGTACATAATTGGATACTTCATACGCGGCTGTGGTTGCAGCAACTCCACGTAATTCAAGGCTTCTTTTATCATCATGTGTTCACTTCTCCAAAAAAAGCGAGAACTTTTTTAGTAGTCCCCACTGGCGACTTGAAAGCATTGCAACCCCAATTGCCGCCACATTGTTACACATTGGTCTCGGTCTTCAAACACTCCCAAGACCTCATAATTATTTTTAATCATATTGTTATAAATTTCACGCTTCAATATGTAATCTTGTCGATGGTCTCCATCTTTTCGCATATAAATTGAGCATTGGATATTAAATTCTTCCTTCGAACAATCGAGCAACTTACATAACCACTGAAGGGTTTTCTCCCTGTACTGCTCCGGACGACCAGTTACAAAAAGAATCACTTGTCCAGTATAAATCATGGTGCGCAAAACATTCGCTACACCTACGATTTCCTCATCCATATCACAATTTTCATAAAACCCATCCCAATCAGGCACCCAATCGATTTCATCCTTTTCGAAATGAATGGCACCTTCTGGTGGCTTCAGGAATTTTTCGGCACGAGACTTGCTGTTTGCCAACGTACCATCGATATCAAATATGTAACAATCCTGCATTGCCAGTCCTTTTGTATTATAATGGGTCTTCACCGAGAATTTGTTCATCATTGGTTAAGGGTGTTAAAAGCTCACTTATTTTAAGTGAATTAACCCAATGAAATGATTCGCTTTTAAGGACGTTCCGTTTATAAATACCACCAGGTTTCATACCTTTGTATTGCATACCATTTTTGGTTACAATAATTATTTTTGGGTTAGGCCAATGGGCCAGTGCCTCCATTAACGTCATTGCCATTTGCTTGCTCCTCGGCTTGTTTGCGGACAACTGAATCACTTACCGTGGTTCCAGTCATATACCACAAAATTCGTTTAATATCGTTTTCAATTAACCGTTTATCCGGTAAACCATTGGACATCAATAGTGCGCGCAACCTAAACAATGCGGTTTCGACCGCCTTTGAATAGTTGTCGGCACAATCCAATATTTCCAGGGCTTCGTCCAAATACATCCACTTCTGCATACCCAGTAGCGGAAAGGCATTGGCAGTACCAGCTGAATAAGGACGAACCCGGACTGCTACTCCGTGACGATAACCAGGGGCGGTACCGATGTATGCCCTACCACATTCCGGAATACCCAAATGTTCGTTACGCCACTTTGGAAACTGTTTCATGGTAACCTCCGTTCAACCCAAATATCCATACCACGTGTTCGTGGCCAATGTTGTTTAACTTTAACAACCTTAAAATCACCAATCAATAAATGAATGGAACCCAAGTCACGGCTAAATAACCCCGAATATTCATAATCGTTAACCCGGAACTTAAACCGTGGTACATGATATACTTTACTCATGACGCTTCCTCCCGTTTATTATTGGTCGCAACAACTCGGCACATTCCTCGTTTGTGAAACGTTCCAGACCATCACCATTAAAGGTATCCGGACGTATTCCTTTTTTGAGCTTGTCGGCCATCGCCACCAATTCATCAGTTGTAAATTGCTTGCATAATACCATTGTGTAAACCAACAACGCTACCTGCATGTGGGGTTTTAATGGCATGTTTATTCCTTATCTTTTAACAACAACAAAGCACTAAAATGGATAGCATCACCAGTGTTACCCCAACATGTTGTTGAATATTGCATGTCAACCATTTCATATTCTGTGGCTGCTTTTGCTATAGCCCATTCCAAATCTTCCGCACGATTTGCCTGCAGTACCTTGACAAATAACCCTTTGTATTCACGGAATTTTACAGCCGGTTTAGCATGTGCTGCACTAACCAACCGAGCATTATGTTCATCACACGCGTCCTTGGTATCAAATGTGTGGCCATCATAAGCAATCCATAATTTAATTTCCGGTGTATCCATTTTTTACTCCTTTATTTCACATTTGTTTGTTTTGGCTTCAACAAATTCGAAATCTGCTTCGGCCATAATTTCGTCCGCCTGATATAAAACAACATGTGCCTGGGCTTCCAACCGGCCATCCTTGCGGTAATTACAATCACTTTTAATATTGAAATAAATATTTTTCAGGTTGCACAACTGATTAACATAATCAATACTTGCTTCCTTGGTGTATAATTGCTTTACCCTGGTATCCGGATAAATGTTATTTATATGCAACAAAGCTTGGCGGTCTAACATGTCCGCAATATAACCACCACTGATAAAACCATATTTGTTGTACAGGCCAATACCAACCTTGTCCTGGACTTTACCAAATTTGTCAACAATAATTTGCCCGAAATCAGCAAGCGATTGATTTATGCACTTCCGGACTTCATTTAACAGTTTCTTCTCGTCCATTTTTCTTCCTTTCCTTATTCCAAGCATCCACCGCGGCAAAGATGTCCGCAAATATTAAATCGCTATCAGCAAGCGCTCCCAAGTTTAATAATTTGGTATACATATGTTGAATCACCAAATGCTGGCGCTCAATCAGTTTCCACATTGAATCCGTACCACCCAAATAATCGGTTACATGGCATTCCTTGTTTGGACATGACAAATGATGCAGGAATGCATCAAGCTGAAGTGGTGTACCACAAAACGGACAATTTAATTCATCCGGCTCGAAAAATTTACGTACTTCCTTTAAGTGGTTTGACATTGTTGCTCCTTTAATCCAAATACGGTTGATGGCGGCGAAAATATAACTGGCGGTCATTACTTTTTGATGGAACAAAAACACATTCCTCGTCGCACCAGTTTACGCGCTTCTTTTCATACTTTTTAATAATAGCTTGGATGTCGTCCCCTGGTTCCAATTCAATAACCAAACAACCTTCGTGGTCTGCATATTTTCTTGGTTGGATGCAAAAGTTTTTAATAATTTTCATTTTCTTCCTTTCAGCAATTATCGTTTCCATTATACCGGTATAATGGAAAACATAATTTCACTTTGGCGGATAATACTTCATGTAAAATTGACCTACGTCATCATACACATAATTACGTGTCCCTGGAGCATAACCACTTTTCTTTTCGTGGTTGCTTATACGAACCGTAATACCATCCACCTCAACGTAACTTGATATGAGAATTGGTTTGTCGGTAATAATGGTACGTTCCTTGTTTTTATACCAATGTTTTTGACCGCGCTTAAACCAATGCGTTTCGTATTCCGCCCAAGGAAGCTTTTCACATTTGTCCAGTATTTTTTCCACCATACGTTTATGAAAAGACTTCCAATAAGCGACATCTTTTTTTCTCATAACAAATTTTCTTTTGCCCAATCGGCCGGTTCCCGATTGCCAAAATCTTCCAAGTGTTGCGTATAATCATATATCCGCACATTGTGCCACGTTGCCATACCACCATTATCCATCAACCATCGACCCAACAATGTATGGCACACTGGATTATCCAATCTTTTACCATAATACAACGCCCAAAAAGCATCATACACCTTGCTCATGTCGGTATACAATTCCGGACGTTCTGTTTTAATTTTTTCAAAGCGGGTTAAATATTCCTGTTTGGGTGGTAAACAAAACACAATTCTATCGGCAATTTGACGCCATTGTTGTAAATGTTCCCCAATAAAATTCAATACCCTAACCTGGTCGCTTTGACTATCGAAAATCATGGAATAAACAAACAATGTTAACCAATGGCGGTCGAGCACGACCGGCGACAAATTTCGCTGGTGTGCCCAATCGTCACCAAACATCATCATTGGTTCGTGTTGTAAAATGGTTTGTTTTTTATCCGGATAGTTACTTACATGAATGTATGCAGCCTTATAATCATGAATCAAGGCTTGTGCCAAGTAACTTTTACCCGAACCATCAGGCCCTTCAATCTGGATTACCTTCTGTCCCATGTACCTCTCCTTCTGGTTCAACATATTTAACCGGGTCTTTCACGCCAGCTTTGGTAAATGCTTCAATTCGTTCGGTGCAACTACCACATTGGCCACAACTTTTACCATCCGCGGTTGGTTTGTAACACGTTAATGTATTGCTCATAATATAATCAAAATCCAAACCCAATTGTTCACAATTTTTATGGCAATCAATAACAATGTCGCCTTTATCGCCGTTCAAATATGGTAAATACAATTGAACTTTTTCAGCATCCCAATTTCCTGCAGCAAAGGCCTTGTATAACTGGTCAAAAAATTCAGGTGTGCAATCAGGATAAATTGTGTGGTCGCCATTATGGACGCCCATTGCTATTTTAACATCAACATTATTTCGTTTGGCCACCGATAAGGCAATACCATAAATCAACGAAGCAAATATTGCATTGCGATTTGGAACCACCGTAATTTTCATGTTTTCATCCGCATAATTACCATTTGGTGTTTCCAATCCGGAATCAGTTAAGGATGAATAAAACCGGCCCATAATGTCGCTTAAATCAAAGTTTTCGTAAAACACCGGCAAATCATGTTCGCGCAAATATTGCACCACATTGTCCAAACGTTGTTCTTCCACCATATTTTGATGAGAACCATAATCGAAGTTTATGATTTGGACTTTATAACCTTCGGCCAATAAGCGAATCAATAAACTGGTTGAATCCATACCCCCGGAACACGAGAGCACGGCGTATTTACGATTTGTATCATTTTCCGGATTCATTTTTCCTTTCCTTTGGTTTGTACCATTTGTTCTTGTTCTTGTACCGCCACATCATGACGCTTATACAATTCTTTGATTTTAATGACCCATCGCGGTTGAATGGGTTAATACCCAATTCCAACAGCTTTTCCAAACATTTGTCACTTAACCGACCGGCCACCTTTTCTTTTAAGGATTCCATGTCGGTTAATAATGCTTTCTTTTCCAATTGCGCTTTAATTGATAACATTTTGCACTCACTTTATTATAATGATTGTTACATTGGTTGTGTTATGGTTCAGGCAGCAAATACCTTCCGGTAAATCAATAACCCTGTCACATTCCGGAATTTCAATCCCGATACCGCAACACAGTTTTCTTAAATTGCTTGTTATTTGTGGATTTGTTTTACGATAAATTGTTTTCCATTGCACATCAGGTAAATGTAAATCATATTTTGCGGCAACTTGGGGTTTCCTGTTTTGACAGGCCTTTATGTAATCCGCAAATGAATCCAACCCCGCGGTGCAAATAATTTCGACGGCTTCGTCATATTCTTTTCCAATACCGAAACCTTCAAACGGTTGTTCAATGGATGTGGTACCAACCAATTCTTCTTCCAGGGGCAAAATTTTATGGTTATCGCCATAAAATATGCGGTTGGGCTTTTCCATTATTTTTTCCAACCCAAATTTTAAGATGTTATCCAACACCCGGTCAATGAGTTGTTCGTTGTTATATTGTTGGGCTATTTTAACGACATCCCAAATGTCCCCGCCATTTTGTATTGTGGCAACAATCTGTTTTTCAAGATTTGTCATTTTACTTTCCTTTGCTTTCTATGGTTTGTTTTATATTATAACCGTTTTTTTATAAATGTGTACATTTTTCTCCAGGGTGAACACATTCGAAATTATTTATCGTATATTGATGGCACTCCTTTTGTTATAACACAAGCCGTGGCTTAAAAATCCGCCGGCTTAAAAATAAAAACCGTGGTGTACGTGTCATCATTGTCGTCCTCATAATGAACAACAATAAGGCATGTATCCACCACGATACGTATTTTGTCCCGAACCCTATTTTTTAACCGGGCATCCAAATAAGCATTTTCAATTTTATCAATTATTTTATTGCATCGAAATTGCAAACTGGATAAATGGTCTTGGTCTGCGAAGTCCAGGGTTTTGTTATAAACCATGTGGTTGAACCGACAAAACCGCATATTGTCCCGATACCAGTGAACCCGAACCAGGAAATTTGCCTTGTTTGCGGCCCGAACATATGAAATCATGTCCTGTGGTTGCATATCAATTCTCCCATTTACGCGTAAACCGCTCAATAATTGCCGTATAATTGGGGTTTTGCCATATTCCGGTAAATTCCTCACCAAATTCCTCAACGCGCAAAATAACGCGGTTTTTGCGCAAATTGGCGCGCTTTAATTGTGCGGGCATTAACCATGTGGCCCCACTGGTTACGGAATCCCAATAATCCAGCAGACTTATAAACAAGGAACCCCATGTACCGGCATTAAAATCCCTATCGAACAAATTGTTGTAATAATCCCGAACTTCGTCCACGGTTAAAATGTTATGGTCATGGGATGGGTGGTCGCTAAATTCGCACATGGCCACTTCATCTTCCTTGGTTAAATACCCCATAAAACCAATCAACTTCCAAAATGCGTCCTGCGGATTATGGCTGCAAAACCACATTTGTTTAATTTCACTATCTTCCAAAAATTGAATTATGTATTGTTTCATTTGTTGCTCCTTTTATTTGTTCATAATGTGAAATGTATATGCTTTACCATTACCATGTGGAACGTTAACCAAGGTCAAACCCCAACCGGTGTCAATTATTTCACATGGATTTTCCGCGGCCGCCTTTGTTGCCTCCGTCAATACGCGGTGGAAACCACGGTTTGCACGTTCATAATATTTACCTTTGCAACCACAACGACATCCCACATCCGTACCGTGGTATAATTTGGTGATGGTTCCATTGGATAAAGCTTGGTTCAAAACATTTGGTATCATTTGTTGCTCCTTTTTTAATTATTTATTGAAATCGTACAATTGACTTAAAATGTCGCCTTCCGCCATTTTGGAAAACATTACGCTATTGTATTTACCAAATCTTGTTGATGAAATGTGGCCACCCTCGGTGCAATAAACCTTGTATCCGGATTTTTGACCCTGGACGCAAATACGATGATAACCATATTCATCTTTTTGGATTTTAACAATGGTTGCAGGTTCACCAAAGAATGTTCCGCGAAAACCACCAAAGTGGCCAACCTTAACCTCGTCCCCAACCTTAACAAGTTGGGTTTCCGGTTCTTTGCTGCCCCATGTGGAGATGCGGCGATTAAATTCAGTTACGTTGATGTATTTCATAATGTTGCTCCTTTTATTATGATTTAATTATACCATTTTTTAATCCATGTGGCACTAAAAAAGTGAACACATTATTTATTAAATAACCAGGGACGTTGTTCCTTGGTATAACACATGTCGTTATAATCCCAACGGCAATTATGTTCCACCGCATATTGCTGCATCCGGTGGCTTTGGTGGGCCATTAAACTTGTGACCCCAGCCAAAACCGCCATTGATAATGCTACTCCCCAAATAATGTTATTGATTTTGTTTAACATGTTGCTCTCCTTTTGTTGTTTATTTTGTTTTTATCCATTTAATAATTTCATCCGTAATCAGGTGTTTTTTGATACCTTTTTTACTTTGGATTGTGATGAAAAAGTATGCATCATCCCAACCACCATAATTGATACCACCAACACCAACCAATGTCCATCCGGTTAAACGTTTCATGTTTGTGCGTCTGGAATTGGATGATTCGCGAATTATTAAATTATATGTGGAACCCATCTGGTCAATCAATAAATTGCGCAATTCGACAACCTTTTGATTGCGTTCCATAATGGTTTGTGCGTCCGGTTTCATTTGTTGCTCCTTTGGTTATTTATTATGATATAATTATACCTCAAAAGTGAACACATTTCAACAAAAAAAGTGAACACATTCAAAAAAAGTGAAAAAATCACTAAAATCAACGGGTTAACCGGTATTTTCACCCGGTTTTCCCCCGATTTTTCACCATTTTTTCACCATTTTATGCAACAAAATCGAGTTTTAATGTAAATTCGTCCGGATTTGCACCTTGGCTTAGTTTCCGGAGTGCCTCGTAAACCTGCCCCAAATAATTCAAAAGTTTGCGTTCCTCAGCCTGCCGGTCATTGTTATGGACTTCATCCCAACTGGCCTTCAAAACATTGTAAACTTTTGCTGGATAAAATTTAATAACCTTTTTGTTACTGGAACCTTCCACTATTTCGATGACCGATGGATTCCGTTTTGCAAAATCGTTAATAAAGTTTTCGCATTGGGATAGGCGGCTAAAATAATCGGCCTGTTGGTCGCGTTGTGGCCCCATTAAATCATTCATCAATTTTACCATACCAATTTCGACCAACCTTTCATCCGCGGTAACATCCTTTACACCATCCGCGGTTCGGCTTTCAACGACATAACCTTGTTTTAACGTATTGTCCTGATGGTCAAGTTGTACCGTATGGTTTTTAGCAATCCAGCTGGCAAACACGCTGTTCCAATAATCGTTGATTAAAGTGGTTTCATTTAGTTTGGCCAAATATTGCCACAATTGGGTGTAGAATGGTCTATATTTTTCACCAACAGGTATTGTTTCCATTATACCCCGGACAAAATCATCCGCATACTTTTGTGGGTTCAATATACATTCGGCCGGTACTTCGGTTTTATCAATACGACCAAATTTAATTTGCAGGAATTTACGTTGTGGATAAATTCTTCGGTCATTGGTTGTGCTGGTACACACCGTTCTCGAAATAACTGTTTCTGCATCGCGGAACTTTTTTTCGGTTGGTATTAAACCACCAATGTCGCCCAACGCTTTACGAACTTCATTTGCCTTTTCGTCTTCGAAACCAGTTTCTTCTTGAATGGCCGACAATAAAGCATCCGGAACAGACCGGGACATAAAACCAGCACGGACATCTTTTGATGACCCTTCATAAAAGTTTATGTTACCTGATACAGCCCAATTTTTTAATGCCTTAACTTCCACGGTTTTACCTTCGCCACCACGACCGCGGTAAATATGGTAACCCAGGAAATCATCATGACCAGCCAAATGATTTTTAATAATAGCATAATGGCACCAATTCTTAAATCCATCAATTGCTGTTAACCAATTTGATTTCAATAGGTTGCGATAACATTTGCGCAACAAGGCATCGGTTGTAATATGTTCCCCAACATTGGTTGAAAAATTATCAACCTTGCTGGCCAATTGCATAGCATATTGTTTTTCCAGTTTCATGTTTGCACTACGTTCAAAATCCTCAAACAAATTCAGGTCGCCGACTAACTGGTTACGCAATCTTGTTATTTGGGATTCGTTTATCAAATCAATGCCAACCTCGCGAGCAAATGAACGTAAAAACTTCGTAACAAAATCTGCCCTTTCAATTTTCAACAATCCGGACAAATCATTGTATGCTTCCGCATTGGTGCATAATTTCAAGTTTAAGGATGCTTTGTATAAATTGGCAAACTCACCAAGGTGGTCTTCAATATTTTCAAGGTATTGTTTTGCATAGGTAAAAATGTTAATATCAACAACGACGCTGGATTCACCAAAGGTTTCTTTCGGTGTTTCCTGGGTAACATCCATTGTTATGTTAAATTGCTTTTTCATGCTGTCAATGATGTCCGCGGAAACAAATTCCGGTTGGAACATCAAAGCTTGCCGCATGTTTGCAAGAGCTTCACGTAACGTTTTTGGTAATTTTTGTGGATGTGCTTTACCCCATTCTTCCCATGCTATTATTTTGTTGATAAGTTGCTGTTTATTCATACCGCTTCCTTTGCTTTCGTTGTTACCATGTACTTTATTGGTGCGCCCGAGAAGTCAAGCAAAGGAAACTTTGAGCGCACCAATAAAGTACATTCGTATTATAACGCAGGCCACCAGTAAATGTGTTACCGATGGCCTATACAATATACTTATTGAGGCAAAACGTCGTGGTCAAAACCAAGGAATTGTTTTGTTCTCATGGCTCGGTTGATGCGGCGCACATTCTCCAAACACGGATAACGTGTTCCATTCAACCAACGATAAAATGTGGATGGCGTTACTTTCATTTTTTCAACAAAAAGAACGGCCTTATCGCGTTCGATAAGAGTCCACAACAATTTTGTCAGCGCATCCGGACGGCGCCATTTTGGCATTTTAGGCATTTTTTTCTCCTTTGTTATGGTTAAATGCTCCAACATATAGCATGTGGCCACGGAAATTGGTTCATAAATGAACAACGCTGCAAAGTTGGAGCAATTTTCACTTTTTCCAAAAAGCTCTGTGCTTAAGCTATAGCTCAAATGCGAAACTTGACAAAACGGCCATCCCCGGGCTCCTTGTGAGTAATAAATAATTAAATAAATACTCCCATAAAATACTATTACCATAAAGTGATTATGTTTCGATTCGTGTTTTTCGCTAAACTACGAATCGTGTTTATACTGTACTACGAGTCGTGTTTATGATAACATACGAATCGTTTTACACTTACCCGACGATTCGTGGTATCGCTATAATACGATTCGTTGGTGTAGTGCTATTCGATAAAAAAGTGTACCCCTTGGATACATAGCGTATGTGATTGTGGATACAATTTTTGAGACAAATCATAATCGTTGTTTTTGGCATCATTGAGAACACCACCTGTGCAAATCGGGTAATCGCTACACAACACATTTTTATCGTTTGTATATTGCTACATGGTAATCAATGAACTCATTAAATTGTTTGTGTCGCTATAAAGCAACCGAATAAAACACAAAAAGGAGCGATTATGGCAAAACCTGCAACTTATGACCGTATGGCAAAAATCATCAAAGCACAATGTGAACACTTGGACAAGGACTTGTTCATCGTCGGTTTAACCCGTGGTGGTTTAATACCGGCTGCTATGTATGCTCGGTTCAGTGGAGCAACATTGATGGGTTCATTTGACCCGAAAAAAGACACGACAGTTTTGGCGCCAACGTTGATGTGCCAATCCGGAACCACGTTATACACATCCGATTTTGTTTTTTGTGATGACATTTTGGACTCCGGAACAACCTTCCGCAAAATGCTTAGTATTTTTCCCGATTCAAAATTTGCCTTTATTTATGTTCGTAACAAAACATGGAACGAATTAACCAAGGACGAAAAGAAACACATCATTGCCATACCCAAAAAAATTATGGATGACCACTATGTGGATTTTCCTTGGGAGCAATGGGACAGTGAACCAATTAACGATGAAGAATCGTTATAAAATAGAAACCAATTCCGGTTTCGAAACAGTAAACTAAAAGGACAAAACATGCCATTAAATATCGTACAAAAACAGTTATCAAAAACATATACTGCACAAAACACAACCAAAACAACCAAAACAACAATCACAATTGTTGGTGATTATGATTTCGAAAAAGAAACCGGAGATGGTTTGTTTATCGATTCCAACCGTTTGTTACGTGACCCAACTTTGGTTTTGCATATTGCTCGTTGGGCCGGTTACAAGGTTATCGATAAAACAGCCGATGCTGATGGTAAATCCCAAGTTGATTGGTCGGAATTAAAAGAATTGAATGGTACCGAACCTTGGGGCGATTTGGGTCGCGCTGAAAAATGGGCCATTGCTGAAAAGAAACTGGCTTGGATGAAGGAACGCTTTGACATCGAACCTGGTGAAGAAGGTAAATACTTGAAAGGCGTACGTTTAACAAATTCGTCCTTGGGTCATGAAGGTTTCATGGGTGAAGCTGATGTACCGGGTAAAGTTAAATCTCCAGCCAGCGAAGACGATTTCATGACATACTTGAAAAAAGTTTATCGCGGCGGTGGTAAAACAACCGTAACATACAGCGAATAGTTTAGCTGCCTGGGTTGGGGTGGTTTATCAGGAAGCGAACCACCCCATTTTTAATCAAAGGAAGGATTATGGCTCACTATAAAATTTCTGCAACATTCTTAAATTCATATTTGCAAAACAGTAAGTACCACGGTTTTATGGATATCCTGTTAAAAAAATATTCACCATCATGTTACACCGAATGGGGTTGTTACTTTGAAGATTTTTTGGATGCATATTATCATAATCCCGAAGCAGGTTTTGTTTTGCCAGACTATACAAGCGACAACTGTGCCTTCCGTAGTTATGTTGATACCGGTAAAGCAAAATTAACCGAAGACATATTCAAAATGTGGTGTGAGGAAATTGGTACCGACACCGTATGGCAGGAGTGGATGCGCAAGGATATCGAAGTCGATGGTAACACATTTACCATCATTGGTAAACCCGACATTTATAGCCGTTCACAAAACCGCATCATGGACTTAAAAACGGCGCTACGCAATCCACCATTGGATAAATATGCTCAAAGCGTTCAACATGCGATGTACATTTGGATGACCGGGATACCACATTTTGATTATTTAATTCATTCACGTGAAAACCCAACCAAAATTTATAAACAAAGCTATGAAATGGAACCGGACATTGCTGAAGAAGTTATTGTTGGGGCCATTAAAAAAGTGATGGCTTATTTGAATGATAATCCACCATTGAAAAAGTTATTTGACCAGAACTTTACTTTAGCGCCAGATGCGGAAGTATTCACACACCGCTAAATGAACACTTGATTTATCAACCGGCTTTTATAACAAAGGAGCAAACATGTTATTTACATCCGAGATACCAATCGCGGCAATGGATAAAGTTAAAACACCATTTCCGTTTTTGATTTGGCATTATTTTTCAAACCGCAAATACAAAGACCCATTTCCAACAAAACAACAATATGGTATTGTTGATAATGGTTGCTTTGAAACCGCTACCGGTGTTGTTAAGGAAAACAAAATTGTTATGCCAAGGCATGCACGTTATTATTGCGTGGTACCTGATATGTTTGGTGAAGCGCCATCATCGCAAATGGCTAAAATCCATACCTATGTACGAAACAGAACAATGTTTGTACCACACGCTCCAGACATACATCAATATGGTTTGGTGTTATCTTGTTTCCTGAGTTATGTAAGTAAAAAACAACCAAAGGCGAAGGTGTTACTTGGTATAAGTTATATGGAACCTTTTTATCACAAAAATTGGATTCGTGCAGCATTTGAACGTCGTATGGTGGTGAAGAAAATAAACGATGCCCTGGAAAAACTGGACACCAAACACCAGGTTAATATCCATTTATTGGGTTGTAAGTCCATTTTTGAGTTATGGCTGTGTCGCAATTTTTCTCGCGTTATAAGCGCCGATTCGAGTTTACCGGTATTACATGCCATGAAAGGTAAAAAAACGCGCCTATGGAGCAAAAAAATAAAGCAAATGGCTGGTTTTATTGAATTAAAACCAAATGAAAAGCAAATTGCTTTAATCCAGCGCAATATTGATTACGTTAACAAAATATTGGAGAACAAAAATGTTAATAAGAAAGATGTATAAATTTGAAGCATGCCATTGTGTTCGGGATTGTAACTCGGAACGATGCAAAAAATCATTTCATGGCCATTCATATGTGGTCGAGGTGTTTTTCAAGGCCAGCACACCAACCAATTACGGAATGGTCATTGACTTTGGTGATTTGAAGAAAATTGGCGTCGCCCAATTGTTTGACAATTTTGACCACAGCTGGCATTTTTGGAATAAGGAAAGCGGTGAAATAAGGGAGTTCATCAAAACACATAACCAACGCTGGATTGAATTACCATTTAACCCAACCGCGGAAAATTATGCAGCTTTCTTCTGTGCCGAAATTAACACATTGCTGCAGCAAGCGAAGTTTGATGGTGTATTGGACAATCAGGAAGCCGTATGTTGTGCGGTGCGTGTACATGAAACGGCAACCGGTTATGCGGAAGCCGATATGGAAGATGCAGCTTGTTTCGATACAAATGTAGTTTATTCACCGGCAACCAAGGAGTCATAAAATGAAGAACTGCCCAATTAAATGTTTACTCGAACATCCGGAAGCAAAGGCGCCACAACGTGCTTATGGCACTTCCGCCGCTTATGATGTGTTTTCCTGCGAAAACATTATCATTCCACCACATTCAGCAAAGTTTGTGAATATTGGTTTGCGTTTTATGATACCTGATGGTTTCTTTGTACGCTTTTGGCCACGCTCCGGAATGGGATTAAAACATGATGTATTTGTTTTTCCTGGTTTGCTGGATGCTGGTTATGCCGGCGATTGTGCTGTCAAGTTGTACAATTGTGGCGATGAAGAATATGAAATTTGTGCTGGCAAAGCCATTGCTCAAATTGAAATTGGTAAAATGGTTGAAGATGCCGTCATAATGGAAACAACAAATCATGCGGAATACACCGCTTATGAAAATAGTTCAGCACGTGGTCGCAATGGCCAAGGTTCAACAGGACACTAAAAGGAGCACAACATGTCATTATACAAGGAAGTACAACAGTTAAATGATGAAGTTATGGCTTTAATTGAAGCCTTGAATAATAACCCAACACCGGAAGAAACACAGGAATTGTCCGAGAAACTGGTTGCTGTTGCGGAAGCCCGTGATTATATGCAAGACCAGAATTGCGAGGAAGTATGTAAGGCGAGACAAAATTGTATTGCCGATAACGATGCCATTGATGCGGAAATCAAAAGATTACAAACCCGTAAAAAATGCAACAATGAAGCCATCGCTTTCTATGAAAACGAATTGTTGCGTGCCGTGGAAATGCGTGGTGGTAAATTTATGGCAGGTACATTCTCGATTGGTACCAGAAAATCCACACAGGTTATAGTTGATGAGTCTATATTTAATGATGACCGGTTCAAATCAGAACAAGTAACCATTAAAATCGACAAAATGGGTATTAAAGCCGCGTTAAAAGATGGTGAAGTTATTGCTGGTGCACAATTGGTCGATAAACAAAACATCGCAATTAAATAAAGGAAAAACTATGTTTAATGAATCCTGGCTTAAAGTTTCGGTAAACAGCGACAACCGTGTAGTAATTGGTTGTATGGATACATCAATTACTTTTGGTTACCTGGACGAAACCAAAGTTAATAACTTAAACACCATTTGGGACATCTTCGAGGATGTACATGAGGTCAGCAAAGGTGCCGTAACATGGCAAATAAAGCTGATTTATACACACTTGGCAAATTGCATGCCCGGTGTACAAATTGCCTTGTTGGATGTCTTAAATAAAAGAGAGCCGAAGGACAATATTGGTTTATGCCGGTCATTGTTCAAACAAATTCGGCCCTTAAAAGCAAAACCGGTATAAGTAAAAAGGACTAAAAATGAACCAACAACAACAACGCCCCACAAGAGCCGAAATTGAATGCGCCGCGGCAAAAGTAAAACAATACCGCGAAGTATTCAAGGCCAATGGAGTTACGGCGGATGAAGCCGACCAAGTTCTTATTGAGGAAGACTTGGCTACATATTACCGTTGCATCCAGATATTACGTGCAAACCAAATCGCAAAAAAGGCCGTACATACTTTGTGATGGTATATTTTAGAAACGAATAAAAGGAGAAAATTATGGCTCGTAAACCAAAAGAAAAAATAATTACCAACAAAAATTTGATTCGCGAAAATCAACCGCAAATCGAGGAATGCATAAGAAAATTGTTATCTCTTTTGGGGGACGACCCAAATAGACCGGGTTTGAAGGAAACACCAAAACGTGTTGCAAAAATGTATGCCGAAGTTCTGGATGGTCAATTGTACACCAACAAGGAAATAGGTAAAATGTTTGCCAAGAATTTTGATGTGGACACAAACAACTTGGTGGTGGTGAAGGACATTACCTTTTATTCATTATGCGAACACCATATCGTTCCATTTTTTGGAAAAGCCTTTATTGGTTACATACCAAATGGTAAAGTTATAGGCTTGTCCAAACTGGCTCGCATTACACAATTATGCGCCAAACGTTTACAACTGCAGGAAAAATTGGGTGACGATATTGCCCAAGCGGTGATGGAAGCAACCGGTGCAAAAGATGTGGCCGTTGTATTAAAGGACACCAAACACTTATGCGTATCAATGCGTGGTGTAAAGGATGATACCTTTGATACAACTACAGCCGCCTTGTATGGACGCTTTGTAACAAAACCAGCTTTGCGGAACGAATTTTATAACATTATAAAAAAGTAAATCATGAAAAAAGAATTACGATTGGTTAAATTGGACGACTTAAAGCCGTATGATGGAAACCCACGACGCAATAATAAGTCGGCCCAAATTGTGGCAAAGTCCATCAAGGCTTATGGTTATATCAATCCAATTGTTGTAACCGATGAATTAGTTGTTTTGGCTGGCCACACAAGATTAAAGGCTTTGCGAATACTTGGTTGGACTGAAGCCGAAGTATTGGTTGTGTCCGGTTTAACCAAGGAACAAATTGATGGTTTCGTAATTGCCGATAATCGTGTTGGTGAATTTTCTCAATGGAATTATTCGGCCGTTGATAAACTGGTCACAAGTACCACGAAAGACCCATTGTTAAAAGAACTTGGGATGACTTCGTTTAAGGATAATAAAAGTGAATTGGAGAAACTTATAAATGCATAAACTGGTTTATGGTTTGGGTGGTGGTTTGGTGTACTCATGTGGCGCCAAAGGGAAATGGAAGGAAGTGTTACCCAAATTATTAAATACAATTGAAAACGCCGTTTTAATTTCCACCGTGGATATGCCATTAAATGCAACCAAGGTTATTTATGAAACGGTTGGTCAAGACCGGTTATATCTCGATTCTGGTGGTTTTACTCTTTATAAAAAACAAAGTAAATTGGAACCGGAACCATTCGCCAAAGAATGCGAACGCATGAAACGCAAATTCCTTAACATGTGTCGTGCCGCAAAATACTCCGAAATATTTGAACTCGATAACGAATATTTCCATGTGGAAGAAGATATGTTATCGCCTAAAAATTATTGCCGTGAGGACGTTAAAAAAATAACTGGTTTTTATCCAACACCGGTATTCAAGATGCATCAAGGTTTTGAATACTGGAAACGCTTATGTGAATGCCCATTATACCCAAAGTTAGCAATTGGTGGTCAAGCACAAACAAGGGATTGGAAATGTCATCGCGATGAATTGCGTAAAATGATGAACTACGCCAGACAATGTGGTAAAAAAGTCCATTTATTGGGTTGTCAAAATGTGGAAACATTTAAGATGGTAAAACCTGATACGGTGGACTATTCAATATTTCAATACGCCATAAATTTAGCGCATGCAAAAGCGGAACATCCGGAACTAACCACATACGAAGAATTAAAAATACATGCGGTATTATATGCATTTGCCAGGGCAAAATCGAGAAGCTTTTTATATGATACCAATATTGATGATGAACAAATGGATGAAGAAAGTTAGTATATTACAAGTGGAAGGAATTGAAAATGTGCGGTAAGGAAGCCAACCAAGACCAGAAGTAATGAACTTCCATTTATATCGAGGGCGGGTCGAAATAAACCCACAGGAAATAGTGAGTTGCTCCACTTTTCGGCGTGCAAATCGCCACCCTCGACCAGTTTATTGCGGGGTAGAGCAGTCTGGTAGCTCGTCGGTCTCATAAACCTGTCATGCGTTGGTTCAAATCCAACCCCCGCTACCAAGATGGTGAAATGTGATATACAACCTGGGCATCGGGTTTCCTTAACATTTCACCGGTTGTGACAACAGCAAATACTCGGGGCTGAAAGGACGGCCCATTTGGGAGCATCGCCCAATGAGTCACAACTACGAGTGTAGTATAGTGGTAAGTATTCGTCGTTGCCAACGATGAGACGATGGTTCGAATCCATCCACTCGCACCAATTTTAGGCGAATGTTGAAATGGTTATCATAACGCCCTGATAAGACGTTGTTACAGGTTCGAATCCTGTTTCGCCTACCAAGTTCGTGTGGTACCACGCGAAAGGGTGCGGGGCAGTAGGTAAGTCCGCCGGCGTATCCGGAGATGTGGGTTCGAATCCCACCACCCAGGCCTATGTAAGGCGACTCAGTTGGATTGTCCAAATCTTTTTCTCCAGTCGCCTTGCACCAATAAACAACAATACTACAAAGGAGTATTTGATGAATAACACAATATTGGACGACAAACCAACCACAGAACCAACACCAACAGCCGAACCGGATAAACGCGATGAGGTTATTAAAAAAATACAGGAATTATGTAACCGTCTTGGATTCCTTGTTACGTTTAAGAAAAACGGTGGCTCCGAATTTATGAGTCATTATTTTGATGCATTTATTAAACTGGATGATGTATTTACTTTTACTGCTACCGGTAACGATAGCAACCGTGACAATTTGTTGTATGCTGGTAAATTGATTCGTAAAATGCCGGATAAAACGGAACAAGAATATGATTTGAACATGTATGGTGCCGATTACCTTTGGGTTGATTTTATCCGCGAATGGAACATATTTAGAAAAGACATTGTTGCCCGTATTGAAAAACGCGACATTCTTAACACCTTGGCTCGTAAATTGATGTCAATGGCAAACACTATTGATTTAACCATCAAACAACCGGAAACAAAGGAAGAAAAATATGATTGGATGATGGCTGTTGAAGAAGCACATAAAATGATTGCTGAAGGAAAATAGTATGGGAAAACAATTATTCGTAATTACAACCAAAAGTTTAACCAACGGTAACATAATTTATTTCCGCAATGTACGCGGAAATAAATGCCGTTGGACGGATGACCCAAATAAGGCCTTTGCTTTTGCAACACCACAAAGCGCTGCATATCACATTCGGTTGCGCCAATTGAAATATGTCCGCATACAACCAATTGAACGCGAAACCAAGGTACTTAAACAACCAATGATAAAAAAGGCAATGCAACCGTTGGCTCGTTTAATGGATAAATGGAGTTAAATATGGCGTCCGGAAAAAATACATACTTAGTAGTATATCAATGTAAAACGGAATCTGGTATGATATTTAGAGGCGACTTACCAATAGTTGCAGATAAAGTATTACACCTTGATGATTTGGATTTTATTAAAATGACGGTAGCCAATTTTTTCAATAGTAAACGGGAAAGCGATTTTGTTAATCCCAAAGATGTGATTTGCCTAAACATTATGAATTTCACAAAAGGAATATGAAATGGATTCAGCAATTGATATTTTAATGTGGTACTGGACACATATTCCAGCAAACGATTATTAAAGGAGAACATTATGCGAGAAAAAATTACCTTGGCTACATTCAAAGCCATTATTGATAATTTAATGGAACACGCGCCGGACAAAAAACTGGAAGATATTATTGTCGATTTACAAATCAAAAATGGTTTCTTCACCGCAAACGCTACGGCTGTTACCACTTTGGTTAACTTAAAGGATGATACCGTAACATTGTTTGGTGGTACCGAAGTTCCGGGCGAATAGGAGGTATACATGTCAACTTGGGATTTTATTTGGAATTTTGTTTTAATGGTTAGTGTTGCCATAATGATTTTTCTGTTTGGAGCAGCAACACAAGCACAATATGACCGTAAATACATAACGGGTTTGGTGGATTGCCAAAGCAAATATGAAACATGTGCGGAATATTTGGGCCATTACTTAAACGACACCGAACATTGTTTATCCATTTGTAATGAACAAATCGAAAAATTTGGCTGCTAAATAGGGATTGGTGGGCAAAGTTATTAACTTTGGTCTACATGTTGTTGGTTCCGTGTACCTGCCAATTGTGAACCGACCAGGGATTTCGGCTCGGGTACCCAGCAAACACCATCGCATCTGTGGTGAACCCAGGTTTCGCGTGATTACCTACTACCCGGAACGTAGACCGGGGCACGGTGTTAGGGATTCGTGCACAAGGTTGTAATGGAATGATTGCGACCCCAAAACAGCAAACCGGACGCGACCGTTGGCTGAGCACCCAATTGAAAAACTGCTCTCGATTATAAAGGAGAAAATTATGGACGCAATTAAAATACCGGTGGTTGAATTATTTGGTAATACTATTCAAGGTGAAGGTGCTCTTGTTGGAACACCTGCTGTATTTGTTAGAGTTTTTGGTTGTAACTTAAACTGCCGCGGCTTTGGAATGCCGAAAGGCGAACTATCAAACGAAGCGGATGAAATTATTGCTTCGCCGGAATTTGCAGCAGCCAAGGAATTAAAAGATTTACCATTGGCTAAAACCGGTTGTGATTCATATCCTGCAATCATGCCACAATGTATGCGTTTTTGCAAAATGTATACACCCGATGAAATGGCCGACGAAATATTAAAGGCCAGTGGTTTCAAACCACGCCTTGTTGTATTTACTGGTGGCGAACCATTATTGCGCCAACGTGATTTGGCTACTGTTATTTCCATCCTTTATAACACATTTTCATTTCGTGAATTTATGTTTGAAACAAACGGTACGGTTAGTTGGGAGCAACATTGGTTAACCGAAAACATGCCGGACGATTTACATCTTTGGTTTTCTATTTCACCAAAGTTATCGACATCCGGAAACCCACGTGATAAGGCCATTAACCGCGACGCAGTTCATTCATTGTTGGAAACATGTCCGGCAAGAACATACTTAAAGTTTGTTGCTGATGAAACGACCCCGGTTGATGAAATTGTTAAAACGGTAGCACATTTCCAATTTGGTACCGTGTACACTTTACCGGTTTATTTAATGCCCGAAGGTGGTGTGCTTGATGACCGCTCCAGAAAGAATGCACAATATGTTGCCGACCTGTGTTGGAAACTTGGATACCGGTTTAGTCCACGCGAACACTTAACAGTTTATGGTAATGCCTGGGCTAAATAATAGGACGCAGTTGGGAACAAGCTACGAACAAGTTAAGGAACAAGCATGAATTACATTGGTAACCGAGTTTTTGTGGATAGTTATAATCCGGAAGTAAAACCATTTGTGGTCGATAAAACCAAGTCAATTTGGTTTTTCGACTGCGAAGTATTTAAGTACGACTGGATGTTTTGTTTCATAAACATGGAAGGCGACAAACAGGTTACCATCGTAAATAATTATGATGCGCTCCGGGATTTCATCCAGAACGAAGTATACCAATTGATTGGTTACAACAATGGTTTTTATGATAACAATATTTTACAGGCTTGTTTAATTGGTTTGAACCCATACGAGTTAAGTATGGCTATGATTGAAGGTAACCGAATGGTATCCTTCAAACAAAAAGGTTTATTACCACCAACATGGGATTTAACCCAATGTAAATCAGCCGGTGTGTTGGCAATGTTTACATCATTAAAACATGCCGAAATTTATTACTACCACATGGCCGCGGTTGAATCGCAGGTTGATTTTAATTTGCAGCGAGCCCTAACAAATGAAGAATTGGCATTAACAAAAAAGTACTGCTTAACCGATACGGAATACACCCGTCGGTTATTCCTTGATACCAATCTTAAAAACGAATACAAGGCCTACATGTGTTTGCTGGAAGCTTATCATTTACCAGAAAAGGAATTTTTGCATAAAACTCACGCTTTCATAACAAACCATTTGTTGGGCAATCCCCTTGGTTTTGTATCGGACAAGGCTTATGTGTTGCCGGACAACAGCGATGGTTTTGTACCACAGGAAGTTTATGACTTCTATGTTAAACACCAACATGATACCGAAATCCCATCAACCGAATTTATTATTGCCGGATTAACATGTCAATATGGTGTTGGTGGTTTACATGGTGCAATTCCTGGTTACAAAAGTAAACCAGGTGTAAAGTTAATTGACGTGGACGTTACTTCGCTATATCCATCGCTTATGATTAAACACAAATTGTTTTCGCGCAATTCAATTGGTGTGGATGCATATGAAGACATTTTGAATACCCGTGTTAAATTGAAGAAAGCCAAAAACCCAATGCAGGTGGCATACAAAATTATTTTGAACTCAACTTATGGCGCTATGGGGACGGAACATTATGATTTGGCCGACCCAATGATGCGCGCCTCGGTTTGTGTTTATGGACAACTATTTATTACAGCCTTGATGAAATGGTTGGGTGATGCTGGTTATAAAATTGTACAGGTTAATACCGACGGTGTTATGTTTGAAGAAAATGGTACCGATGATTGGAAAGATATTTGCAAACGTTGGGAAGAAAGAACAAACCTTGGTTTGGAAGCCGAATACTTTAACTTTTTATATCAGCGCGATGTAAATAATTACTATACGGTAACAAATGAAGGTGGTGTTAAAACCAAAGGTATTTTCCGCCCATCCATCAATAAACCACCATTCATAGCAAAGTTATTACCAAAGATGTTAAATGATGAACTTCCGGATGATATCACGGAAGGTATGGAAGTATGGGATTTCGTACACATTGTTGGTATAACTGGAGCACGCCAGTCGTTGCGCGAAAATGGTGAAGCAGTCCGCGGTAAAACATTTGGATTATTACCTGTTAAAGAAGGTTATGGTAATAAATTAACATTGGAAGTGGTTGATAAAAATAACAAACGCGACCTTAACCGCCAAATACCATACGTTACATATGGATGGATTCTTGGTGAAAATGGTTTTCCTGATAATTGGCGCGAAGCTTTAGACCGCGAAGCCATTATGGATGAATTACGTAATTCATTTTCAACCAGTGGCGATGTGTATGTCCGCTTAAATGATTCGTTTGAACCAGACCCAAAGGGTAACCGCATTTCCATCAACCCATTGTCCGATTCACATCGCACGGACACATACACCACATGTAAAAATGTCCAGCGCAAAAATTTAATGTTTGAGTTTGACCATAAAACATACGAAGAACAATTGTCCATTTTGGACAAAGTTAAACCAATTATTTCGCGCGCTATATTTACCGGCAACAAATCAATCCATTTCATTGTTACCCTGGATAAAAACGTAACAAGCGAGGAACGTTATCGTCAAATTTGGGATTGGTATAATGAAAATTATTTTGGTGGCGAAGCTGACCCAGGTACCAGAAGCAGTCATGTGTATACACGTGTACCGGGTTGCTTGAATGCAAATGGTAAACAACAGGTGTTGTTGTACGAAACCATTAACGAAGAAGATAGCGAAAAGTTTGGCGGAACGGCTTATACCAATAAACGCAAACTTATGACCAAGAAACAAACCCAGGAAAAATATAATGAGGTGTTGTTGGATTATGTTGAAGGTAACCGGTTCTTGGTTGTTCGTGAACTTATGAAAGTTGAATATGCAAAATACATTGGTATTGACCAAATGTTGGGCGACCTAAAAGATGTTGTGGAACGTTATGGTAGCGATAAAAGTGTGGACAACGCCATTAAATATTTGAAAAAATTGTATGCTGGTTTGGCTGGTCAAAAGTATGCAGACCCGGTTTATAAGGAGGTCACTGATGGCGACAATAATTGAAATTTACGGGTACCCATGTACCGGTAAGTCCACTTTTGCAGCGGAATTGTTCGCCGCCATCAAAAAAACCGGGTTACGTGTTGAAATGTGCCACGAGGTGGCCAAAATATGGACTTACAATCGCGATTGGCGAATGGAAGACCAGTTATCCATTATTGCGGCCCAATACCTCGAAAACCATAAATTTGACCATATTCTCAAAAAACTCGATATTTTAATCGTAGAAGCGCCTATTTTTTTACAACTTAGTTACGGTGAGGATTTACCCGAAATCGCGCGTATAGCGCAAAAAAAACGCGATTTACAGCATATTTACTTGGCCGTCCAGTTAGAAAGGGAGTTTACCTTTGATAAATTCGGCAGAAATGAACCACAAAATCCGGATTTTGAATATAGAATGAACACATTTATTGGAAACATGTACCGGTCAGGAAGTGTTTATCGTGGTAAATACAAAAAATGCATGAAGGAAATTATGGAATACGTTAAAATGGCCGCATACATTAACAATATTAACTTAACAACCTTGGAGAAAAAGAATGTATGATACCGTAATCCAAACCCGTTGCTGGTCAACTGATGGCCGTCCAGGGGTTAAAAATTGGTATTTTAAGAATAGACGAGATTCGCTGGTTGGTAAACGCCGGCTGGAGTTATGTGGTTTCGAAATAGTAAACGAATTTAATTTAATACAAAAGGAGAATGAATGTCCATCAAAACAGAAACCTTCGAACAAGAACTAAGTTTAATACAGGATGCGGAACGCAGATTATTTGTTTCGCGCTGTTTGGAAAATGTGGCGGATTACTTTTTTGAAGTACCGGCTTCATCAACTGGTAAATATCATCCGGAATACAGTTTAGGTCGTGGTGGTTTGGTTCGCCATACTAAGGCCGCGGTTAAGATAGCAAATAACCTGTTACAATTAAACATGTTTACCGGTTTATTACCAATCAAGGACGCCATTATTTCCGCCTTGATTTTACACGACACCTGTAAAAGTGGTCGCCGTGGATTCGAAAATGGTGGTTTTACAATGAGCACACATCCATTGATTGCTTGTGATTTGGTTAAAGCCTGCGCTAACGATGCCGCTGCAGAAGGTGAAAGACCTGGGCCCATCAATGGAAGGGATTATTGCGACCTTGTTTGTGAATTGATTTCAACACACATGGGTCAATGGCGCGAAGATTATCGTTCCAAGAAAATTGTATTACCAGAATTACAAACAAAGGAACAAAAGTTTGTCCACATTTGTGATTATTTGGCCTCGCGTAAATGTTTGACGGTAACAAATGATGATGGTACCCCGTTGGAGTAATAATATGTACAAATTTATTTATGTATACGATATACATGGCCGGCAATATTTAATCAATGTGTCGCAAATTATATGGATTGAATATTCGTTGGATGATACCAGAGTGTTAATGTTGCGTTTTGAAGATGGTTCCACTTTAACCATTAAATACACAAAGGAAATAATTGAAATGTTGGTATTGAAACCTTGGTGGATGAACATTTATAACGCAATAAAATGGTTGTTTCGCAAAAAAGGAGTGAACAAATGATGCGTTACAGGAACTTTATGGTGAAGGCTTTTTTAACCCACGCCACTAAATCTGCGCGAATCGAATGCTACAAAGATTTGGCTGACAGGTGGGTTAAATCCTTTAAGCCAGGAGAGGTGCCACCGGTAAACGAAAAGGATATCGAGGACACATATAAACATGTACAACAAATAATGGAGCGTTAATATGCCAGACAAAGAAAAAGATACACGTAAAATATTGATTGAAATGACCTATGGTGAAAATGGTGCGACTGATATCCAAGGTATCCAAATTAAAATACGCAACACATCCATAGTTGACCTTATTTTGGGTTGGTCAGCATTAACCGAAAAAGTTATTCAAGCAACAAATAAACCATCCGAGGATAAAAGTTTAACAACCTTTTTAGCAAACACCATTGGTGCTTATTTTGAACAAGCCCACAAAAATGTGGAAGGTGAAGAAGATGGTGATGCGGATGAAGATGTTGAAACAGCCGAAGAAGACCCCGGTGTTATGACGGAGGAACAATAATGAGTCCTTATAAAATTCATCTCATGTCAATGGATAACGAATCATGGCCCGAAGAAGGTAGAATGGTTTGTTTCGTGACAAAAACAAATATGGCTAACGCTGGAACATATACCACCAATAACGAAGGTAAAAAGGTTTTCCGTGTAGTATCCCGTTTCACAACTTTGGACTTTAATAAGGACGAAATTGCTTCATGGGCTTATGTGGAAAAGCTTTGGAACGATTATGATGAGTTGTACAACAAACTTTCCTATATCGAAAACCTGATAAAAAATGGCGAGCAAGACGCTTTAACATTTAGGCGAATGGTAATGGACGCTCTTCATATAAAAAAATAACACCCAAACCGGGTGTTATTTTTTACCACAAGATGTGGATTATTATTCACCAAAACTTGTTTCGACATCAAACGAATCGCCGACAAGGTGGAACTGAATTGTGTCCCTACCAATACCGATTGTTTGTTGCGCCGGCTTTTGTACAATTTCAGCATTGTTAAACACAATACGGTCTTTCGAATCGTTTTGTGTGATATAAATATCAATGCGTTCATCGTTTTCCCAAGCCTTTTTGATGCGGTTGTATAATTCGACCGAACATTCAACCACGGTTACATCGCAACGGTCTGCAGCTTTGGAATCCAGGTATGCAATACCGAATCCTTTGTTGCGCGCGTTACTATAACCTTGGGCCACACCACGGCTTTCATTCCATGTGAAGTCCACTTGGTCAACCGAAGTAAATGCAATTGGTGTTCCATCAACGAAACCGACTTCAACCACCACATCACGAATTTGTTTTGGGATTTGTGTTTCAGCAACTCTAGCCATCTTACACTCCTTCTATGATGTCTTGATAAAAATCAAGTTTCATGCGCCATATTGCTTTCGGTTTTTCGATTTCCAACACACCAGCAACATACCAATCGCCTTCCGTAGTATCCAAATCAACAACTAAACGAAGTTGATTTACCAAACCGGTTTGTACGAAGATTTGGTCTACCTGGTTATTTAAGTAGCTTTCAATCATACCGGCTTCGCGTTTTGTCCATTTAGGATTGCGCAAAGACAAATATTGTACAAACAACGATTGTGTTTGGATTTTAGCTTGGCGAGCAATGTATGGTGCAGTGATGGTTTTTCCACCAGCAGCAAACAACGCTAAACAAGTTTTATATTCCGGGTCTGTTATTGCAAATGAGACACCGGCGTCAAATAATTCGTTTGCTACACCCATGTCAGTAATACCATAAGTATTGCTATCATCCAGGCGAGCCAACTGTAAATCTTTCCACGAATTTTGCGACAAGAACAAACCGAATGAACGATACATCAATATACCATTTGTATCGGCCGTGTCATTGAATGCGCAAACATCTTTTGCAGCAGCCGCCACTTTTGCGTCCGCTTTCGTGGATGATTGCCAACCCAACACATAATCACGTGTCCAAGCCAACGCTGCAGTTATGTCCGTAAATACCGGGTCAATCAACACCGTCATATAACGATGAGTTGTATCGGCATCCAGCAAAGCTTTAGCATCAGCCAATGTGGCACCATAGCAAATTGAGATTTTCTTCATACCCATTTCCATCAATTCGAAACACTTTGAATCAGTGTCAGTTTTGACGGCTGCGATAGAAGTGTAATCCACAATACCAGAAGCAGAAGAACCGGCTTTTGGTTGAGCTATGACCATCACATTTTTTAACCAGGACAAGTCGGCGGACGGTGCCGCTTCCTTTATGGTTGTTGGCACAACGAAATTTAGTAATAAAGATTCATTTGCCATGTTCAAGCTCCATTGTGCGTACAATCATCCTTCGAAATAATATACAATAACGAACGGCCCCGAAAGGCCGTCCGCTATGAAGAATGATTGATTTGGTTAATAGTTTATTATTAACTGAAGTCCACAGTTTGCAAAACGATACCAGCATCACGAATTGGCAAAACCGAAACGGAACCAGTACGCATTTTGTACCAGCTGTATTCTTCTTCCTCATTTTCACCACTTGCGACAGGTGCTGGTAATTGGACGTAATCAACACGAACTGAGTTCGGGTCAACTGCAACCATACCATTGTTTGCCGGCAAGGAGTTAGCTTTTGCACCAGCAATATATTTTGCTTGCAATGCCAACTTTGGCAATTTGATGAAGGATACAGGGATTGTGAACACTTGACGAGCAACAGCCAAGATTGTCGAATCGGTATTAACATTGTTACCGTTGAAGATAGCTGTTAATTCGTCGCCCCAATAATAAATGTCGATTGAACGTGCAGAGTTCTTTGTTGCAAATTCATCTTCGATTTTTGCGAATACCGCTTTCAAAGCAGCAATTTTAGCATCAACAGTTGCAGCCGCTTTAATTGTTGTATCCTGTGTTAACGCATCATAGAATGGGTTAGCAGCAGATTTCGAAGAAATCAAACCTTGGTTCAATGCAGTACCTAAAATGGTTTGAGTATCGAACAAAATTGACAATTCACGAACAGCAGCAGAAATAACACCGGAAGTGTCAGTTTCGGACTGTAAGTGAGACACACGATAATTCAAGCCCAACAGATAAGGACGGAAGCTGAATGATTTTGTGCCAGCATTGATGTGATTGATTTCGGTCATTTCCGGATGCATCAATGAAGGAACAACGGAGCCTTTATCCAAATCAATTGTCGTGAATGTAACTTTGTCAGCATCTTTCACGCTGTGTTGTTTCATAACACCAACACGTGCCGCCAACAATGGATAAGAAAGTTCGACCTGATTCAACAGTTCTTTTACTTCCTTTTCATTACCACGAAAATTTGTAGACATAGAATAGTCCTTTTAATTTTTTGGCGCCGGACGTTCGCACCACGCCTGGTGTCCGTTTACCAGCGAATTGTGAAACACTCTTGGCTTCTTTAGAATACAAGTAGCTAACGTTCCACCATTCGAAATAATATACATTTGTTCGCGCTATTATTTTTTACCATTTCCACGAACATCTTTTACAACTGGTTCTGGTTTCAAGGTAGCATTTTTGCTTTCATCTTTTTTACCAGCATCACCCTTTGGTTCTACCTTTTTTTCGGTTTTACCAAAATATGATGGTTGTAATTTTTTTAATTTCAAAGCACGCATAATATCACCTTTTTTGGTTAAGCGGAGAATGTGTGGTTATACCTGTCCTCCATGTGGATTCGGCTTCATTCGTTCTTACACAGGCCTCAACCACACAAACCCGAAATTAACTTATTATTATAAGTCAACAAACACTTGTGCGCATTTGATGTTTTCCGCATAAGAAGGTACGTTTTGAATACCATCTGTGCGTAATTCGCTATCGGTGAAGTAACCAATCAAAATAGCATCTGTGCTAGAATGTGTTACTTTACCAGCTGCAGTTACATATGCAGGTGCACCAACAGCAGGTACACAAGAATCGTCTGCAGCAGCCCAAATTTTACCTTGGCGAACAACCGCAACACCAACACCAGAGCGTTTTCCACCAGTGATACCATAAACGTTATCTGTTGAAGCAGAAACAGCAGCAACAGTGTCTTTTGCAGTCATTTTAACCGCGATACCTTCTGCAATGTCCGCAGCAGTGAACATTGTTTCCACAGCGTCCAATTTACCGCGTTGAACATGCATACCCAAAATTGTTCCAGACATGTTTAACTCCTTTGTTACTAGAACCATTAAATTTCGTCGTTCAAGTGTTGAGGCCGAAGCCACGCACTTCCATCGAAAGATGCAAATGGTCTTAGACGAATCAAACCACTTGCTCCTTTCAAGAAAATATACACTAAATGTTCACACCCACAAAGCCACCTTTGCTCGAAACAGATTCAAGCACAATGGTTGGTATCTTACCCCTTGCGTTTAATATTTTGACAACCCTGAAACCCGACAATGGAGCCAACAGCACTTCTTTTTCGTCCGGATAAAAAGATATCAATTCGGATGGAAAATATCGTGCATTCTTTCGAACATTGAATTGCCATATAACGCCAACATTTTTGTCGCGAGCAAAATTCATAGCCACCGATTTACTACGGGATGCGAATGTTGGAGTTTTAAGATAAATTTTACTACCAACCTTTAATTTTCTAAAGTCTGGTTTCATAAAACTTTTACCGCTATAAAACACGGTGTTGGTTGGAAGCTTCAAATAGTTACGTGGGTTAATTAAATCTTCGTGGGCCTTTTGAGCCTTTAAGTCCATTGTTGGTTTATCAAAATTGACATGTTTAATGGCCGTGTTGTTTTGTTGATACCAATCCACGGAACGAATCATTGTTGTACCTGCATAAGTTTTATCCAACGCTTTACGAGCATTCTTAAACGATTGGCCAACCAATTTGTCCTGTAATAGTTTTAACGAAAAATTATCAAATGAATTGGGGTCAATATGGAGCGACTTTTTATGAAGCTTGTATTGTTTTACGTTATCTTCATAACCCACAATGTAATCGGACGGTGCTTCATCAACCCATTCATAAGCACATTTGCAACCATATGCTTTGCCCGGAAAATCATCATCTTCAGGTAATTGTCCATCACCAACAACAAACACTTTACCATAACGCAACATGTGTGTATGTCTTGGTTCCTTTGCATCGGATGGTAACCAACGAAAAGCGCGACCAACTTGTGTAGTGGTCATTCTCATTGCATTATCATAAAGTAAAGCACCTTCAACCCTATTGCGAAGTAAATCTTGTCCATGTGGAAGTTTTGTTGAAACCTTTGTATCAGCTAAACCGGTACCATATTTTTTACTGAAGTCGCGTATTGTTTCGCGCACTTCCTTTGTATTGGTTAAACCCATTGCTTTCATATTACCAAGTGTTTGTGATAATAAAGCCGTTTCCTCAACGGTATTATTTTTAATGGATAACAATCTTTTATCATCCCAACCTGCTGGTAATATGGAGCGTAAATATGTATCGGGGTTAAACTTAAAACCCACTGGTTGAATACGTAAGTCCTTTGGTGTATAAGCCATTATTCATCATCATCGGTCGAAGCAGCCGCAAACAGTTTACGGTTTTCTTCGTCCTGTTTGGCCTTATCTTCAAGCGCTTTCAATATCGCTTTTTCAAGGTCGGATTCAACTTCTACCGCATTGTCCGGCCCAATAAGTTTTGCAATAACCGAAGCCTTTACGCTATTTGGTATTGTTGCCAACCCTTCAATCATTGAAATTGAACCGAGGTTGTTTTTAATTTGCTCCCACTTTTGTGAAACAAAATCAATCTTAACATCCAATAAAGTTGTTACAATTGGTTCGAAAATGGTAATCCAGAAGTTTTTAATCATGTCCTCATTACGACCATCCAACCGTTCATATGAAGAACCGGAACCATTTGTTTTTTCATCAATACCACAAATGTACGATGGTAAACAACCAAGCAACGCAGCAATTTCCTGGTATACTTTGTCGCGAGCCGAATTTGTCAACTCGGTATTTTTTGACACATCGGTTTGTTCAAATGTATCGCCAGCATCCAATACAAAAGGTTTACCATTTTTGGCAGCCACACATATTTCGGTTGCTTGGCTACGGATGGTTGAAGATTGACCTTCACCAGCACCAACATTTTTACGCAATTCGGCAAACTTCAATTGTAATGAACCACCCAAAGCAATGGATTTTTCATTTGAATCTTCGACCGTATACAATTGATGGAAATAATGGCGTAACAATTTACCCAAGGCATAATTGGTAAAATCAATTATAACACCAGGTTTCTTTTGCGCGCCTTTTTTGTATGCTTCATCAATACGTTTACGTTCATCAATGGTTGCTTTTCTTATAATACCATTATCATACACCAGGTATTCGTTACCCTGGACTGCAATTAAATAGCTTATCCAACTGATTAAACCATAACTCGCTTTTTTATAAACAACCGAATCAAATAATGACATTTCCTTATCGTGATTGTCAATCGATGTTGAAAAGCGATAACAGTCGGTCATAATTTTTTGCATTAAAGCCATTAACTTTAACCAAACAAAGTCGCGACGTTTTAAGTCCAAAAACCAAGGTGTAGCCAAGTCTGTTGATTGACCCCGCACCCTTAGTTGCAAGGCTATTTGTTCAAAAATGTTTATAACTGGCATTCCTTCTGTCATACGTTTACTCCAAAACCCAAAAGAATATTACTATCAAGCTTCTTTGTGGCCGCATCATCCGGTAATTCCACATCAGCCAACGTTGCTTTTGCTCGCAATTTATTAAACATTGATTGGTTTTCGCCACGGTTTTGTAAAATGGTAAACATTGCAGTATAAACCGCAACCAAATCGTCCAATGTTTCGGGAAGCAGAGTTTTTTCCTCTTCCGCAACAAAAGCGGTACCAATAGTTAAAAATACTTTGTTACAATAATCAATTACTTGTTGAGTGGCCATCTTAACATCCTTAACATAATATACATTACGCTAGCGAGTTTGCCAACTGGTCAATCTCGGTTTTCAAGGCTTGTGCCTCGGTTTGGACACTTGTTGCATCCATTTTAATTTTAGTACCAGTTATAACCGATGGAACAAATTCGGCTATACCAGCCGCCTGTGAAGCGTTATCAATAAGTGAACCAGCATTACTAACCAACGTGTCGGTAATTGCTTTTACCTTATCACAAAGGTCACCAAGTTTAGTAACAGCCGTTTTTAAGTCCTTTGTAACCAATGGTATGTACCAAAAACGAGTACCATCTGCAATAACAACACCACTTGATTCAGGTGCCGTACCTTGTCCCAATATTTGACAATCCGGTACAACAACTTGTTTTAATCCATCAATCATTGTTACCACGGCCATGTTAGCCTTGGCTTCATACATCATCATCAGTTAAATCTCCGCAATACAAAACCAAGCCCAAACAATACCAACAAGGTACCAAAGATACCAACCCTCAAACCATTATTCCATTCGTCTTTGCTGATTTTTTTGATTTCGCTTTGGCAGTTTTCTTCCAATACATTTATTTGTTTTGTGGCAACGGTACCAACCTCACCACAACCAGGATTATTCTTGACCGAAATGGCAATTGTTTCTTTTGCAGCGTTAGCCGTGTTTGATACAACTTCCGATTTGGCTGCACAACCAGTTAATAACAGTAAAAACAACAAGGCCATTACACCAAGTAAAACCCAATGCATTATTTTATCAATGTTTTTATACATTGTTTACCCCTATGGTTCGGGTTCTGGCTCCGGTTCTGGTTCCGAATCCGATTCGGTAATTAAAACACGGACACAAGCCTCGCCCTTGGAATTAACACCATAAATACTTGATTTGTCTGCGCTTGTAACTGCGGTTGATATACGCATACAAGCTTCGCCGTCTTCATTAACCCCATAAATACTTGTTGGGTCGCCAGTAACATCCTCCGAGACACGCAATACAGCCTCGCCGTCTTCATTAACACCATAAACCGACGAAGGGTCTGTTTCCGGTGTTTCAGGTGTTTCATTCAAATTTTCATTATCGTCAGGCATTTATTACTCCTTATAACATATACATAAATGTGGAATCATAATAATATACTCTTTTTCGACCGGTTATTTGTCCTATTGACTGGTGTTCACTTTTGGCTTATATTTTAATTGTATAATCATTCAAG
>Ga0310690_10001703_pt1 | contig 38232 bp, 28 predicted proteins | sample AusTroGonzalo_MG_2_FD_207661 | JGI IMG/M metagenome (GOLD analysis project Ga0310690, IMG submission 207661) | Bovine rumen microbial communities from tropical cattle in Woodstock, Queensland, Australia - Gonzalo_04 (v2) (version 2) | ecosystem: Host-associated > Mammals > Digestive system >...
TTGCCGGCGGCAACACCGTGACATGGGACATGGTGCATTACGACGTGCAGATCATCGGCGGTATTGTGCTGCATCAAGGAAAAATCGCTGAGATGGCGACAGGTGAAGGTAAGACCTTGGTTGCTACCTTGCCGGTTTACCTCAACGCCCTTGCCGGACGTGGCGTACATGTCGTGACCGTCAACGATTACTTGGCAAAACGTGACTCCGAGTGGATGGGTACACTGTATAATTTCCTCGGCCTCACTTGCGACTGCATCGACAAGCACGAGCCTAACTCGCCGGCACGCCGCGCAGCTTACAACGCTGACATCACTTACGGTACCAACAACGAATTCGGCTTCGACTACCTCCGCGACAACATGACGGGTAACCCCGACGAGCTGGTGCAACGCAAACATCATTACGCTATCGTCGATGAGGTTGACTCCGTGTTGATTGACGATGCCCGTACCCCTTTGATTATCAGCGGTCCTACACCTCGTGGTGACGATCAGGAGTTCGTACAGCTTAAGCCAGACGTTGTAAACCTCTACGAGGCTCAGAAACGCCTCGTGACACAGTGTCTTGCCGAGGCAAAGAAGATACTGACCAACCCTAACGCCACCGAAGAGGAGAAATCTCACGGCGCCGACCAGCTCTTCCGCGCTTTCCACGGCCTCCCGAAGAACACCGCACTCATCAAATTCCTATCAGAGGAAGGTATGAAGTCGCTGCTGCTCAAGACCGAAGGCTTCTACATGCAGGAACAGAGCAAAAACATGCATATCATCGACGATGAGCTTTATTTCGTTATCGATGAGAAACTCAACACCGTCGTTTTGACCGATAAAGGTGCCGAACAACTTTCAAAAGCTTACAACGACCCAACATTCTTCATTATCCCTGATGTCGGTTCGGAGATTGCCGAGCTTGAAAAATCAGGCTTGAGCGAAGACGAGAAAGTGCTTAAGAAAACTGAGATTTTGCGAGTGTTCTCTGAGAAATCAGAGCGTCTGCACACCGTACAGCAGCTACTTAAAGCATATACTTTGTTCGAAAAAGACGTTGATTATGTCATCATCGACAACAAAGTGAAAATTGTGGATGAGCAGACTGGCCGTATCATGGAAGGCCGCCGCTGGTCAGATGGACTGCATCAGGCTGTGGAGGCCAAGGAAAACGTTGATGTTGAGGCAGCTACACAGACTTACGCCACCATCACTTTGCAGAACTACTTCCGTATGTACCACAAGCTCGCCGGTATGACCGGTACAGCTGAGACAGAAGCTGGCGAGTTCTGGGATATCTACAAACTCGATGTGGTGGTCATCCCAACCAACAAACCTATTGCCCGTGACGACCGCGAAGACTTGATTTACAAGACAAAACGCGAGAAATATAACGCTGTCATCGAGCAGATTGAGGAACTCGTCCACCAAGGCCGACCAGTGTTGGTGGGTACTACTTCAGTTGAAATCTCCGAGTTGCTGAGCCGCATGCTGACACGTAAGAACATCAAACACAACGTGTTGAATGCCAAGTTGCACTTCAAGGAGGCTCAAATCGTTAAAGACGCAGGTCAGGCGGGAACCGTCACAATCGCTACCAACATGGCTGGTCGTGGTACCGATATCAAGCTGGGACCAGGCGTCAAGGAGGCAGGCGGTCTCGCCATCATAGGCACCGAGCGCCACGAGTCGCGTCGTGTTGACCGTCAGCTGCGTGGACGTGCCGGACGTCAAGGCGACCCGGGAAGCTCACAGTTCTTCGTGTCGCTTGAAGACGACCTCATGCGTATGTTCGGCTCCGAACGTATAGCACCTATCATGGACCGCCTCGGCATGAAGGAAGGCGAAGTGATTCAGCACTCGATGATTACCAAGCAGATTGAGAAAGCACAGAAGAAAGTCGAGGAAAACCACTTCGGCGTACGTAAGCATCTCCTTGAGTATGATGATGTTATGAACTCACAACGTGAGGCTATCTATCAGAAACGCCGCCACGCTCTGTTTGGAGAACGTCTGCAAATCGACATCAACAACATGATGTATGACCTCGGCGAGTCACTTATCGAGAGAAATAAGGAAGTTGATGATTATGAAGGACTTAAGATGGATGTCCTCTCAAATATGGGTATTGAGCTGCCTTTCGATGAGGATAAATTCAAACATGGCAAACTCGACGACCTGGCAGATATGTTGTTTGAGAAAGCCGCTGAGTCGTATGAAAAGAAAACACAGGTGGTAGGCGAGAAGACACTGCCTCTCATCAAGGATATTTACGAGAAACAGCCGGGTTACAAAAACATTCTTATCCCGTTCACCGACGGAAAGAAAGGCATGAATGTGGTCGTCAACATCGAGAAAGCTGTGCAAAACGGCGCTCGTGAGATCTCACTCTCGCTTGAGAAGAGCATCACTCTCGGCATGATCGACGATGCATGGAAAGAGCATCTGCGCGAACTCGACGACCTCAAACAGTCGGTGCAGAACGCCCAGTACGAACAGAAAGACCCGTTGTTGATCTATAAGCTTGAGTCGTTCAACCTTTTCAAGGAGATGATATTGAAAATCAACCGTGAGGTTATATCGTTCCTGATGAAGTCAGACCTTCCGGTGCAGCAACAAGGCAACATCCGCGAGCACCGCGCCAAGGCCATTGACCGCAGCAAGTTGAAGGAACAGCGTACCGACCTGTTGTCGCAGGCACACAGTAACACCCAGGAAAATCAGGTGACGCAGCCTATCCATGTGGAGAAGAAGGTCGGTCGCAACGACCCATGTCCATGCGGCAGTGGCAAAAAATACAAGAATTGCCACGGCAGACTCGAATAAAATGGAATCCCTGAAAGGATATGAAGAAAATTATCATATTAGTGATGTTGTTCGGTGTGGTTTTCGCAGCCAGCGCCCAGGACACCGTTGTCCACCAACGTCCCAAAGTGGGAGTGGTGTTGAGCGGCGGCGGCGCCAAAGGATTCGCGCACATCGGAGCATTGCGAGTGATAGAAGAAGCAGGTATCCCAATCGATTATATCGCTGGCACAAGCATGGGTTCAATCATTGGAGGCCTCTATGCCGTGGGCTATGACCCCGATATGATGCAGAAGCTATGCACCGAGCAAAATTGGGACATGATTATCAAAGACCAGATCCCACGTAAGTTCATTCCTCTCGAGAAACGTATCAACGAACGCCATTATCTGGTCTCGGTGCCTCGTGTCAATGGGAAGTTTAAGCTTAAAAGGTCTATCGTCGATGGCATGTACGTAAATATGTTGCTCACCCGACTGACAATGCCGGCGCACAAAGAACGCGACTTCAGCAAACTGCCGGTGCCTTTCCTTTGCATTGGAACAGATATGATTTCCGCCGACCCGATAGAGTTTAACCATGGCTCGTTGGCACAGTCGATACGCGCCTCAATGTCAATCCCATTTCTTTTCGAACCTATTGAATATGAAGGCTATCTGCTCTGCGATGGCGGCCTGACCAATAACTTTCCGGTGAGAAACGTGCGCGACAAGGGCGCCGACATCATCATTGGCGTTGACTTGGAGATTGTCAAATCAGATCCAAAGGTGCTCGACAACTCACTCAAAGTGCTGGAACGCCTCATCTCGGTGGTGTCTCAGGAAGAAAGTAACATGGCACGTGAGCAATGCGACATACTTATAAGACCGGATATTGGCAATGCTAACATCATGTCGTTCAATGACTTCAGTCCAATCATCAACTGCGGTGAAGCGGGGGCTCGTGAGATGTTTCCTCAACTGAAACGTCTGGCCGACTCGCTTCAGGCACTATATCCGTTTGAGGTTGAACGTCACCATACCATGCCCGTTGACCGCGTGACAATAGCAGGCGTGGAAGTTGAAGGTCTAGACGATTATAATGCCGAACTGCTGAAATCTGAGTTCGGTGACGAGTTTCCTCAAGAGTTTATGATTGATGACATCGAGACCATTATTGTCAAGATTTATTCGCAGGGCTATTATTCCAACGTGTGGTATGAACTTATCGATTCCCCGGATGGAAATGTAATAAGATTACATTGCAAAAGCCGGAGCTCGCTTAATTTTGCGCTTGGAATGCATTACGACAACAACTACGGAATAGGAGTTCTGTTGAATATGAATGCCCGCACAAAGCATTTTACATACAATATCGATTTGAATATTGCTGATAATCCTTATTTTAAAGCGAGCACTACACATCGTTACACTAGGATGTTGAGTGGTACAGCCGAGATTTCAGCCATGAATCTCAAAGCAAATCTGTATAATAGCAAGGGACATATCGTTAATGCATTGAATATGCAGAATAATGCGCTGGATTTGTATTTCCAGGTGGCTCCTTCCGTTACACAAGCTTTGAAACTTGGATTCAGATTAAAATATAACATGGTGAGAGAGTTGCAGTATAGTGGATATGATGATGAAGATTATTCTCATAAGTTAAGTCCAAGAGCATATTTGCATTATTTCTTCAATAATGAAGATCAGACCGATTTTCCATGTAAGGGATGGAATATCAATGTGATAGGCAAATGTATATTGTATGACTCTGTGTTCTCGACAGCCGAAAGCCAACCGAACTACTGCGTCCAGGCTGATATCAGGAAATCGTTCCCTATTGGGCAGCATCACGCGTTACGACTTGGAGCCATTGGCGCTGCTCGCTTCGGCACAATGAATCTTGACGTAGAAGATATTTTCTTTGTCGGCGGTCAGTCGAAGATGTATTATGTGGATAACATATTGAGTTTCACAGGAATGCCTTTCATGTCGGCATATACCGAAAAAGTGGCTTTCGCTAAAGCTGCATGGCAGTGGAATTTCTATAAGAGCTTCTATGCTGTGCTTAGCTGCGATGCTGGCTTTATTAAGAATTACCTGAAAATCTATGATTGGTCAGATGAGTTGAACAAAATAGCTGATCCGGCAAATCCTACCGAAGAAGACTTGGAAATTATTGCTCAATACGATAAAAAGGTTGATGATTTGCTTTCCGACGATATTGATACATGGTTCATTCCTGATAATTTTACTGTTGGCGCAGGCTTGACTCTCGGTGTCAAAACTTTGTTCGGACCAATTGAATTACAGCTGTCAAAATCAAATGTAATAAAAGATTGGGCTTTTTTCGTGAATGTTGGTTTTTGGTTCTAAATAATTGAAAATGAATAGGATAACTAAACATTTAACTTCTTTTTTGCTAATGATGCTCATTATCGTATTTTCTTTTTATAGTGTTGATGCTCAAGAAGTTAGCGATAGTGTGGCTTTAAAAAAATTTCGTCATCGTCCCAAGGTGGGTGTTGTGCTATGTGGTGGCGGTGCCAAGGGTTTCGCACAAATCAGAGTGCTGAAAGCCATCGACGAGGCTGGCGTTCCAATCGATTTTATCGGCGGAACAAGCATAGGCTCTATCATGGGCGCCCTATACGCCGTTGGCTACGACCCGGATATGATTGAGAAACTGGTGCGCGAACAGGATTGGAACCAAGTGATTTATGACCGAGTACCGCGAGTTTTGATGCCTGTCGAACAGAAAATGTTTGAACGTCAATATCTTGCGACATTCCCAATAATGGATGGGAAGCTGAAAGTGAAGTCATCGGTGGTGGATGGCGTTTATGTCAACCTGCTTATGTCACGACTTATGCTTCCGGCAAGTAATATACACGATTTTAATAAGTTATCAGTGCCATTCTACTGTATCGCCACCGATGTGGAACACGCCCGACAATATGAGATGACAAAAGGTAATCTGGCACGCTCAGTGAGGGCAAGTATGTCGATACCATTCTTCTTCAAGCCTGTCTCTATGGATAATAAACTCCTTGTTGACGGCGGAATGGTCAACAATTTCCCGGTGCGCAACATGAAAGAGCGTGGCGCCGATATCATTATTGGTGTCGATTTGGAAGATGCCACGATACCTGCGTCACAAATCGACAACTCCCTAGGACTCCTCGAAAGCATGATGAACCTCTCGTCGCTAGAAGAGAGTCTGTACGCCCGTAAAAACTGCGATATTTATATCCGTCCAAATCTTCATGGACGTAACATGCTGTCGTTCAATGATTTTGACTCGATTATCCAATTCGGTGAGGATGCCGCACAAGAGTTTGCACCGCATTTTAAAAACCTTGCTAAATTCCTTAAGGAGTTTGAACCTTACGAAGTTAATCGGCCACATGTGCAACCTGTTGATACTCTGAATATTATAAGAATTGATATCGAAGGTGTCTCTGATAAACATAAAGATGGTGTGATACGTGAGTTCGGTAAAGGTTTCCCGAAAAAAATGTCAGTGAATGAGATTCAGTTGGTGGTGCTAAAGCTTTATGCATCAGGATATTATGAGGATTTGTGGTATGAAATGGACAACGAACCCAATGGAGTGGTCCTAAAACTGCATTGCAAAGTGCGCGAAGATGAAGCAGTGGCGTTCTGTATTCATTATGATAACAATTACGGCATCGGAGCCTTGGTGAACTTTACCATGAAAAATCTGTGGAACAGCATGAATCGTACCACATTGAGTTTCGATATCAACATCGCTGAAAATCCGTATCTCAAAGTTAATTTGAACAAACGTCATGGAAGAATTTTCAGATATGGTGCTGATGTGGATATTATCTCATTGAATATGAATCAGTATGATGATAATAGAATCACCAATTCTTATAGTATCCAAAGCAATACTTTGAGGCTTTACGTACAGCTGGTACCTTCGTTGACACAGCAGTTCCGTCTGGGTGCTGTCGCCGATTATGTCCATATGAAAGACTTCTTTGGAAACGGCGGCCTTAACTCCGATTATTCTTTTTATGGTTATTTGTTTGCCAACTATTTCTTCAGCAATGAAGATGTCCCGAATTTCGCCAGACGAGGCTGGAGAATTAATCTGACAGGAAAAACAGTGTTTTTTGAAGGTGTCAACAATGGCGGCACACTTAGTAACGTGGGAGCGCAACTGTCGTATCTGGTGCACGGCAGCATAATTAAGGCATTCCCAATAGGGAAACGCAATTCGCTGAAATTAGGCGTCATGGGAGGAACAAAACTTGGTGAGGAAGAAGTGCCTCTGTTTTACCAGTTTATGGTCGGCGGACAGTCGAAAATGAAATATTATGACAATATTTTGGCGTTTACAGGCCTCGGTTTCGTTGACAAAGTTGTCGATCATATCGCTATCGGACAATTCGCATGGCAATGGAATTTCTATAAGATTTTCTACAGCACTATAAGCTGCGACTTTGGCTATATGTCTGATAATTATGACTTATGGTTCGACAGTAATAGTTTCGTAGCCGGTGCTGGCGTCACACTTGGTGCTAACACCGTCGTAGGCCCAATAGAGGTGAGCCTGATGGGTTCTAACATCAACTCGTCGGCTGTGGGATTCATAAACGTCGGATTCTGGTTCTAAAAATGAATTAAAATTTTAAAATTTTGAATATATGAAATACAAAAGAGTATTACTTAAACTTAGTGGTGAGGCTTTGATGGGAAACCAACAGTATGGCATTGACCCTCAACGTCTTAACGATTATGCTGAAGAAATCGCAGCAGCACACAAAGCCGGTGCGCAAATCGCTATCGTCATCGGTGGTGGCAACATCTTCCGTGGATTGCAGGGCGCCTCGAAAGGCATGGACCGTATCCAAGGCGATTACATGGGTATGCTCGCCACCGTCATCAACAGCATGGCTATCCAGTCGGCATTGCAGAGTAAAGGTGTGAAAACCGCTTTGTTATCAGGACTTTACATCGACCGTATCGCCGAATCGATGAGTTCGTCAAAAGCTATCAAACTCCTTGAAGAAGGCAACGTCGTCGTCATCGGTGGCGGCACAGGCAACCCGTTCTTTACAACAGATACAGGCTCAACGTTGCGCGCAGTGGAAGTCAAAGCCGACATCATCCTCAAAGGCACCCGCGTCGATGGCATCTACACCGCCGACCCTGAGAAAGACCCGACAGCAACAAAATATGAGACAATAACTTACGATGAGGCTTACAGCAAAAACCTCAAGATAATGGACCTCACAGCATTCACCATGTGCAAGGAAAACAACATGCCGATGCTCGTGTTCGACATGAACACCAAAGGTAACCTCATAAAAGTGCTCAACGGAGAAAAAATCGGAACTCTGGTGACGAAGTAAAATTTTTTGTATTTTTGTACCGAAAAATTTGAAGAAATATGACAGAAGAATCTCAATTTATTTTGGACGAAACCACTGAATCGATGGAAGGTGCCGTCAAGCATCTCGAGTCGGAGTTTCAGAAAATCAGAGCAGGAAAGGCCAGCCCGATGATGCTTCAGGGCGTGAAGGTTGAATATTACGGAACACTTGTTCCGATTGAGCAGACCGCCAACATAGGCACCCCTGACCCGCGTCAGATTATCGTGATGCCATTCGACAAAAGCGCCATCAGCGCCATCGACAAGGCCATCCAGGCTGCTAACCTCGGCTTCAACCCTAAAAACGAAGGCGATTTCCTGAGAATCTTGGTCCCGCCGTTGACAGAGGAACGTCGTAAAGACCTCGCCAAACGCGCCAAGACAGCCGCTGAAGAAGCGAAGGTCGGTATCCGTAACATCCGCCGTAACTCCAACGACGATGCCAAGAAGCTTGAAAAAGAAGGCGTTTCGGAAGACGAAGTGAAACAGCTCCAGGACGAAATCCAGAAGCTGACAGATAAATTCGTGAAAAAGGTCGATGACCTCTACGAATTGAAACAGAAAGACATCCTGACAGTTTAGTCAAGAATATTATCTAATGCCAAACCAAACAGCTTGTCGAGGCTTATGCCCATGCAGGCTGCTTGTTTTGGCATTATTGATGCCTCCGACATGCCTGGCACAATGTTTACCTCTATGAAAACCAACTGTTTAGGCGTTAAGATATAGTCGAAACGTGCGAAACCTTTACACTCGAACTTGTCGTAAAGCATGGCCGATGTTGCCTTGACTTCGAGTTCGGCAACCTCATCCAAGTCGGCTGGCGTGATCTCGTCAGATTTTCCTGCTGTATATTTTGCCTCGTAGTCAAAAAAGTCGTTTTTACTGACTATCTCAGTGACCGGGAACACCATCGTCCTGCCTTTTACCTGCATCACTGTACATGCCAACTCGCGGCCTTTCACAAACTTCTCGCACATCACCTGGTCGCCGGCTTTGAAGGCGTTCTGCACCGCTTTTTCAAAGTCTTCCGCCACGTTGACCTTGCTCACACCAACCGACGAGCCGTTGCGTGTCGGCTTGACAAACAATGGCAATCCCAACGTTTTGATGATTTTTTTCTCATCGTATGACTCACCTCTATTAATAATGACAGAAGGGGAGACGTTGGCACCAGCTGCAGCAGCTATCTTCTTGCAAAAATCTTTGTGGAAAGTGAGCGCCGAAGTGGTGAAACCCGACGAAGTGTAAGGGATTCCAAGCATCTCGAAGTATCCTAAAAGCTGTCCGTCCTCACCCGGAACACCATGTATGGCGTTGAAAACAGCGTCGAAAACAACTTTTTTGCCGCCGACTTTTATCGAGAAATCGTTCTTATCAACTAAGTTTTCAGTGCCGTTGTCTTCAAGATGATACCATCTATCTTTTTGAATTACAATGACATAGGCCTCGTATTTGCTCGGGTCAAGATGTTTCTTAACGACTTTTGCGCTGCTGATTGAAATTTCATACTCTCCAGAGTATCCGCCACAGACTATTGCTATTTTTTTCATGTTAAATATACTAAAATTCAATAAAAAACATTATCTTTGCGAGTTCAAAATTACAAAAAACGACGTTATTAATGACGAAAAAAATAAAAAAATGAAGGCTTTTCGTTTTTTAAAAGATAAATGGTTCTATATCAGCTTGATAATCATGGTGTTAGTGGTTATCGCTGTATTTGAATTTACGTTTACGAGGCTGGATAAATTCACCCGTCATGGTAAGGAATTTTTGGTTCCCGACATGGTCGGAATGAATTATGACGACGCTGAGGAGCTTTATAAAGATGAGTTCACCTTCATTCTTCTCGATAGCATTTATGTAAAGGGTTTTCCGGAAGGTGCTGTATATCAACAGAATCCAGCTCCTGGAGCGAAGGTGAAAAATGGCAGGAATATCTATATAATCCGCACTTCGATAGCTCCGGAGGTGGTCGCTATGCCTAATCTTCGTAATCTTTCGCTTCGTCAGGCCATGGTGAGCCTGAATATCGCCGGTTTGAAGGTCGATAAGCTTGAATTTGTCGATTATTTCGCCAGAAATGCCATCGTTGAGCAAAAAATTAAGGACGAAGTGATCGAACCTAGAGAAGATGTGGTGAAAGGTAGCGCGATAACACTCGTTGTCGGACTTGGAACTGGTAATAAAAACACCATTCTTCCCGATTTGGTGGGCGTCAGCGTGACAGAAGTGAAAAATGTGATAAACAACGCCTCACTGAATATCGGAACAGAGATTTTTATTGATAATGACGAGGTTGAACATCTTTACGTCAGCCGAATGGACCCCGAGTTCGCACCCGACGCGAAAGTGCCGCTCGGCTCATTGGTGAACGTGTGGTACAGGTCGGACAGCAATTTCGACTTCAAATGGTATAATAACGAAAAACTGCGTCGTGACTCTATCGTGGAGGCATGGCGACTGAAAAAATACTCTGCCGACACCATCAGATACGTTATCGACAGCTTCGATTTTATCTTGAAAAACAGGTCGTTCTCTTACGACTCATTAGAGCGTATCAAGGACAAAGAGATGGTTTTCAGAGTGAAAGATACTGCCAGCGTTGAGATTAATTTCGATTTCAGCGACTTCGAAAATAATGATTATGAGATAGATACAACATATTTCTACGATGAATAAAAAAATAGTTTTAATATTAATTGCCGTTTGTTTCATTTTGAACGGCAGAGCACAAGAGTATCTTACAGGTTTTGTTGGAGGTATTCCTGAGGAAAATATGGCGGTTTCAAAGGATGAAGCGGTCGCCACGTTGCCATTTTTCGATGATTTCACGCAATTGGGACTCTATCCTGATGCATCGAAATGGCAAGCTGGCAATGTGTTTGTGAACTCGGGCTTCCCTAAAATGCCGGTTAATTATCGCGCCGCCACTTTGGACGTAATCGACAGATATGGAAAAGTATATTCCAACGGCAGCAGCAATCCATTCATGGCCGACACCCTTATGTCGGTGAGGATACGCCTCGACAGCGTTGGTAATCATGCGCTAACGCCAGCCGATTCGGTCTATTTCAGCTTCTATTACCAGCCTGGTGGCTTCGGCGACAGCCCCGATCGCGACGACTCACTCGTCCTGAAATTCGGCTACGACGGTCATTGGCAACAGATGTGGGCCGCCGGAGGCCAGAGCTATGAGTCATTTGTTGATGAATGTGACCCAAACCAATATTTTAAAAAGGTGATGATACCAATCACAGACACATGCTTATTCAAAGAGGATTTCTACATCATGTTTTTTAACTATGGAACACTGCCAACCACAGTATATCCTAATGACCGCAGCAATATGGACCAGTGGAACATCGATATGGTCTATCTCGACATGAATCGTAGCATCGAAAACGACACCTATCCGCTCGTGAGTCTGACAAATACAGTTCCGACATTCTTAAAACGTTATCGCTCAATGCCTTATAAGCATTACCGCGAGAACCCAATCAACGAAATTGAAAATGTTTACGACATTTATGTCACCAATTTGGATGTGAATACACATGAGGTGCGTTACACCTGTGAGGTAAATGACAACAACAGCTCTTGGAATTATTTGTACAACAGTAACTCATTTATTGTCAATCAATATCCAATCGTTGGAGTCATGCAGAACAACATTGAGATGGGTAATTTCATTTATCCTTACAACCTCACGGCTGATACCACGTCATTCACTATTCGTCAATATATTAATGTTATCGACGAGCATGGCGATGAGGTCGCAGGCGATTCGATGGTTGCAAAACAAGGCTTTTACAATTATTTTGCCTATGATGACGGCACTCCTGAACAAGGCTACGGACTCGTGCCAAACGACACATATTTTGCGGCGCAGTTCAAAATAACCACACTCGACACCTTGTGCGCCGTTCAGATGCTGTTCAACCGCACCTACAACAATGCTAATTACAATTTCTTCGACATCGTGGTGTGGCGCGATAATAATGGCAAACCTGGCGAAGAGCTGTATCGCCTTGAAAATCAGCGTCCTAAATGGAACGACAGCGTTTTGTACGCTTTTTCAAACTATATCTTGCCAGATGTTGTGAAAGTGAACGGCACTTTCTATGTTGGCGTACGTCAAAGGTACTCGAAATCAATAAATATCGGCTTTGACTCGTCAATCGACAACCATCAATATTGCTTCTATGATGCAGGAGCGGGCTGGAAAAACACTTCTTTCGCCGGCTCATTTATGATTCGTCCAGTCATGGGATCTGATCCATATTTCATCGGAATCGATGAAAATCAGGAAATTGCTAATAAGATTACACTTTATCCGAATCCGGCAAACAATGTTGTCCGCATCGATGGTGTTGATGCTGAATTTGCCAAAGAAATAGTCATTTATGATATCGCAGGCAAAGCCGTTAAGCATTATATGTATTGCAATGAATTGAATGTCAACGATTTGCAAAATGGCGCATACATGCTGCGGGTTATTATGAAGGATGGTTCTTGTGAAACATCTAAATTATTGATTTCCAAATAGTTGAGATATGTCGGAGGATTTCGTTGGCGTTCTTGGCGACAATACTGAGGAAAGTACCGAGCTTTTCGAACATTTTAGAATTGTTGCCGATAAAGGTCAGACACTGACGCGCGTTGACAAATTCCTGCAAAACCGTCTGGAAAACGTGTCAAGAAACCGTGTGCAGAATGCGGCAAAGGCTGGAAGCATACTCGTCAACGACAAGCCGGTGAAATCCAATTATAAGGTAAAGCCACTCGATGTTGTGACTGTGGTGCTGGCGTATCCGCCTCGTGAAATAGTCATAACGCCAGAAAATATCCCGCTCGATGTGGTGTATGAAGACGACGACGTCATAGTGGTTAACAAACAAGCTGGCTTGGTAGTTCATCCTGGTCATGGCAATTTCGACGGCACTTTGCTCAATGCCCTGGCATATCATTTCAAGGAAAACGGCTCGAAAGTCGAGAACGGCTTCGGCTACCTCGTGCATCGAATCGACAAGGATACCACTGGCTTGATGATTGTGGCAAAAAACGAGACGGCACAGACTGTATTGGCGGCGCAGTTCTTCGAGCATTCAATCACACGACGCTATCAGGCCCTCGTATGGGGCGACTTCGCTGATAACGAAGGTACTATCGAAGGCAACATAGGGCGCTCGATGCGCGACAGGGTGGCGATGGCAGTATATCCTGACGGCAGCCAAGGCAAAGAGGCAGTAACACATTACAAGGTCTTGGAGCGTTTCAACTACGTCACCTTGGTCGAATGCCGCCTCGAGACAGGACGCACACACCAGATTCGCGTCCATATGCAGTATGCCGGACACCCGTTGTTCAACGATGCGTTGTATGGCGGCGACAGGATTCTGAAAGGTACTACATTCTCAAAATACCGCCAGTTTATCGACAACTGCTTCAACGAGATACCGCGTCACTGCCTTCATGCCAAAGTGCTTGGCTTCGTGCATCCTACCACGGGCAAAGAGCTGTATTTCGATTCACCGCTTCCATCGGATATGCAGGCAGTGCTTGAAAAATGGCGTAATTATTTAAAGACAAGAACAGAAGAAAATTAAACGATATGATAGTAATCACAGGTGCAGCAGGTTTCATCGCAAGTGTTGTGGCAGGATGCCTCAACGAACAGGGCAGGAACGATCTCGTCCTCGTCGATGATTTTTCAAAGAAACAAAAAGAAAGAAACTTTATCAATAAAAGTTACGAGCTTCTTTTAGATAGGAAAGAGCTTCATAACTGGCTGAAAATCAATCACGGTAAGGTTGATTTTGTGGTGCATCTCGGCGCTCGTACCGACACCACTGAGTTCGATTGGAATGTTTTTGTCGAACTCAATGTAAACTATACCGAGCAGCTGTGGACACTGTGTACAGAGTATCGGATACCGCTCGTATATGCTTCATCAGCAGCCACATACGGTGGAGGAGAGCTGGGCTATATAGACAGCCACGACATTGTGGAGAAGCTGCAGCCGCTTAACCCTTACGGTCGCTCGAAAAACGAAATCGACAAATGGATTCTCAAGCAAACAAAGTGCCCTCCATTCTGGGCAGGCTTGAAATTCTTCAATGTATATGGTCCTAACGAGTACCACAAAGGCCGCATGGCATCGGTCATCCTGCACTCGTTCCATCAGATTCAGGATTGCGGCGAGGTGAAGCTGTTCCGCTCACATCGTCCCGACTTCAAAGACGGTCAGCAACTTAGAGATTTTATCTATGTGAAAGACATCGCCTCGGTCATTCTTTTCTTGATAGAAAAACGTCCTGAAAGTGGCTTGTACAACCTTGGCACTGGTCACGCCCGCTCGTTCTACGATTTGGCGGCTAACACCTTTAAAGCGATGGGTAAGGATGTGAATATCAAATTCATCGACACTCCGCTCGACATCCGCGACAAGTATCAGTATTTCACCGAAGCTAACATGGAAAAACTACGTAAGGCGGGATACGACAAGCCGTTCACCAGCCTTGAAGATGGTGTTTTCGATTATGTTACAAATTATCTGATTCCGGATAAGACTTTTTAAAGGGCTTTCTGGCGTGCGGCAAGTTGTTTGTCCAAATCAACGAGAAACTCCTTCGCATCGTTGAGTGTCCGAATCATCATGGCGTTCTTTTCGAGGCTGTCGAACTTGGTCTTCATGGCATCTTTGGCGCCTTGGATGGTGTATCCTTTGACTTTCACAAGCTGGTATATCATCTGTAGATACCGCATGTCGCGCTCGGTGAACATTCTGTTGCCTTTTGTGCTCTTGCGCGGACGCAGCACGTCGAATTCACTTTCCCAATAGCGTATGGTAGAGGTGGGGACGTTGAACATCTCTGCCACTTCACCTATCCGATAATATAACTTCTTGATTTCCATGATGTTAATCCATTGTCATTGATGGTCGTTCCGACAATTCGAGAATCTTGTCATATTCTTCAGGCGTCAAGTCGTTGAAGAAGAAATTGATTGGATTTATCGCTTTGCCGTTTTTAAGCACTTCGTAATGCAAATGTGGTGCGGTCGATTTGCCGCTGTTGCCCATGTCGGCGATGTATTCGCCTCGTTTCACCTTCTGTCCTTTCTTGACGTATGACTTTTTAAGATGAGCGTAACGGGTCTTGTAGCCATAGCCGTGGTTGACTATGATATAGTTGCCGTAGCCGTTGTTGCCGAGCGTTACTTGTTCCACCACGCCGTCGCCGGTACAGTAGATGTGTGTGCCCATCGGTCCGGCAAAATCAATGCCGCTATGAAGCTTCTGAACCTTGTAGAATGGGTCGGTACGATAGCCGAAATGCGACGAAATCCTATAGATGTCAACGTCTTTCACTGGCATAATGGCAGGGATGCAGCTGAGCATCAGAGCCTTGTTTTTTGCCATGCTTAAGACCTCGTCGTATGACTTTGCCTGAACATTCAACTGGCTTTCAATGATGTCGATTTTTTTTGTTGTCTCTGTCACAATCTCCGAGTTGTCATAACCGCTGAGTGCTTCGTAACGGTTTGAGCCGCCATAACCCGCCTTCCTGACTGACGATGCAATCGGTTCGGCCTCGAATATCATTCGGTAAATATTGTCGTCGCGGTCTTGAATCTCACCAAGAAGAGTGTTTATGTCTTCAAGTTTGTCGTTTAAAATCTCGTATTGAAGCTTCATAAACTCGATTTCGCGTGCTTGCATACGCTCTTTATGCGTCCCAATCGCATTATGTATGAGCACTGAAATGCCATAACCGAGTAATCCGGCGATGAGAACAAACAACAAAATCATCCTTATGCGCTTGCCTGTTGAGGGCTTATATTCCTCATAACCAAGCGTTTGTGGATTGAATATGTATCTTTTTCTCGCCATTTTTTACAAAATTTTATACTTAAAACGAAAAAATTACGTTTTAAACATGCAAAATAAATAATTTTTTCTTAAATTTGCAAACTTTTTTAAAGAAAAAATAAATTCTATGATGAAAGCAAGCGAAATTCGTAAGAGTTTTTTGGAGTTTTTTCAGTCGAAACAGCACCTTGTAGTGCCTTCTGCACCTATAGTCGTAAAGAATGACCCGACATTGATGTTCACCAACGCAGGTATGAACCAGTTTAAGGATGTTTTTCTTGGCAACAACCCTCGGAAAGCGCCACGCGTCACTGATATTCAGAAGTGCCTCCGTGTATCTGGCAAGCATAACGACCTCGAGGAAGTCGGTCGCGACACATACCATCACACTATGTTCGAGATGATGGGCAACTGGTCGTTTGGCGATTATTTCAAGAAAGAAGCCATCGCATGGGGCTGGGAGTTCCTCACTGAAGTGATGAAAATCGACAAAGATAAGCTCTATGTCACCGTTTTCGGCGGCGATGAGAAAGACGGAATGGCTCCCGACAACGAGGCTTACGAATTTTGGAAAGAACATGTCGATGAGTCGAGGATTATCTACGGCTCGAAAAAAGACAATTTCTGGGAGATGGGCGAGACTGGCCCTTGCGGACCATGCTCCGAAATCCATATCGACATCCGTGATGAAGAGGCTCGCAAGAAAATCAACGGTCGCGACCTCGTCAACAAAGACGACCCAGAGGTGATTGAGATTTGGAACCTCGTGTTCATGCAGTACAACCGCCTCGCCAACGGCACCCTCGTTGACCTTCCGGCAAAACATGTCGATACAGGTATGGGTTTTGAACGCCTCGTCCGCGTGATGCAAGGCAAGAAATCGAACTACGACACCGACGTGTTTACACCTATTATTAATGAGATATCTAAGCTTTCAGGAATAGAATATGGTAAAAATGAGAAATGTGACATAGCAATGCGCGTCGTCGCTGACCACCTCCGTGCGGTCAGCTTCGCCATTACCGACGGCCAGTTGCCGTCTAACAATGGCGCGGGCTACGTCATCCGCCGTATCCTCCGCCGCGCAGTGCGTTATGGCTATACTTTCCTGAAATTCACCGAGCCGTTTGTGTATAAATTGTTGCCGGTCCTCGTCCGTGAGATGGGTGAGCAATATCCAGAGATAAAAGCCCAGGAGATGCTCGTTTCAAAGGTTATATATGAGGAAGAGGCATCGTTCTTGCGTACTTTGGCATTGGGAATCAAGCGCTTCGAGAATTATGTGGAGCAAAACAAAGGCTCAAAGCTCATCGACGGCGCTTTCGCTTTCGAATTATTTGATACCTACGGCTTCCCAGTCGATTTGACCAACCTCATGGCTGAGGAGAAAGGCCTCGAAGTCGATATGGAAGGCTTCAACAATAACCTCAAGGAACAGAAAGACCGCTCACGCAAAGCCGCCGAGAAGATGTCGGGCGACTGGGTCGAACTGATACATGAGGATAAACCTACCACATTCGTCGGTTACACCGAGATGGAATGCCAGGCTAAGATATTGAAATTCAGAGAGGTTGTGGCAAAAGGCAAGAAACATTTCGAGATTGTCCTCGACAAGACTCCTTTCTATGCCGAGATGGGTGGCCAGGTAGGTGACCGCGGCGTGTTGGTGTCGGAAAACGAGACACTTCACGTGGTCAACACAGTGAAAGAAAACGACTTGAGTATTCATATCACCGACATGCTTCCGCAGCAGCCAGAGGCAGTGTTTACTGCTAAAGTCGATGTGGAGCGCCGAATGAAGATTGAGGCTAACCACACAGCTACTCACTTGATGCACGCCGCTCTTCGTCAAGTGCTTGGAACACATGTCGAGCAAAAAGGCTCAATGGTCGATGACGAGCGTCTGCGCTTCGACTTCAGCCACTTTGCCAAGATGAGCGACGAAGAGATTCGTAAGGTTGAAACTATTGTCAATCAGAAGATTAGAGAAGATTTGCCAAACCAGACAGCTGTCGATGTTCCGATTGACGAGGCTCGCAAACTCGGTGCCATGGCGTTGTTTGGCGAGAAATATGGCGACAAGGTCCGCGTCGTGACATTCGGCAAAGACTACTCATGCGAGCTTTGTGGTGGTACCCACATCCCATCAACAGGTCGCATCGGAGCATTCAAGATTTTGACCGAGAGTGCAATAGCAGCTGGCGTGCGCCGTATCGAGGCTATCACAGGCGAAGCAGTCATCGATTATCTTGATAATCAGATAGATACACTTAATAAGATAAAAGGTCTCGTCAAGTCGTCTGGCGACGTGGTGAAAGCTGTGGAAAACCTATCGGCTCAGAACACCATGCTTCAGAAGAAGATCGAGGCCATGATGATGGCTCAGGCTGTGTCGGATGCCAAAAACGCATACAACAACGCCTCAAGTTGGGAGGGACACAAACTGGTCGTAGCCCGCGTTGATGCCGACATGAACCAGATGCGTAACATTGCCTCAGCATTGAAAGATGTTGATTCTGAAGCGATTGCGATACTTGGTGGCGTGTTTGAAGAAAAACCTGCGCTTTGTGTGATGCTCCCGCAGAGTCTCGTCGATAGCAAGAAAATGGACGCTGGCGCCATGGTGCGCGAAGCCGCCAAAGAAATCCAAGGCGGTGGCGGCGGACAAAAGACGCTTGCCACAGCAGGCGGAAAGAACGCCGCAGGCATCGAAAAAGCAATGGAAATATTGAAAAACAGCTTAAAATAATCAATATGTTGAAACGTTCTGTCGCCATAATCTGTGCATTTTTCGGTATGTTGGCCATATTCCTCTCGGGATGTAGCAAAAACAACCATGACACTATTGTACATTTCGGCGACGAGAGCTACAAGAGTCCTGTTGATGCCATTTATCCCAAGAATTACAGGGATTTATGGAGAGCTTTGGTGCCATCATGCAGCGATACCGTTTACGATGGAATATTCCCTCCAAACCTTATGGGTCTTTATGAAATGGAAGGCATTTATAAAGGTGGAAATGAGGAGATTTATCAATCTGATGGCTATGTTTACATCAAAGATTTGCCAAATTTCCCAGTTTATTACGGGAAGAAATATTTGTATCTGCTGATAGAAGAACAGCAAAATGGCATCGCAAAGCTTAGATTTAAAACAAATTATAGGACTCCGATAAATCCTCCATATAATTTCGATGATTGGAATGAGGTCGATACGGCATATATATGGGGTGATGGCTCTAATGGCAGCTTTACATTATGTTTCGATTTTCTAATAGAGCAGGCTGGTGGTAAGAGTTATCAAAACGGATTTATCATTAATGGTAAGCAAAAGATTAGGAATGATGTAGCTACCGATACCATAAACAATATGGAATTCTGGTCGGTTATTAAAAGTAGAAAACCTGATTCCGACCAGCCAGGAATTATGAAAGTTGGTGGTCAAACCATGTATTTTAGCAACCTCGTTGTTAAAAAAGAAGAATAAATGAAGAAGATATTCGTCATATTGATGCTTTTGTTCGCTGTCGGCTTCCAGGCCATGGCCCAAGTTGACTATAGTTTTGGAAATATGAAGAAAAGCCGCAAGCTTAAAAATATTCCTTATATTGGCATTAAAGGCGGCCTGACAGCTTACGACATGCATTTTTCTAATAAAAGTTATAATGATTTGTCAAGTGACATAGTGCTGAAACCAGGTTTTGGCGTATATGTCGAGTTTCCTGTCAGCAAACCGCGTGGGCTTTCGTTTGGCGGCGATTTAATGATGATTGAAAGAGGCATGAAGAAATCGTTTAACCATCTTGGCGTCAAGGAAGTTAATCAGATAGAGTCGAAATATGTCGATTTGAGGATTCCGGTGAGGTATTATTTCCTTATCTCTGATTATGTGAATCCGTATGTCTTCGGCGCTGTCGATGCCGCGTTTTGCTATGGTGGCACCGATAAAGTGACATTCCCCGATGGCGAATATAATGGAAGCAGTGTCGATATCTCACAGTCTGACGCAGTCATCACTCCGTTTGATTTGAGCATTATGCTCGGCGGTGGCGTCCGTTTCAATGTCATTTTTGAGTCGTTTACCTTGGCAATAAAGCTTGACGCCGCATATAATTTCGGCTTGCTCAATGTGAAAAGCAAGGTCGAAGGCCAACCGGTCAATGTCTATGCATATCATACAGAAGACACCCAGTCGTGGAGAAACAGAGGCGTGGAATTAATGCTGAGCATCGGCATCCCATTGAAATTCAACAGGATGCACGACTCATGTTGGGGATGGTAACTCGGTTATCTGTTGAGTATAACCTTCTTAGTTACCACGAAATCTTTTCCAGTGATTCTTACTAAATAAATGCCGTTTGATAGGCCGTTTATCGACAGATGAGCCATATCACCACTTTCGGTTTGCTGCGTCATCAACATACCGCTGAGGCTGTAAATGCTGACTGTTACAGGTGATGTGATGATGTCACCCAAGCTTACATAAAGCTCGCCTTTTGTTGGGTTTGGATAAACCGTGATGATATCGTCGTAGTTGATTTCTTCCACAGATACGTCGTCGTATTCATAGCCTTCTGTGAAGATTATAATTCGGGCTTCGGTATAGCCGCATGCTGCCGTAATCTTGCATGAGAGCTTGGCATTGCCAACTTCGTTGATATACACATATGCCTTCTTAGGCTGCCGTGGATCTGTCGGATGTGGATCAGGAACACAGAACCATAACGACTCATTTGTGTTTGGATCCAACTGGTTAGGTGTAGGGTAGTAACTATAGATGCTCCATTCTATGCTTTCTATCTCATATCCGGTTAAACTCAACGAATCGATGCTGTATTCATACACAAATGGATAGAACTCATTGCCGGCTTCAACAAGCTGTTCGCCCATCAAATCGTAATTGATTCTAGGAGCGTCGTGAACTGTAACTTCAGCCTTGTCCTCGTTATGAGCGTTATCAAGGAACTGATCGGTGACTTCGCAGGTGAAATTAATCATTCCTACATGACCAGGCAACGCTTTAGTAGTGACAGTCTGCCCGACATTATTCTCAAAATATGCAGCTGGTTCCCATGTATAATTATAGAATCCGGTACCACCGGTGGCTGTGGCAGTCAAGGTCATTGTCTCTCTCTCGCATATCTCGAGGGCTTCTGCATGAACAGAGGCTTCAACATTGCTATATACCTTGGCTGTCAATGAGGCAGAGTTGGTGCAGTAGTTGTGTGTAGCTGTCTGAGTCTTAACGGTAACCTCGAAATCATATAGCCCGATATCGTTAAGTGGGTATGTGATTGCTATCCTTCCATTGTCTGACGTGTTCATAATAAGGTTGTTAGGCTGCCATTCATAAGTGGCGCCAGCAACAGCGGATGCTTCTAATGTCAGTGAGGAGCCTGCCACTACAGATGGATATTCATCAAAGTTATTGGCATCGACCACCCAGATGTCGGCCTTAGGCTGTTCCACCACAGTGATAGTAGTGCTGCGTTCAATGGTGTTCTGGCCGTCAGAGATAGTGCATTTCAAGATATATTCTCCTGCTTCAGCTGGCTCTGAGAATGTGGTGATATGCTGATTTGCATTGGAAAACACACCTGGCTTTGACGAAGACCATGAATAAGTGTAAGTCTCATTGCCACCATATGCTGCGGCAGTCAACTGTGTGGTGCCATCGTATTGGCAGATGCTGTTGTCTTGTGCTTGGACTGTGCCTTGTAAATGGGCGCCAGCAAAAACAACGACTTTGTCTTCAGTCGAGCAGCCGTTTCGCGTAACTATCAATGTGAATTCAGTCTCATCGGTAAGAGGCACTGTCGTCACCGTTTGATGCATGTTGTCGCCATTCTGAATCATGTTCTGCGGCTGCCATTCATATGATGCCCCTGGCACTTCGGCAGCCGTCAGTGTAGCCGAATTTTCATAATGCACCGGGAAATCTTCGCCTGCATTAGCAACTGGCAACTCATAAACGGTGAGGTTTACGGTCTTTACCAAGGTTGTGTGACCGTCGGATATTGTGCAAGTGAAATGGTCGGTGTTTAATGAAGGATATACTGCCGAAGAGGCGGCATGAGGATATTCCACTTCTGCTGCTGGCTCCCAAGAATATGTGTAACTTGAAGGGTTTCCGCCGATAGCTGTAGCCGTTACAGTGGTTGACTCACCTTGGCATATGGCGCTGTCGTCAATGGAGACCGTAGCTGTCATCTCGGCACCTACGCTTACCAAGACATCGTCTTGAGCAGTGCATCCGTTTTTGGTCACTGTGACAGTAAAGATTGTGTTTCCTTTCAGCTGTTTCGTCTGGACTGTTCTCTGGCTGTGGCTGCCCACAATGCTGTCGGCAGGCTGCCATGAATATGACGCGCCTTCAATGTATCCGGCTTCCAGTGTCGTAGCATTGTCAAAATTGATGGTCTGGTCAGCACCTGCATAGGCATTCGGCAACGCGTTGACTATGACGTTGATGCTTGGCGTTTGGGTGGTAAATCCGTCGGAAATGTCACAAGTGAAGTTGTAACTGCCGGCTTCTGTCATGGTTAGCGAGAGGGTAGGGTTGTTGGTTCCCACAGTGCTGCCGTTTTTCTTCCATGTGTAGGTGAATGTGCCTGATCCTCCAGAAACGTTGGCGTTCAATGTCAACGTCTCGTTTTGGCAAATCACATTGTCTCCCGAGATGGTCGCTGTCATTGAACTCTGCACATTGAGGGTCTGTGTCTTTGTGCTTGTACATGTGTTTTCACCGCATGCTACAGTCAAAGTGACAGTGTAACTTCCAGGTGTCGCATATGTATGAGTCGGGTTCTGCTGTGTTGATGTCTGGTTATCGCCGAAGTTCCATAGATAGCTTGTGATAGCTTGTCCAGAGGGATTCGTCGTAGATGTGCTTGTGAATTGTGTCTGAATACCTGCATATGCGGTTGGTGGATTGAAATTGGCGGTAGGATTGGCATATATTTCGACGTGGGTGTCGGTACTGCTTGTCTGTCCGTTCAGCGTTATTGTGCAAGTATATGTTCCTGCCATTGCTATGGTGCAGTTCGGACGCGTCACATTCTGTCCGGTCGCAGTCCAGTTGCCTGGTCCCGACCAGCTGTATGAAGCTCCGCTCTGTGCATTTCCGGTCAAATGGATGGTCTCTCCAACGCAATATGGTCCGTCATTCTCGACCAATGGTGGCATGATGGAACAGTCTGTCGTGCCTGTGCCTGCTGTCTTACTGAAGGTGATGTTGCATTGATTATTTGAAAAGTTTGTTATAACAAGAATATAATACTGGCCTGTTTGTGCACTTGACGGTATTATACAATTTTCAGTATGAGCTGGAGCATAACTGCAACTAACGACTTTTGCCGCTGTCAGACCATTAGGACATGGCGTGATAGGGTCTTCAAAAGGTCCCCAGCAACAGAAGTCGATATCTTGACTCGGAGTGCTGTACATATAAATAGTCATGCCTCCTGGATTCGCCATTTTCATATAATACCATGCAGGATTAGGTCTAGTGCTTAAACAGTTGTAATTAGGACCGCTTTCACCGTTACCTGCATTAACACCTGCAGGGAATTCATATATTCCGACATCTGTGCAGAATGGGTCAGCATTGGCGCAAAGATTGTTCTGACGGTCTTTTACATAAATGTCCATCATCATTGAGGCGACTAATTTGTTGGGTAACAATGATTTCCATTCGTTGAACATCTCACCGACCTCATCTTTCGACATACTGGTAAATGTCGCCACTTCTTCTTTATAAAAATTGTAAAAAGTGTCTTCCAAGTTGAAATTGTAACTATTTTTGCTGGGTTTGATAACAAAAACGCCGTCTTTGTCGCTAGTCGTGACGACAAAACGCTCGTCATAGTTCAGCAAATACAAGAAATGCGCCCTCTGTTCGAACAGACTGATTTTAGTGATGTCAAACTTGACAGTGTTATTCATCTTGTCGAATGTATATGCATTCCTGATATCCTGCGCTTTCGCTGAAACCACCAGCAAAAACATCGCAATAAACAAAAGTGTTTTTTTCATTTTTTTAAATTTAATGATCAAACCAATCTGCAAATATACAAAAAATCTTTCAATTAACAAAAAAATTAACTTCTAACTTGTAACTCCTAACTTCAAAAACTCTACGAGTTTTTGAACCGCTCTACCTCTATGCGAGATCTTGTTCTTAGTCTCCATTGCCATTTCCGCAAACGTCTCCTCATAGCCGTCAGGTCTGAAGATTGGGTCATAGCCAAAGCCGCCCTCGCCATGTTCCTCTTCAGTGATAACGCCGTTGACGATGCCTTCGAAAAAGTATTGTTTCCCATTGAGATTCAATGCGATAACAGTCCTGAAACGTGCTTTTCTGTTCGTCTTTCCTTTCATCGCGGCAAGTAGCTTCACCACATTGTCATGATATGAGCAGCCCTCGCCGGCATATCGCGCCGAATAAACGCCTGGAGCGCCGTCCAACGCCTCTACCTCAAGCCCGGTATCATCTGCAAAACAGTTCAAATGATAGTTATTTGTAACATAATCCGCCTTGATTTTGGCGTTTCCTTGCAAGTTGTCGGCGTCTTCAACTATGTCTTCCATACATCCGATATCGCGCAGGCCAACGACTTCGTAATTTCTCAAGATATTCCTGATCTCTTCTAATTTATTCTTGTTATGCGTAGCAAAAACTAATTTATCGCGTCCCATCTTATTGGCTCTATATTATTATTAATAAGGTATTGATTTGCTTGCGAGAAATGCTTGCATCCGAAGAAGCCACGGCTTGCCGAGAGTGGGGAAGGGTGCACCGTTTTCAATATCAGATGCTTGCTGTGGTCGATGAGATTTTCCTTGGCGATGGCGTAATTGCCCCAGAGCATGAACACCAGATGTTCTTTCTTCTCCGAGAGAGCGCGTATTGCTGCGTCAGTGAACTGCTGCCAGCCTATCTTGGCGTGCGATGCTGCCATGTTGGCTCTCACTGTGAGCGAGGCGTTGAGCAATAATACGCCTTCGTCGGCCCATTTCTCGAGGTTTCCGCTTCGCGGAATTGGCATCCCGATGTCGGTGTGCAGCTCTTTGAAGATGTTCTGCAGACTCGGTGGCGGCTGTATGCCATCAGGAACCGAGAACGCCAGCCCATGTGCCTGACCCACGCCGTGATACGGGTCCTGACCCAAAATCACCACCTTGACCTTGTCGAAAGGCGTGCTGTTGAACGCGTTGAAGATGAGCGGCGACGGCGGATACACCACATATTTACGTTTTTCCTCGATGAGAAACGTCTTGATGCCGATAAAATATGGTGACTCAAACTCCTGTCTCAGAGCGTCATACCATCCGCTTTCTATTGCCGGCTTCTTGATTTCGACCATGATGAAAATTTTTATTTGTTTTCGTGTACAAAATTAGAAAAAAAATCGTTTCTTTGTAAGTTGAAATTTGAATAGAAATAAATTATTACGTATATGAAAAAATTAGCAGTTTTATTGGCGGTGGTTTTCGTTCTCGGAGTATTGTTCTCGTCATGCAAGTCATCGTCGAAGTCATGCCCTGCATACGGCGAATATCAGCAGTATCAGAGGGAAAACGTGTATTAAAAATTTTTTGTTTTTAATAAAAAAAAGCTCCCGAAATTCTTCGGGAGCTTTTTTTGTCTGATTTTTATCGTTGTTAATAGACGAGGAACTTAGCTGTTTCTGACTTGTTGCCTGCCTGTACGCGGATGATGTATGAACCGCTTGCGAGGTCGCCAACGTTGAATGTCAGAGTGTGCTCGCCTTGTCCGTAGAATCCGAGTTCGCTGTTAGCGACTGTACGGCCTGCGAGGTCATAAATCTGATAGCTGACCTTTGCACTCTCTGTAAGAGTAATGTTGATGTTGCCGTTGTCCTTAACAGGGTTAGGATAGATGTTCAGCTGGACGTTCTCAACCATCTCGTTGTCGTCGATGCTGAGGTCACCGCCTTCTTTGTATGTTGCGCTTGAGAGGATACCTGCGCCGTATGTTGCAGCGTAGATCATACCTTCGTTGTCAACACCTGGATAGATGACGTATGTTGGGTTGCCCATCTCGTCGTAGAGCACATCGACCTTAGGATCGTGGTTCTTCTGGACAGCCTGTTTGAGATCCATGACTGGGCATGAAACATTGCCTGACTTGGTCCATGTTGTGCCGTTTTCTGAGATGTAGATACCGATTTCTGTACCGACGATGTATAATGTCTCATCACCTTTTTCAATCAAGCTTGAATATGCAGGAACTGCAGGAAGACCTGTAGCAGCTGTGAATGAAGAACCGCCGTTGTTTGAGATATAGACATAGTTGCTATTGCCATAGTTACCTAATGTCACGATGACTTTGTCAGAGTTCTTCGGGTCGATTGAGATGCTTGTGACTGCCTGTGTTGAAATTGGAGTCAATGCTGTGAATGTCACAACACATGCTGTTGAATCGACGCTTGCCTGAGCTGCTGTGTAAGCTTGTGCCAGACCTGATACTTTATAGAGGTTACCTTCTGCTGTACCAACCATTGCCACGTCGCCGTCACCGCTGATAGCCACTGCTGTCGGGATGCCGTCGAGTGTGCTGATGAGCAACCAATCGGTGAGCTTGTTGAAGATAAGAGCATCTCTTGTCATGTAGAGCTTGCCTTCAATACCAACAACATACAATGAGCTGAGTGGATCGTGGATGCCACGGATGGTATCACCTGGCATGCAGCAAGGATTGCCTAATGTGTCTTGGTGTGTACAATCAGCTGCTGTGATGTAGTAATCGACAGGATAGCCGCACTGGTTACTGTATGCATAAACCAAGTCGCCAACGTGTTTCTCTGTTCTGATAGGAGCGTAGATTGTATCGACTGGGTTGTTTGCGTCCTCATAGTTCTCGAAGAATGCATAAGGTGTTCTGAATGCATTTGAGTTTGTGATAACAGGACCGTCTTCGCCTTCGAAGTTAGCGTCATAGTCGTCACCTAATGTCTCTGTTCTGTAGATAGGGGTTGAAAGGTTACCTGTTCCAGAAACAAAGAAGATATTAGGATTGATTGTTGAAATGGCGCATGGACCGCCAGCATAATCTTTGTTGAAATATGTTGAGACGTAAGCGTTGTTAGTAACGTGTGGGAATGCTGTTGCACCTGTTGTCACGTTGTTGAGTGATTCTGATTCAGCCAAGTAGATTGTGCCGTGGTCGAGGCAGCCGCCGAGAACTGGTGACATACCGCCGACGCCGACGTTCATCATACGTGTGACAGATGTGTGCTCATCTTCTGTGATGAAGTAACGGTTGCTGCTCTTGAAAGAGTAGAGGCTTGAATAGAATTCACCTTTATAAACACCACCGTTTGTGCCAATGAAGAACACATTAGCATCTGATGGGTTGAAAGCAATGCACTGAATACCTTGGTGTACGTAGATGTAACGGTTCCAAGCTATTGGAGTGAACTCGTCGGTGTCGTATTCTGAGATCTGCTCTGGAGTGTAGCTGTTGACGCCAAGACCTTGTGAGTCTTCGAGCAGCCAGAGGTTGTCAGAGCCAACGAGGAGCTTTCTTGGGTTGTTAGGATAAACAATCATGTATCCGTCGTAGTTGGCATCACTGTTGAAGATAGAATACATTGTTGTTCCTGCAATTGCTATCTGCCATGTAGTTCCACCGTCGTTGGTGAAATAGATGTTGCCTGTTCCATAAGCGTTGGTGCTGCTTGTATATGTCAAGTAGGCGATATACATGAAGTTGGCATCTGATGGAGACATTGCAATGATTTTCGGGTTGTCGTTCTCATTATCAATGCTGTCTGTCACAGCGCGGAACTCTGTTGCGCCGGCCTTCTTGAGATAGACCTTTGAGTCGTCAGCTGCGAGGATGTCACCTGCGTTGTTTGCCTTGACGCTTCTGAATCTGCCGTCATAAAGCTTTGTCCATGTTGTACCGCCGTCGGCACTCATCATGACGCCGCCAAGGTGGCTCTCGTCAGCGCCTGCTGTAGCAGCATAGATTTTGCCGTTGGTATAAGCCAACTCATTGACAAAAGCCCAGTCGTTGCTGGTTGTAGCAGCTGTTGCTGTGAGAAGCTCAGGTGTTGTTGAACCGGCAGCCATCTTGTAGATACCTTTGCCGACGAAACTTGTTTCATAACCAAGTGTTGACAAGCCGTTGAGATCCTGGTCATCACGGCCGTCACCAGTGCCAATATAGATGTTACCTGCAGCGTCTTTCACCATACTGCTGATGGTGAGACCAACGTTGGTAACTCTCTGGAATGTGATGCCGCCGTTGGTGGTCTTGTAAATGTCACCACCCATAGTGCCGATTAAAACAGTGCCGTCTTCATTGTAAATGATGGCTCTTGTCAATCCGCCGTAGTTGTCCGGACCAGCATAATCCCACACCAAACTGGCGTCTCTTGATGTTGTTTGAGCAGCTTGCTGACCAGCAATCATCAATGCTGGGTCAATCAAACCGGTCTCCTGATTTGCGCGAATGCTCTTCATAAATGAAGAAAATGTAGCTTTTGAACCGGTCCTCGGATTGTACTTTCCTTGGTCTCCAGCAGCATTAGCCACGAAACTTGCTTGAGCTAACACCATGGTTATCAAAAGCATACTTAACGGTAAAAATCTTTTTTTCATATCACGTAATTTAGACATTAATTTCTTTTGTGATTGCACTATTTTTAGGGTTCAAAAATACAACATTTTTTTGAACTACACAAAATATTTTAGGAAAAAATTTAAATATTTTTACTCCTAAAACACTAAATCACACAGTATCAACGATTAAAGATTGATAAATCAATACTTTATTGATGAAGATGATGGAAGCCAGCCGATACTGCCGTCGGCAATTCTGATTTTGTCCCAGTCGGCGTCGTTGTCGATAACAGTGACTTTTGTGCCTTCGTGCAACACAAACAAATCGACACCCGATGATGATGGCGAGCTTTTTACTGTTATCGTCGGCTTCATGATAATAGCCTCGTTGCGAGAATTGAGGTATTTGTATTTCTGTATAGCGATAATAGTGCTGATAATCAATACTGTAGCGATTATAATGCCAGTAAAAAACGTGGATTTCTTCACTCCGGCTGTGCGTGCCGTGAAATATAAGAACAATATGAGCAACAATACTCCCAACAGAACTAAAGAGACTGTAGCCCAGCCATTTGCAGTAAACATATCGCCTAAATTGCGCCACCAGCGTGTGACGAAAAACACAGGCAACGGCTCGATTTTATCGGTGATGAGTGCATTGGCAATGGCAAGATTTTGTCTGATATCATCGTTGGTTGGGTCTAACTTCAGAGCCTTCTCGTAGTTGAGAATTGCCATCGGATAATTCCTCATCTTAAAATAAGTGTTGCCGATGTTATATAATAAAGGTGCTGACACAAATCCTTCTTTGAGAATGTTCTCGTAAATAATCACCGCGGTGTCGTATCTGCTCTCGTTATAATAGAAATTGGCCTTCGCAAACTCTTGATTCTGAATTTCTTGCGCCTTTATGCTAAAAGCAGCGACCATCAAAATTATAAATATATATATCTTTTTCATCTCTGCGATTAATTTAAGTTCTTTTCTGCTTTTGTGATAACCTCAATTCCTTTTTGGTATAAATCGTCCATCTTCTTACCAGGGTCGCCTGGCGCAAATCGTGCGTATTCGCAGTTGTTGAGCAAGTCAATGAATTGATTAACAATGTCTTCCGGCACATTTTTGCCGTTCATTGTCTCCCTGACGGTATCCATCGACAGCTGTGAGCGCGAAATGTTGAGCTTGTCGGAGATGTAGCCCCATAAAGCTTGCGACAACTCTTCGTAAAAATGGTTCTGATCCTTGATTTTCAGATAGTTAAATGCGTCTTTCAGACGTTTTTGGGCTATCTTGGTGGCTTTTTTATTTCTTACAAGAACCTGATTCTGATTGAATTTGTTGATTCTTCTGTTTAAGATTAATGCTGCAGCAAAAACCACTGCCATCACCAATATTATGATGAAATACAACGGCGATGCGAAAAGAAGTGTGCTGTTTGTGTGGAGCTTGCCGTTAGTCATGATGTGGAGGATATCGCTGCCGACCACCTTTATAACCTCTTGACCGCCGGCGTAAATGATACCGGTGTTGCCTTCGTTGGCGCTTCTCTCGACTTTCAACTCATATTGGTCGGATAATAACGAAACATATCTGCCTTTGGCAGGGTCGAAGTATGAAAACTCCATCGGCTCTAAAGTGAAATCGCCCGAAACTCTTGGAATAACTACGTATTCGGCAGTCTTAGTGCCACTTATGCCATATGTGTTGTTCTTGGTGTTAGTGGTGATTTTGGGGTCATAAACCTCAAAATCTGGAGGAAACACTGGACGCGGGATGTCGAGAAGCTCAATGTTGCCTTTGCCTGACACAGTGTATGTGATGGTGAAAGCATCATTCGATTTCATCGAGGTCTTGTCGATTTTTGAGGTGAATGTAAACTGTCCGACAGCGCCCTTGAAACTTTTGGGCTTGTCTTTCATTGGCATAGCTTTTACCTCAATATCAATAGGTTGCGATTTTAAATCTTTCTTTATGTTGGTGTATGACGACCCCATGATGTCGCCGAAGAAGTTCTCAAACGGGTCGTAGCTCTGCTGCTTGCGATTTTGTCTGATCTGAGCCACACATGTGATGTCGAGCGGGTCGATTGTCAGGGTGCCGGCCTTTTGAGGTATCAATACTATTTCTTGGATTGTCGCGACATGGTATTCCTGACCGTTTTTGATAATCGACGACTGTTGCAGCACGCCGTTGTTGTCGGTCACGTCTTTGGTCCAGAAGCCGGAATAGGAGGGGGCTTTTGAAATTGACAGGTTAGAAATAGGGACGTTGTAATACAGCTTGTATGTCAAAGTGATTTGCTCGCCAAGATGTGCGGTGCGTTTGTTAGGTGTGGCCTCGAGGAAAACGTTGTTTTCGCTTCCTTTATCGACTGCACCGGCATTGCCGTTGCCATTATCGCTGCTCTTCACCACTTTGATGGTTGTCGTGGTGCTTTTTATCTTCTTTTTATTGACAGTGATGGTGGCGGCTGGGATCGTGAATTCGCCTTCTTTCAAAGCTCTGAGATAGTAGGAGCATGTCATGACGCGTGTTCTTGTCACTGAGCCGTTTATCGTTTGGATGCTGGAGCTTTTTGAATAATTCGGGCCTCCGATAATCTCGAAGTTCACGAAATTAGGGGCTTCAAACTTCTCACCTTCACAATTCAACTCGTATGACAGCTGGAACTGTTCGCCGACCACTACCTGTTGTTTGCAAATCGCCCGGAAAGTGATGTCGTCCTGTGCATTTAATGTGAATGCCGTTATTACAAACAATAATATTAAACCTATCTTCTTCATCGCTTTTATATAAACTGTTATACTTTATCTACCAATCTTTTTGGATGCGGCGTTTTTGCATCTTTGCAGCTTTTGCCTCATTCATCTTGTCCATTGTCTCTTTCTCTTGATTTTCAAGGGCTTGCAGCATTCTTTCGGCATCTTCTTTCGACATATGCTGGTCTTGTTGCTGTTGCTGATTCTGCTGCTGCTCTTGTTCCTGTTGCTCCTGATTTTGCTGCTGATTCTGCTGATTTTGTTGCTGATTCTGCTGCTCGTCCTGTTTGTCTTTTTGTTCCTCGTTTTTCTTCTGATTATCCTGATTTTGCTGCTGTTGTTGCTGCTGCAAAACCATCTTCTGACGGGCATATTCGAGGTTGTATCTTGCGTCCTCGTCATCAGGATTCATCTTCAGACAGTTTTTGTATGAGTTGAACGCTTCAGCGTATTTCTGTTGCTCCATTTGACAGTTTCCGAGATTGTAATAAGCGTCAGCTTGCACTTTGTCGGGGACGTTTCTGTCGATGATTTCCTGGAAATTATTGGCTGCCTCGTCATAGTTTCCCTGTTTGTAGTGTGCATCACCGAGGTTGAACAGCGCCTTGTAGTTGTATTTTTTGTCGAGCGACGCCTGGTAATCGCTTTCGGCTGCCGTATAATTCTCTTCGTTGTAGCTCCTGTTGCCTTTGCGGATCAAACTCTCTTTGGTTTGAGCGTTGACGGCAAAGCAGGTGCACAAAAACAGTATCGTTATCCCTATTTTAATTGTTGTTTTCATTTTTTGGCTCAAAGAATTTGAATTTCGATTCCCATCCTCGTTTTCCTGAAGAAAGAAGGATTTCGATGATCAGTAAAAATATAGCCGCGCCTATAAACCATTGGAATTGGTCGTCGTAATCGGTGAAGACGTTGGCTTCGATTTCCGATTTCTCGGCTTTGTTGATGTCTTCATAAATCTTGTCGAGACCCACGTTGGAATTGGAGGCTCTTACATAGAGTCCGTCGCCGATTTCGGCAATCTGGCGCAGTATGTTGTCGTCGAGTTTCGTGATGATGGTGTTGCCATCTTTGTCTTTTTTATAGCCTGTCTGTTTGCCGTATTTGTTATAGACGGGGATAGGTGCTCCTGCGTCGAGGCCCATGCCGATGGTGTATATTTTGATGCCGAGTTTTGCAGCTTCTTGTGCTGCTTTCACTGCGTCGCCGTTTTCGTGGTCCTCTCCGTCGGAGATGATTACAATGGCTTTGTTGTGGTCGCTGTCGCCAAAACTCCTGATAGCCAAGTCGATAGCTCTTCCTATCTCGGTGCCTTGAGCAGGGATGAGGTTGGTGTTAACGGTAGAAAGGAACATTTTGGCGGCCGAATAATCGGTGGTAATTGGCAGCTGTACATAGGCATTGCCAGCAAATACCACAACGCCGATTCTGTCGCCTCCGAGCTTCGAAATAAGCTTGTAAATGGCTTGTTTTGAGCGTTCCAGACGGTTTGGCGCTATGTCTTCTGCAAGCATCGAGTTGGATATATCGACGCAAAGGAAGATGTCGATACCTTCGCGTTTCACCTTTTCCATCTTGGAACCTGACTGAAGGTTGGCAGCACCTATTATTAATAGGGCAATTATCAGGTTGAAAATGACAAATTTAGTGTTGGTTCTCGCCGAAGAAAACATCGGGACAAGATAATGCCGTAGCTTGATGTTCGCAAAACGTTCGAACTGTCGTTTGTTCCAGAAACGAATCAAGACATAGACTGCCACCAGCACTGGAATTATCAACAACCAGTACAGATACTGTGGGTTTTCAAATCTTATGATGTTGCTTTCCATGGTATTTCTTAATCCGTTAATGTTTTAAAAACAGTGTTTTTCAATACAAATCCCAACAATAATAATGCCAAACTCCACAAGACGAAGGGTAAAAACTCTTCATGGACGCGTGTGAACTCGTTGATTTCGATCTTAGAGCGTTCCAGTTGGTCGATTTCTTCGTAGATTTGTTGCAGTTTCTCGTTCGAGGTGGCGCGGAAGTATTTGCCTCCCGTTTCGTCGGCAATTTTTTGCAGCAGTTCCTCGTTGATGGTGACTTGAATCTGCTGGTATTGTATTGTTCCGAATGGCGTTTGCATAGGGTAAGGCGCTGTGCCTCTTGTGCCTACGCCGATGGTATATACTCTTACGCCAAACAGTTTTGCCATTTCGGCAGCTGTCGCCGGGTCGATGGAGCCAGCGTTGTTGTCACCGTCGGTGAGCAAAATCACCACTTTCGAGATGGCTTCGCTGTCTTTCAGGCGACTCACCGACGATGCTAGACCGTCGCCTATAGCGGTGCCGTCTTCAAGCATGCCGCATTTCAACTCCTTCATCATGTTGAGGAGCATGCCATGGTCAGTGGTTAAAGGCACTTGCGTGAATGTCTCGCTGGCAAAGACCACCAGTCCCATCCTGTCTTCAGGACGACCTTTCACAAAGTCGGCACTGATGTTTTTGGCAGCTTCCAAACGGTCAGGCTTCAGGTCTTGAGCCAACATACTGCTTGAGAGGTCGATGGTCAAGACTATATCGATGCCTTCTACGTTGATTTTCTGATTTTTAGAACTGCTTTGCGGGCGTGCTAAAGCAATGATTAACAATGCCAAAGCACACATTTTGATAGCAAAGAGCAGATGCTGGGCATAAATTCTCCAGCTTTTTGGCATGCCTGTGAAGAAGCTTGTGTCGCTGAATTTCACATAAGCCTGATGTTTTCTGCCAAGGAAAACATACCAAACAATCAGTAATGGAATGATTATCAATCCATAAAGATAGTATGACGATGCAAATTCTATCGAACTCATTTATCCTCCTCCTCTTTCTTCTTTTTCTCTACCTCCTGATAATATGCGTAGCTGTCTTCAACAAAATAGTCGATGTCTTTGAATGATTGCTCGTTTTGGCTTGTTGAAGGGTTCGCTTTCGCAAATTTCACCAAATCGGCCGTGATGAGCGTATCTTGTAACTTTGATTTTACAATCTCATTGATACTCAATGCATGAACGGCTTGCATAATCTCGTCAGTAGTCATCTCGACGGCGTCGATTGCAAACTGCCCCTCGAGATATTGTCTTGCGATGTCGGTCAAGTCGGTGTAATACTCCTTGCTGTTTGTGGTGTTCCAGCCTTCTTTGTCTCTCATTTCATTAAGCTTGGCGCGGGCTGTCACAATGGCAGGAATTGTCGGTTTTTTCTTGACTTCCTCAACGATCACCTTGTTTTTAGGATGTTTTTTCAGATAGATGATGAGATAAACCAAGCCGCAGATGACTATTAATACGACGACCCACGGGAACACTTCTTTTGCAGTAATGCCTTGGCGAATCACGCCGTTTATTGGGCGGAATGCCAGTGTGGTATCAACAGCTATTGTTTTGACATACAGCTCTTTTTCAAAGGTAAAAAGCTTGTGGCGGATGCTGTCCTGCATGCTCTCGCTGTAGTGGATGACTATTTCAGGGACATAGACATATCCTGTGTCGAACGATGTCAGTTTCAGGTTCTGAGTCATCGTCACGTTGTCGCTGTTTTCGATGGGTTTGGTTGTCAGTTCGCCTTCGCTGATGATTTCGATGGATTTGCTCAAGGTGTCGCCAAACTGTTTCCAATCGACGATATAGTCTTTCGGAATCGTCAGTAACAGCTGATAATCAAAAGGTTGTCCCACTAGGATGGTGTCGGCGCTGATGACACCTCTGAAGGCGACATTTTGCGCTGAACAATTGATGCCGAATGCCGACATCATGCAGAACAACAATATGAAACAAAGTTTCTTCATCTTCTCGATTCTCTTCTTTTAAAAAGTTGCATAAGAGGCTTGACATAGTCTTCGTCGGTGTAAATCAACGTGTTATCGACGCCGTTGTTTGCAAATGTCTTGTTGAGCGTCGTCGTGGCATGTTGTGCATATTTCTGATATGCCTGATTCCATGCATTTGTCGAGGTGTCGATCCACACTTCTTTGTCAGTCTCGTTGTCGCGGAACTTCACCAGGCCTATTTTAGGGATGATAAGCTCGCGTTTATCAGTGATTCTCAATGAGATAAGGTCATGCTTACGTGCTGCGATTCTCATTTCCTGTTCGAAAGGCTTGTTTGTCACGAAGTCGGAGATGAGGAAGGCGGTGGTGCGTTTTTTGATGGCGCTTGTCAGGAATTTCAGGCCTTCGCCTATGTTGGTGCCTTTGTGTTGAGGCGTGAACGTCACAATCTCGCGGATGATGCGGAGGATATGGCTGGAGCCTTTCTTCGGCGGTATGAACTTCTCGATTTGGTCGCTGAAGAATATCACACCGACCTTGTCGTTGTTCTGAATTGCCGAGAATGCCAGCACTGCCGCCAGTTCCGCTGTGATGTCACGTTTTGTGGCGTCGATGGAGCCGAAGTCGTTGGAGCCGGAGACGTCGATGAGCAGCATCACTGTCATCTCGCGTTCCTCCTCGAAAATCTTGACAAAAGGCTTGTGGAATCGCGCCGTGACGTTCCAGTCGATGTTGCGGATATCGTCGCCATACTGATATTCGCGCACCTCGCTGAATGTCATGCCTCGACCCTTGAACGCGCTGTGGTACTGACCCGAAAAGATGTGGTTGGTCAGACCGCGTGTCTTGATCTCAATTTTCCTGACTTTTTTGAATAATTCGTTTGCTTCCATTACGGCACCTCGACGATGTTCAAAATCTCATTGATGATATCTTCTGTTGTGATGTTTTCGGCTTCTGCCTCGTATGTCAGACCGATACGGTGGCGCATCACATCAGGGGCGACGGCACGCACGTCCTCAGGGATGACGTAGCCGCGACGTTTGATGAATGCGTAAGCCTTTGCTGCCAAGGCGAGGTTGATGGAAGCACGTGGAGAGCCTCCGTAGCTTATCATGCCAGCGAATTTCTTCAGCTTGAACTCCTCCGGATAACGTGATGCGAACACGATGTCGGTGATGTAGTTCTCGATCTTCTCGTCAAGATACACCTCGCGGCACACCTTACGGGCGTTCAAGATGTCTTTGGTTGATGTGACTTTTTGGACCGCAGGATATTCCTTGTTGATATTTTGGCGCAAAATGACTTTTTCCTCTTCTTTTTTCGGGTAGTCGATGATGACTTTCAACATGAAACGGTCAACCTGGGCTTCAGGAAGCGGGTAGGTGCCTTCCTGTTCGATAGGGTTCTGTGTAGCCATGACCAAAAATGGGTCTGGAAGGGCGAAAGTGCTCTCGCCGATAGTCACCTGATGCTCCTGCATGGCCTCGAGCAATGCGCTCTGCACCTTGGCAGGTGAACGGTTGATCTCATCAGCCAGCACAAAATTCGCAAACACAGGACCTTTCTTCACCATAAACTCCTCGGTCTTCTGACTGTAAATCATGGTACCTACTAGGTCGGCAGGCAAAAGGTCAGGGGTGAACTGGATACGGCTGAAGTCGGCATCAACAATGCTTGCCAATGTTTTGATAGCCAATGTCTTAGCCAAACCAGGAACACCTTCCAAAAGAATGTGCCCGTTCGACAACAAACCAATGAGCAAACGCTCCGTCATGTGTTTCTGACCCACGATGACCTTGCTCATTTCCATGTTGATCAAGTCGATAAACTGACTCTCTCTCTGAATTTTTTCGTTTAATTCGCGAATGTCTGTCTCAATCATTTTATTGTGATTTTTATACTTTTATCCAATTAACATTGTAAACGCAAAAATATTGCAAAAATTTCATTCCACAAAGAAAAAAATCACCTATTTTTTTACTGTTCCGAAAAATTTTGTAATTTCGTAGCTTGAAATAAAACTATGCTGCAATTTGGGAAAATAGCGATTATTGGGGCGGGTAACACTGCTTATACTCTTTGTAAATCATTGAAAAGCAAAGGTATAGAGCCGTTCTGTGTCTTTGTCAGAAATCCCGAAAAGGCAGAAAAAGTGCAGCAGGATTTGGGCGTTGAGGTCGTTTCAAATTACGAAAAAGTGCTGAAATCGGATTTGACAATAATAGCAGTAAAAGATGACGCTATTTCTGAAGTTGCATCGCATCTTGTTGATTATAAAGGACTTGCAGTACATACTTCGGGAACTAAATCTTCGGAGGTGCTGAACCGCATCGAGCGTTACGGAGTGTTATATACGCCTTTTACGATGAGCAAGGTACGTGACGTTTCGTTAGATGATGCACCTTTATTAATATATGCTAACTCACCCGATGACTTGATTCGTCTGAACGGTTTTGCCGAAAAATTGTCGTCGAAAGTCGAGTATTGCGACGATGAGCAACGTAAGGTGATACATCTGGCCGCGGTTTTTGTTTCAAATTTTACCAATGTAATGCTTGGTATTGGTGATAATGTATTGAAAGACAAAGGTTTAACTTTGGATTTGATGCGTCCTTTGGTAATGGAAATGATACAGAAATCGTTTGATATTTCGCCTGATAACGCTTTGACAGGTCCGGCTCGTCGCGGTGACTTGCAGACTATTCGCGATCATGAGGAAATGCTGGCGAATTCACCGAAAGAGCTTGAAATTTATAAGGTTTTGACTAATTATATTTTGGAAAAATATCATAATAATGAAAAATTATAAGGAATTATTAAAAGATGTGACGACCTTTATCTTTGATTATGACGGAGTTATGACTCAAGGCGATGTCATAATGATGCCAAACGGAGAAGGTCTGCGCGCAACAAATGTTAAAGACGGTTTTGCTTTGCAACTCGCTGTGCGTCTTGGCTACAATGTTGCTGTCATCTCTGGCGGTTATGCCGACTCAATGACACAGCGTATGCGGATGCTGGGTGTGAAGGAT
>Ga0310690_10001704_pt1 | contig 38224 bp, 31 predicted proteins | sample AusTroGonzalo_MG_2_FD_207661 | JGI IMG/M metagenome (GOLD analysis project Ga0310690, IMG submission 207661) | Bovine rumen microbial communities from tropical cattle in Woodstock, Queensland, Australia - Gonzalo_04 (v2) (version 2) | ecosystem: Host-associated > Mammals > Digestive system >...
GGGCTTTGACTGGCAGTCTAGCTTAATGTACTCCAAGAGGCTTTTCTGCGCAACTTGAATCTAAAGATTTCTCGGCTACTTACCGGCTGAGCCGGTAGTTTTTTTGACCTAAAGGTATACAAAAAAATCCCGCACCATGTTCGAGATGATGCGGGAGCGGTGACGACGCAGGGGATGGACCCGATGCGTGAGCCTGTTCAATGGCGCCGGACGATGTAGGTGCGGCCCGGCCTTGGCGCGACACGGTATTCCACCACAGGCGGCGGAACGACCGGCACGCCGGTCGTCATCACGACACCGGGCGAACGTGTGGTCGTGGTGATGGTCGTCACCTGCTGGGGAGCGATGACGACGGGCGCTGGCGTCACGACTTGCGGCTGCGGCACGACGACCACCTGCTGCGGCGCGGGGGCGACGACCACGGGCGCGGGCGTGACGACTTGCGGCTGCGGCACGACATAGACTTCCTTTCTGCCGTGCAGGATCGTGTCCGCCGCTTCCGCCGTGCCGGATATGACGCCCTCCGCCACCGCGACGGGCAGTACGATCGGCAGCGCGACGAGGGCGCCGACTGTTTCGGCGAGGCCGGAGAGCAGGCTAGGCCGTTCCACGACGACCGCGGTCTGTGCATGCGCCGAGGTGACCAGGGCGCATGCCGCCAGGATTGTGAGGATCGTTTTCTTCATGACAAACCTCCTTGGTTGAGGGTTCCATTGTTTTCGGTGTCCGGGGCAGGGAGCGCGAAAGCGGTTTGTCCGGGACAGCACTGCCAATGACAAGGGTATTTCATCAGCTTCCAGAAATACTATATCATTCTTTTCTTGTTTTTGCAAGTCGAAAAATACGGAAAAACAAATATTTCTTTAAAATAATTTTTAAGAATGGCGTCTTTTCTTGAAATGGCGACCGGGAACCGTGTCAACCCGGGCGATGAGCCGTCGCGGTCGCATGGACCATGGGATAAACGTCCGGCATTATGAACCGTCATTATGCCACCTGGAACGATGCAGGCTTTTTTTCAACATTTCTAAATGAAACGCTTGACAAAGATAGTTCAAGCGTGTAAATTGTTAGAAACAACAGAATGAAAATTCAGCAACGGCGTTTCCCGGTGCTCGCGCGCCGTGGATCAAGGAGAAATGACTATGAACAAGCGCATGATACGAATCGGAGCGGCATTGTTCGCGATGCTGTTCTTTGCTGCGGCATCTGTTCAGGCGGGCGCGGGGCGCGCAGCCGCTTCGCACCAGGGCGGCGGGACTCCCGCCGTGAAACCGCAACCCAAGCCTCAGCCTCAGCCTCAACCTCAGCCCAAACCGCAACCTCAGCCTCAACAGAAGGGATCTTCCATATCTCAGCCGGTCATCGGTTCTCTGAGTTCTGGCAGCAGCATCGGCTCAATGAGTTCTGGCAGCAGCATCGGTTCTCTGCGTTCGGGCAGCAGCATCGGCTCAATGAGCTCGGGCAGCAGTATCGGATCCTTGAATTCCAACGGCGGCATCGGCTCCCTGATCCCCGCGAACAACAACAATAAGCCGCCGGTGCCCGACGGCCAGCCCCCGAAACCACCGAAGCCCGATAAGCCCGGCAAGCCCGGCAAACCCGGCAATGTCGTCGTCGGGGTGGATTACCTTGATGTGCCGGGCGGCGTAGAGACGCAGCAGGCAGCCAAGCAGGTCGAATCCATGATGCCGCAGGTCCAGCAGCAGGCGGAGCAGGCGGTGAAGCAGGTCGAACCCATGGTCCCGCAAATCCGGCAGCAGGTCGAACAGGCGGTCAACGAGATCGCCCCGGAAGCCGCCGCGGCGGCACCGCAGGAGCCGATCATCATCACGCCGCGTTCCGTCCGTGCGTCCGGCGGTTCCGGCGGTTCCTCAAGACAGAGATCCGCCTACGGAGACGGTTACTCCGGCGGCAACGGGCAGGGACCCTTGATCTACAATCCGTAACTGCACTCCGCGGCGACGACGATTCGCACGTCGGATGAACAGGCGGCGGCGCGCTCTTCAAACCGGAGCTCCGCCGCCGTTCTTTTTCTGGTCTTTCATCTCGGAGAAACGCCGCCAGACCTGCGGATATTTGCGCATGGCGCGTTCCAGTTGGGACGCGCTCACGCCGCACTGCGCGGCGGTTTTCGCAAGGTCATAATCCGATTCCGCCAGATGGTCGAACAGGGAGGCGGTCCAAAGGATGAGCCGGGCGTGATTGGAGGGAGATGGCGAGGGCAGGGGGCTGAACGGCCCGGCGGGAGCGTCGCCCCGGATTTGCAGGGCGATCTCGTACCGGAGCTTCCGCAAAGCGATATGGCGGTTGCGGGACTGGCTGCGCTCCTCGTTCGCGGACACGGCGATGCCGGTCGGGCGATGGCGCAGGCGCACGGCGGAAGACGTCTTATTGATCTTCTGTCCGCCGTTGCCCGTGCCTTTCTGCATGATGAGTTCGCAGTCGCGGATGAGGATATCGTCCTCCGCGGCCAGGTAAGCGTTGCGTTCGGAGGCGGTCATGGTCGGGAACAGCGGGATAAGTCCGTCAAAAATGCCGGATGCGGCTCACTGGCGGCGTTTCTTCACGATATGGATGACGGGATCGCCGTTGAGCTCTTTCGAGACGACCACGTCGAATCCTTCGTCGTCGGGGCCTGAAACGACCAGGCAGTAATCCGAACCGTACTTCACGATCGCCTCGGAGATCAGGGCGCGGAACACGCGGTCGGCGTAGATGGAGTTCTGCGGGCTGTACATGCCCGTTCCGGTGAGACCTTTTTTCGTGAGCGCGAGGATCAGCGACTGCGTAGCGGAGCTGACGAGCTGGTCATTGGTCAGGAGCTCGGCGGACGGCTGGGGATCCGGGTCGACGGGGTCGACCGCGGGCGTGTCCGGCGGCGGATTGTCCTTGTTGTGCCAATCGAACCAGAAATCGGCGCAGGAAGTCAGGAAAATGGGAGCGAGAAGCGCGAGCGAAAGGGAAACTGCGTGTAAGGTTTTCATGCGCGGGGCTCCTTCTGTGCGTTTAAAAAGAATGGAGCGGGCGAAGGGAGTCGGACCCTCGACAATCACGTTGGCAACGTGACGCTCTACCACTGAGCTACGCCCGCATCATGCCGCCAGACAGCTCCAAAAAGAAAATGGAGCGGGCGAAGGGAGTCGGACCCTCGACAATCACGTTGGCAACGTGACGCTCTACCACTGAGCTACGCCCGCATCTGGCATGTAATTTAATCTAGCATTCATTTCGGAAAAATCAAGCTCGGTTCGCACATTTTTCGCAAAAAAAGTCCGTTCCGGGCCGTCCCGAAGTGAAAACCGCCGTTTCCGCAGTTCATTTCCGGTTGGGAAATGGCAACCCTGTCAGGACTCGAACCTGAACTAAGTGGACCAAAACCACTTGTGCTGCCATTACACCACAGGGTTGCGAAAAACAGCTGCCCTTTACTGTAGCACGGATTTCCGAAAATTCCAGTTGAAAACAAGGAAAAGAAGACTTTTTCCGGATGCAGACAGCTTGGCTGGAAAACGAAAAACAGAACGGGGCGCGCTCAACGGAGCGCGAGGACCTTTGCCGCCACGGCCTTCGCGATGGCATCGGGCGTGAAGCCGTGTTCTTCCCGGATCTTCGCCGTGGAGCCGTGCGGGACGATGTCGTCGGCGTCCCAGCCGTAGGAGACCACGGCGGGGCAGCCGTTTCCGGCGGCGAGTTCGGCGACGATGGACGCCAGGCCGCCCTGTTTCACATGGTCCTCAAGCGTGACGACCGGTTTCCCGAGATACTGTTGGAAAAGCCCGGCGTCGAACGGCTTCAGGAAACGCACGTTCACGACGGCGGCGCGGATGCCGTGTTCTTTTTCCAGGATGTCCGCGGCGGCCATTGCCGTGTAGATTTCGCGGCCGGCGCACCAGAACGAGAGGTCGGAGCCATCGCGGACGACCACTGCCTTGCCCCATTCGATCGGGGCGGGGGCGGGATCGCCGTCGGGGCGTCCCGAATTGCCTTTCGGGTAGCGGATGACGGCGGGGCAGGAGCGTTTCAGCGCGGCTTCCATCATCATGGGAAGTTCCTCTTCGTTCGCCGGCATCAGGATCGCCATGTTCGGGATAGCGCGCAGGAACGACACGTCGTAGATGCCGTGGTGCGTGGGGCCGTCCTCGACGAGCCCGGCGCGGTCTTCGCAGAGGAGGACCGGGAGATTCTGGAGCGCGACATCGTGGAACAGGCAGTCGAGCGCGCGCTGGGAGAACGTGGCATAGATGGCGGCGACGGGATGGCAGCCGTTGGCGGCGAGCCCGGCGGCGAACGCGATGGCATGTTCCTCGGCGATGCCGACGTCGAAGAAGCGGTCGCGGTATTTGCGGATGAAATCGTGGGAGATGCCGCAACCGAGCGCCATTGCCGCGGCGACCGTGACCAGCTTCGGGTCCTGTTCGGCGAGCTTTTCGAGCGATGCGCCGAAGACGGACGAGAAAGACGGTTTCGCGCCGGGATTGCGGATGAGTTCGCCGGTTTCCGGGTTGAACCTGCCGATGCCGTGGAAGAGCTCGGGATCGTCGCTCGCGCACTTGCAGCCGCGTCCTTTCTGCGTGATCACATGCACGATGACGGGCAGGTCGTTGTCTTTCACCCGGCGGAGGGTGTGGATGAGTTCGACGAGGTTGTGCCCGTTCACCGGACCGATGTAACGGATGCCCATCTCCTCGAAGAACACGCCGGGGACGAGCAGGCTTTTCAGGGAGTTCTCAAGTCCGCGGATGCCGCCGATCATGTTTTCGCCGAGCGGGATCCTGCGGAGAATATACTTCATCGCGGTCTTGATGCGGTTGTAGAGCTTGGCGGTGATGATGCGGTTCAGGATGTGCGCGATGGCGCCCGTGCTGCGGGCGATCGACATCTTGTTGTCGTTCGCGATCAGGATCAGGCCGCGGCAGGTCGACCGCAGGTTGTTCAGCGCCTCGAACGTGATGCCGTTGCCGAGCGCGCCGTCGCCGACGACCGCGACCACGCGGTCATTTTTCTGGAGCAGATTGTCCGCGACCTCGAAACCCATTGCCGCGGAGAGCGCGGTGCCGGAATGCCCGGAGCCGAAGCAGTCGTAGGGGGATTCGTCCATCTTGGTGAATCCGCTCACGCCGCCGCGCTGGCGGAGCGTGTCGAAACGCTCTTCGCGTCCGGTCAGGAGCTTGTGCGTGTACGCCTGATGCCCCACGTCCCACAGGATCTTGTCTTCCGGGGCGTGGAACACCACGTGCAGGGCGATCGTGAGCTCGACGGTACCGAGGTTCGGCGCCAGGTGGCCGCCATTCCGGGAGACCACGTCGATGATCCGTTCACGGATTTCCCCGGGAAGCTGGTTGAGTTCCTTTCCCGTGAGTTTCCGGAGGTCTTCCGGCGAGTGGATGGTGTGCAGGATATTGTCCATGACGGCTGTGTCGGCGTCCCTATGTCAAAAGAAAAAACTAATCTAATAATTTACAACGGAAAAGCCCCTTTTTCAAGCTGAAAACCGTTTTTTTGCAGATAATGGCGCGCCCGGGAACGGCTCTCCGGCGAAGAATGGACAAATTCGGGCGAGCCGCCGTATTTTTCCCGGATTCCTCTTGATTTTTGTCCGGGAACGCGGTATAATAATAGGATAAAAAACGCAAACGGAACAGCCGCGGGACGGATGTCATCCTTTTCCCGCGGCATCACAACTTTTCCCAGCAAAGGAAACTGACATGGACAGCAACAAACGCCCGGACAACATGGTCCGCATCACCACGAAAGAACTCGCAGACAAGTTTATCGAAGAACAGATCGCCCTCGTGCGCCGGCAGGTCGGATCCCGCAAGGTCCTGCTCGCGCTTTCCGGCGGCGTGGACAGCTCCGTGGTGGCGGCGCTCCTGATCCGCGCCATCGGCCAGCAGCTCGTCTGCGTGCATGTGAACCACGGGCTGATGCGCAAGGGCGAAAGCGAACAGGTCGTGGACGTGTTCCGCCGCCAGCTCGGCGCGAACCTGATCTACGTCGACGCGGTGGACCGTTTCCTCGATAAGCTCGCCGGTGTCTCCGACCCGGAGCAGAAACGCAAGATCATCGGCGGGGAATTCATCCGCGTGTTCGAGGAAGAGGCGCGCAAGCTCACGGACGTGGAGTTCCTGGCGCAGGGCACCATCTATCCCGACATCGTGGAGAGCGTCGGCGTCAAGGCGCACCACAACGTCGGCGGCCTCCCGCCCGACCTGCATTTCGAGCTCGTCGAGCCCGTGAAGCTCCTCTTCAAGGATGAAGTCCGCGTGATCGGCGCTGCCCTCGGGCTCCCCGATTCCATGGTCAACCGCCAGCCGTTCCCGGGCCCCGGCCTCGGCGTCCGCTGCACCGGCGCGATCACCCGCGACCGTCTCGCCGCGCTTCGTGAATCTGACGCCATCCTCCGCGAGGAGTTCGACCGTGCTGGCCTCACGAAATCCGTCTGGCAGTTCTTCACCATCGTGCCGGACTACCGTTCCACCGGCGTGCGCGACTCCAAGCGCGTGTTCGACTGGCCGGTCATCATCCGTGCGGTGAACACCCGCGACGCCATGACCGCGACCGTGCCGGAAATCGACTGGGCGGTCCTGAAGAAGATCACGGACCGCATCCTGTCCGAAGTCCCAGGCGTCTGCCGCGTGCTCTACGACCTCAGCCCGAAAGGCCCTGCCACCATCGAATGGGAGTGATTTTCCATCTATTGCCATAACGTCCCGGATAGCGGGACGCATGAAAAGCCATGAACGGGGCTCCGGTTTCTGCCGGGGTCCCTTTTTTTCGCGGTGTGGAAAAAACACGAAAAAAGATGAGAAACAGGGTTGACTTTTTCGGGAACCGGGTGTAGATTAATATCATTATGAAAACTTACGCAAACAAATCTTCCTTTTCGAGCTGGTGGCGCTGGTGGTGATTTCCGCCAGGGCTGGATTGTTTGCATCCTAGAAAAAATGAACTCATGGCGGATCGATCGGATGATTGACCCGCCTTTTTCTTCGAGACCGCAACCGGACCTGACAACCGGGAGCGGCCTTTTCTTTTTCCGAATCAAATCAACTCACATATCAACATAAAACGCAAAACAACAGGAGAAACCATGAAAGAAACAACGCTGGAACAATTCCGGACGATGGCCGGGGCGGGAGAAGTCGTGCCCGTCTGCCGCGAAATCCCGGGCGACATGGACACGCCGGTGTCCGTGCTGGAACGATTCGTGGAGGACGACTACATCGCGCTACTGGAAAGCGTGGAGGGCGGCGAGAACTTCGGGCGGTATTCGTTCCTCGGCGTGAATCCGTACGGGCTCTTCACGGTCGAGGACGGCGTGCCGTACCTGGAGATGCACGGGGAACGCCGCGCCCTGACTTTCGAGGGCAACCCGCTGAACGCCCTCCGCGGCATCATCGGCGGCAAGAAGGTCGCGCAGGATCCGGAACTCCCGCCCCTGCCGGGCGGCGCGATCGGATGCCTGAACTACGAGGCGGCGTGCCTTTTCGAGGAGCTGCCCGCGCCGAAAGGCGGATTCGGCGGCCCGGTCTGCGCGTTCATGCTGACCAACGAGATCATCGCGTTCGACAATAAGCAGCACACGATCAAGGTGGTGGTGAACGTCGAGCCAGCCCATTTCGCCAACGTCGAAGAGGCGTTCGAGAGCGCGCATCACCGCATCTCCGCCATCATCGCGAAGATCTGCCAGCGTCGGCCGGTCCGGGCGGAATACGTGTCCGACTCCCACGTCGAACTGCGCCCGGAAATGACGCACGAGGCGTTCCTGGAGATGGTGAAGAAGGCGAAACGCTGCATCGTGGACGGAGAAGTGATCCAGGTGGTGCCGTCGCAGGCGTTCTCCGCGGAATCCGACATCCCGCCGTTCAGCATTTACCGCGCCCTGCGCCTCATCAATCCCTCGCCCTACATGTTTTACCTGAAGCTCGGCGGCCAGCTCCTGATCGGGTCCTCGCCGGAGACGCTGGTGAAGCTCGAAAACGGCATTTCGCTGGTGCGTCCCATCGCCGGGACGCGTCCCCGCGGCGTTACCGCCGAAAAGGACGTGGCGCTGGAGAAGTCGCTCCTCGCCGACGAGAAGGAACGCGCGGAGCACCTGATGCTGGTGGACCTGGGGCGTAACGATATCGGACGCACCGCGAAGCCCGGAAGCGTGCTGGTCTCCGACTTCATGCACGTGGAGCGCTTCTCGCACGTGATGCATCTGGTCAGCAACGTGGAGGGACAGATTCGCGAGGAGTGCGATGCGTTCGACCTGGTCGCATCGGCTTTCCCCGCCGGAACGCTCACGGGCGCGCCGAAGATTCGCGCCATGGAGCTCATTCACGAATTCGAGCCGGGTCCGCGCGGGTTCTACGGCGGCGCGGTCGGCTATTTCAGCGCGGACGGCAACATGGACCTGGCGATCACGATCCGCACGATCGAAGTCCGCGGCGGCCGCATCAAGGTGCAGGCGGGATGCGGCATCGTGGCAGACTCCGTGCCGGAAATGGAATACCAGGAGACCCTGAACAAGGCGCGTGCGCTCTTCAAAGCCGTGGAATTCGCGGAGAAAGGGCTCAAATAATGATCTTCATGCTTGACAATTACGATTCGTTCACCTACAATCTGGTGCACATGCTCGCCAGGACCGGACAGAGGATCGTCGTGAAGCGCAACCGCGACGTCACGCCCGCCGACGTGCTGGCGATGGAGCCGCAGGCAATCCTGCTGTCGCCGGGACCGGGTCGTCCGGAGAGTGCCGGCTGCATGATGGACCTGATCGCCGCGGCCGCGGGCAAGGTCCCGATGCTCGGCGTCTGCCTGGGGCATCAGGCGATCGGCGCGCATTTCGGGGCCGAGGTCGTCCATGCGAAGTCCATCATGCACGGCAAGACATCGCCCATCAGCCACGACGGGCAGGGTCTTTTCGCCGGACTGCCGCAAGGGTTCCTTGCCGTGCGGTATCATTCGCTCGCGCTCCTCGCGTCGAGCATCCCGGAGAACATGACGGTGTCGGCGAAGACCGACGACGGCGAGATCATGGGCGTGCGCGTGCGGCCCGAGGGCGGCGCGGTCATCGAGGGCATCCAGTACCACCCGGAATCCATCCTGAGCGAATTCGGGCTGAAACAGATCAAAAACTTCTTAAGAGAGGCGGGCGTCATATGCTGAATGAAGCGTTGAAAAAAGTGGTCGGCGGAGGCACGCTGACCGAAACCGAGAGCGCGGAGATGGTGAACGCCATCGCCGAGGGCGAAAATCCGGTCGCGGCGGCGGGGCTCCTTACCGCATTGTCCATGCGCGGCGAATCCGTGGAGGAAATGACCGGGGCCGCGAACTTCCTGCGCAGCCAGATGATCGCGGTGTCCGCGGGCGACTGCGCCGATATCGTGGGCACCGGCGGCGACGGCGGGAAATCGTTCAACATCTCCACGGCGGCGTCGCTGGTCGCGGCAGGCGCCGGAGTCCGCATGGCGAAGCACGGCAACCGGGCGGTGTCCGGCAAGTGCGGCGCGGCGGACGTGCTGGAAGAACTCGGCGTCAAGCTGAACGAAGATGCGGAGAAGCTGGCGGCATCGGTCCGCGACAACGGCATCGCGTTCCTCTTCGCGCGCAACCTGCACCCGGTGATGGCGAAAGTCGCCCCGATCCGCCGCGACCTGGGCATCCGCACGATCTTCAACCTCGTCGGCCCGCTGTCGAATCCCGCGCACGCCGTGTATATGGTCGTGGGCGTGTACCACGAACGCCTCGTGAAACCCTTTGCCGAAGTCCTGCGGAACCTGGGCGTGAAGAGCGGTCTGGTGGTGCACAGCGCGGACGGACTCGACGAAATATCCAGCATTGCCGTCACGCATGCCGCCGTCCTGTCGCGGGACGCCATCACGGAGATCACCATCGATCCCGCGGAACTCCTGTCCGATCCCGCGCTCCGCACCGGTTCGCTCGCGGGCAGCGACAAAACGGAGAACGCCCGCATCCTGCTTGACATCCTGTCCGGACGCGACCACACCGCCAAACGCGGCGCCGTGCTGCTGAACGCCGCCGCCATCTGCTGCGCCGCCGGACTCGGCGACTCCATCCAGTCGTGCATCCCGCTCGCGGCGAAGTCTATCGACTCCGGCGCGGCGATGGAAAAACTCGAAAGGCTGAAAGCATGAGCGATATCCTGCACGAAATCGTGGAGCGGAACCGGCCCGCGCTGGAGGAACGCAAAAGGAAGCTGCCGTTTGCCGAGCTCGCCGCGATGGCAGCCGACGCTCCCGCGCGCCCGAAGTTCGCCGAGGCGTTCCGCGGTCCGGGCATCCATGTGATCGCCGAGCTCAAAAAGGCATCGCCGTCGAAGGGGCTGATCCGAGAAAACCTGGACGTGCCCGCGCTCGCGAAACAGCTTGAAGACGCCGGGGCGGCGGCGCTGTCCGTGCTGACCGAGCCGTTTTATTTCCGGGGCGGACTGGAGAACCTGCGGAAAGCCGCGGGAACAGTTTCTCTGCCGCTTCTGCGAAAAGATTTCATCTTCGATCCGTACCAGATCCTTGAGGCGAAAGCGAATGGCGCTTCGGCTGTCCTGCTGATCGCGGCGATGCTGGATGCGGACACGTTCCGCCGCCTGCTGGATTTCGCGCACGAAAACGGGCTCGACGTGCTCGGCGAAGCCCATACGGAGTCCGAACTCGAACTTGCCTCCGCCGCCGACCTGGCAGGCGTGAATGCCCGCGACTTGAAAACTTTTTCCACCTCACTGGAGTCTTCCGCCGCCTTGATCGCGAAGCTGAAAAGCAGCGGCAAGCCCGTCATCGCCGAAAGCGCCGTCCGCAACCGGGACGACATCCGCATGCTGCAGGAGACGGGCGCGGCGGGATTCCTGATCGGCGAAACGCTCATGCGCGCCGCTACTCCCGGCGATAAGCTGAAGGAGCTTCTGGCATGATCTTGAAATTGTGCGGCATCACGCGGCCGGAAGATATGGCCGCCTCAGCCCGGGCGGGCGCGGATTACGCGGGCATGGTCCTCGTGCCCGGCACGCCGCGGTTTGTGCCGCGCGGACGCATCGCGGAGCTGATGGCAGCAGCGCCGTGCAGGAAAGTCTTCGTGGTGCGGGATATGGCGCTTGACGAACTCAACGCACTGATCGCGGAATATCACCCCGACGTCGTCCAGCTCCATGGGCACGAGTCGCCGGATTACGCGAAATCCGTGGTCGGGACCGAAGTCTGGAAAGCGTTCAATCTGAACTCGGAAACCGTCCTCGCCGAAGCCGAGGCGTTTCCGTGCGCGATGGTCGTGGCGGATTCGGGCGGAGGCTCCGGGCACGTCTGCCGCTGGGACCTCGCGGAACGGCTCGCCCGCAGGCGCGCGGTCATGCTCGCCGGGGGCATCACCCCGGAGAACGTTCGCGAGGCGGTCGCACAGGTGCGGCCCGCCGGGATCGACGTTTCCAGCGGCGTGGAGTCCGCGCCGGGGATCAAAGACAGTTTACTCATCCAAACACTTGTTGAAAGGATTCATGTATGAATACACATTACGGGATTTACGGCGGCCAGTACGTCGCCGAGACCTTGACCGGGGCGCTCCGCGAACTGGAGACGGCTTACTTCGACGCGAAGAAAGACCCGGCGTTTCAGGCGGAACTCGACGACCTGCTCAAAAATTACGTGGGGCGCGAATCGCCGCTGTATTTCGCGAAACGTCTCACGGAACACTGCGGCGGGGCGGATATCTACCTCAAGCGCGAAGACCTGAACCACACCGGCGCGCACAAGGTCAACAACACCATCGGACAGGCGCTGCTCGCGCGCCGCATGGGCAAAAAACGCCTGATCGCCGAGACCGGCGCGGGAATGCACGGCGTTGCCACCGCGACCGTCGCCGCGCTCTTCGGCATGGAGTGCGAAGTCTTCATGGGCGAAGTCGACGTGGCGCGCCAGTCGCCGAACGTGGAGCGCATGCACGCCCTGGGCGCGAAAGTGCGTTCCATCAAGGAGGGTTCCCGCACGCTGAAAGACGCCATGAACGCCGCTCTGCGCGAGTGGACCGCCACGAGCAAGGAGACGTTCTACTTGATCGGCACGGCCGCAGGACCGTACCCGTACCCGATGATCGTGAAGGACTTCCAGTCCGTCATCGGACGCGAGACGCGGAAACAGTGCCTCGAACGCATCGGGCGGCTCCCGGATGAGGTTGTGGCATGCGTCGGCGGCGGCAGCAACGCCATCGGCATGTTCGCCGGATTCCTCGACGATCCGCAGGTGAAGCTGGTCGGCGCGGAAGCGGGCGGACTCGGCATCGAAACGGGGAAGCACGCCGCGAGCATCAACGGCGGCCGCGTGGGCATCCTGCACGGCATGAAAGCGTATTTTCTCCAGGACGGAAACGGCCAGATGCTGGACACGCACTCGGTCTCCGCCGGGCTGGACTACTCCGGCGTCGGCCCGGAACACTGCCATCTGGCGGACACGAAACGCGCCCGCTACACCATCGTGACCGACGAAGAAGCCGTGGCGGCATTTGACCTGCTCTGCCGTCTGGAAGGCATCATCCCCGCCCTCGAGAGTTCCCATGCCGTGGCGCAGGCGGTGAAGGACGCGCCCGTGGTCGGACGCGGCGGCATCATCGTCGTGAACCTCTCCGGGCGCGGCGACAAGGACATGGACAACATCAGAACCTACAAGGTGAATCATGGACAGGATTTCTAATATCTTCGCATCGAAAAAGCCGCTCGTCGTTTTCACGACCGCGGGTTATCCCGACCCGGAAACGAGCGAAAAGGGCATCGCCGCCGCCATCGAAAACGGCGCGGACATCATCGAACTCGGCGTGCCTTTCTCCGACCCGATGGCGGACGGCCCCGTCATCGCCGCAGCTTCCCAGCGGACCGCCGATTCCGGCTACAGCATCAACGACGTCCTCGCGCTTGCCGGACGCATCCGCGCGAGATTCCCGAATGTCGGCATCATCCTTTTCAGCTACATGAACCCGATGCTGCATTGCGGGTACGAAGCGCTTTGCGCCGAGCTCGCCCGGATCGGCGTGGACGGCGTCCTGCCGGTCGACCTGCCGCTGGAGGAACGCGACGAACTGCTCGGCCCCTGCCGCGCCAACGGACTGCACATGATTCCGCTGGTGTCGCCGCTGACGCCGCTGGACCGCGCTAAGAAGATCGTGGACGGCATGACCGGATTCGTGTACTACATCAACGTCGCGGGCGTGACCGGGGCGCGGCACGGACTGCCGTCCGACTATCCGCAGCTCGTCGCCGCCCTGAAATCCGTGACCTCGCTGCCGGTCGCCTCGGGATTCGGCATCGCGGACGCGGAAACGGCGGCCGAAGCGGCGCGCCATGCCGACGGCGTGATCTCCGGGTCTGGATTTGTGAAAGCGCTCGGCGAAAGCGTGGAGAAAGCCGCGTCATTCGTGAAAGCGCTGGCAGACGGCGTCGCCTCCGTAAAACAGTGAACAGGAACCGGGGCAGGGGCCGGTCATCGTTTCTCCTGCCTCCGCTTCTCTTTTTGGATGTCTTCGACACAATCGCGGGGACATCCTTCTTTTTTCTTGATATTGGCAAAAAGTGCAGTATATTTATGGAAAAGATGAACGCAAACGAACGGAGATGATATTTTGGGAAAACAGAATAACCCCAGTGGGAGGAACGGCGGGCAGCGCAAATCCTTTTCCGGGTCCGAAGGGCGCTCCCTGGTCGAAAGAAACAATGGCAGGTTCCGGCGCTCCGCAGCCGAAATAATCGCCGGCATCTGGCCGCTGGCGGTCGTTCCGCCGCTGGCAGTGTCGTTGTGCCTGCAGCATGTCTTTGCAGCCCATGACGGCTTTCTGTGGCGGCTCTCGATCTGCGCAGGGACCGCGACGGCTTTCCTCCTGAACAGCCTGTTCACGATCTGGTTCTACAAAGTGGATAAACGCCTGGCGGAACAGCAGCTCCGGCGAATCCCGGAGTTCAGCCTGCATTTCTGGGAACTCTTCTGCGGCTGGCCCGGCGCTCTTTACGCGCAGCGGAAATACCATCACAAATGGAAGAAGCTTTCGTATATGATCGTCTTCTGGCTGTACGTGATCCTGAACGTGGCAGTGGTGGTCGGTCTTGTCTTCCCCGAGTTCCCGAAATCAGTGTGGGATGCGTGCATGAGCCGCTGAAACGCCGCCGAAAGCAGCCGTTTTGAAAGATAAGTCGCCCCGTTATCTGCCAGGATTCCGGTGTCGGATGAATGATTTCCGTGGGGGGCTCCCCGGCATAAAAAGCCGGAAAGGGAGGCGCGGATCACATCACTTGCCTCGTCTGCCGGACGGGGTTCCTTTCTTCGTGCCGGACGCCTTTTTCGGTTCGGGCGCTGCGCCTGCGGAGGATGCGGCGGAACCTTGCGTTGTTTCCGCATCCGCCGCGGGGGCGGAATTGTCCCTGGACTGGTATCTCCGCGCACCCCGGGGGTTCAGCGGGTTGATGGCGCTGGGCGGATAGCCGAGTTTCTGGTGGAACTGCTTGGAGAAGAAGAACTGGTCCTTGTAGCCGAGGTTGAACGCGGTTTCCTTCACGCTCACGCCGCGCATGAGCATGTTCACGGCCTCCTCCATGCGGCACTGGATCTGGTATTCGCCGATGTTGTGCCCCATCACGCGCATGAAGTGCTGGCGCAGGGACGGATAGCTGAGCGGGAGGTCTTTCAGCAGCTCGGGGAGGGAACGGTTGTCCGTGAGGTTTTCGAGGATGATCTTCTTGATCTCGGACGTGATGCGGTCGGAGAAATCCTCGCGGCGGCTCTTCAGCAGCTTGGTGATGAGGGAGAACATCTCCAGCGGGATCTTCGACTGGTTCGTCTCGTTGTTCATGAACGAAATGAAGTCGAAGCACTCGTTCAGGAGCGCGAGCGAGAGGTCGATGTCGCGCACCGGGCTCTGTGTGTTGATGCAGAACACATGCTTGCACATGGAGTAGATCCATTTGTCGTCCTGGCCCGGCATGTCTTTCAGCTTCAGGTAACCCGGGCGTTTCTCGTCCAGCTCCATGTGGTCCGGCGGCGGCGCTCCGCCGTAGTCCTTGGCGTCGTCGCTCATGAAATGGCAGGACATGTAGAACTCAAGCCAGCGGCTGTTTTCCTCGATGAACGTGGAATGCTTCCTGTGGGGGATGCGGAAGAAAAGCTTGCCGGGCATCAGGGGGTATTCCACGCCGTCTTCGTCGATGTACGTGCCGCGTCCGCGGAGCAGCACCGACACGGAGAACAACGGGAAAGACCCGCCCTGCCAGTCGATGGAGATGTTCTCTTTTTTGAGGATTCCGGTGGAAAAGACGTCGCGTCCTATGGTGCGGAAGATGCCGCTGTATTCCCTGTCGAATTTTTTAGGCAGTTCAAACATAAAAAGTACTGTGTTTGTGTGAGTTGTGCGGAGCGTGACCGCGCATTGGCTTTTCTTGCGCCGCCGTTCATGCCGCTGTTTTGCTATTACAATACATTCATTCCGCTCAATTTCAAGCATCGGCATGGAGAAAATGCGAAAAAAACAACGATACGATGGTAAAAAGTACATCTTGCCCTGATGGTTTGGTCGACATCAGGGCATTTCAGCAGAAAAAGACAGGAAAAAAACGCCGGAGACAAGTTTCTCCGACGGAGTTTAATGTTCATTACAAAGCCCGTGCCGGAGCGTAGCCCGGCACTGCTACAGCACACTTCGTGTGTTAGCAGATGCGGGGGAGAAGTTCGCCGCCGGGCTGGGGCAGAAGCGACTGCGCGCCGATCTCGGTGGTCATGACGACCTTGCCGGGGTGGTCCGCCACGACTTCACCGATGATGGCGGCGTTCGCGGAATACGGGCCTTTGCGGAGCGCTTCGAGGATTGCCGGAGCTTCGGACTTCGGCGCGAAGACGACGAGACGGCCCTCGCACGCGAGGTAAAGCGGCTCCAGTCCGAGCATTCCGCAGACGCCGCGGACTTCGGGCGCGACCGGGACGTCGGCGGCGTTCAGGCGGATCCCGACTTTGCTCTGGTCGGCGATTTCGTACAGGACCGTGCCGACTCCGCCGCGCGTGGCGTCGCGGATCACGTGGATATCGTGCGAAACGTCGAGCATGGATTTCACCGTGCCCCAGAGCGGAGCGCAGTCGCTCGTGACATCGGCGTCGATTTCGAATTCGTTGCGCGCCAGCAGAATGGTGCAGCCGTGGCGCCCCACGTCGCCGGTCACGATCACGGCGTCGCCGGGCTTCGCGAACGCGCCGGATGTGCGGACGCCCTCGGTGAGCTGGCCGACGCCGGTGGTGGTGATGAAGACGTGGTCGACCTGGCCCTTGCCCGCGACCTTGGTGTCGCCCGCCACGATGCGGACTCCGGCCTCGTCTGCGGTCTTCTTCATGGCGGCGGCGATCTCCTCGAGCTTGGCAAGCGGGAATCCCTCCTCGATGACGAACGCGCAGGAGAGATAGAGCGGTTTCGCGCCCATGCACGCCAGGTCGTTCACCGTGCCGCAAATGCTGAGCTTGCCGATGTTGCCGCCGGGGAACTCGTACGGCGACACAATGAATCCGTCCGTGGTGAACGCGATCCTGCCTGCGTCCACGGGCAGGACGGCGGCGTCGTCGCCGGTGAAGTCCGGGTTGGAGAAATGCGCCTTGAAGACGCGGTCGATGAGTTCGGCGGTCTGTTTGCCGCCCGCGCCGTGGGCGAGCGTCACAAAGTTGTTGTCATCCATTCAGAATGTCTCCGTATTGGTAGTAGGCGGAACACGCCCCTTCGTTGGAAACCATGCACGCCCCGACCGGATGGAGCGGGGTGCAGGCGGTCCCGAAAAGTTTGCAGTCGGTGGATTTGCATTTGCCCTGAAGCACCTCGCCGCAGCGGCAGCCGGGATTGCTCCGGCCGGTGACAGGCGGGAGGTCGAACTTCAGCCGGGCGTCGTATGCGGCGAAATCGGGGCGGAGTTTCAGCCCGGACATCGGGATCACGCCGAGTCCGCGCCACTCCGCGTCGCACGGCTCCATGACCGTGTCCATGAGCTTGCGCGCGGCGGGCGAGCCCTCGGGGCGCACCACGCGCGGGTAGCAGTTGCGGAAGAACGGTTCGCCGGAAGCGGACAGGCGGACGATGACCGCGAGCGCGGCCAGGATCTCGTCCGCGGTGAACCCCGCGACGACGCCGGAGACGCCGAGTTTCACGAGGTCCTCGCAGACGGCTGTGCCCGTAATGGCGTTCACGTGGCCGGGGTAGAGGAACGCGTCCGCGCTGCCTTTCAACGCCTTGTATGCGTTCGGCATGGTCTTGTTCGCGCCGAGGATCGAGAAGTTCGCGAGCCCCTCCGCGGCGGCCTTTTTCACCGCCAGGCACGCAGCCGGGACGGTCGTTTCGAACCCGACCGCCAGAAAGACGACCTGCTTGTCCGGGTTTTCCCGCGCGAAATCGACAGCGTCAAGCGGCGAGTAAACGGTTTTCACGGACGCGCCCCTGGGACGCGCTCCAGCGAGGCTTGTTTCGGACCCTGGCACGCGGATCAGGTCGCCGAACGTGCAGACGGTCGCGCCGTGGTCGAGCGCCAGCATGACCGCCTCGTCGATGTATCCCGCGGGCGTGACGCAGACCGGGCATCCCGGACCGGAGATCAGTTCGATCTGCGGCGGCAGGATGCGGCGGATGCCGAGACGGAATATCTCGTGCGTATGGGTGCCGCAGACCTCCATGATGCGGAGCTTGCGCCCCGTGTAGGATTCGATGATCCGTTTAGCCGATTCCATCAAGCGACTCCATGATCTTGCCGGTCTCCCCGGCGTCCGTGTCGGTGATCTTGGCGATGGCGACGCCGGCGTGGACCATCACGTAGTCGCCCGGCTCCAGGTCGTCGATGAGCTCGGCGGAAACCTTGCGTTTTGCGCCGGAAGCGTCGATGAGGGCGGTGCCGTCCTCAATGCTTACGACTCTGGCTGAAAGACCTACACACATAAGCTGTCTCCTTGGGTTGGTATGGAAGAATGTTCAGGGTTGTTCTGTTTGTTCAGGTGGCGCATGGCGGCGAGCGCCTGGCCCGCGCCGATCCCGCCGTCGTTCGGCGGGATCATGCCGTGGAGCAGCACGCGGAACCCGGCGGAACGCAGCAGCCCGGCGCAGAGCGTGGTCAGCAGGCGGTTCTGGAACACGCCGCCGGTCAGCGCGCAGACGTTCAGGGCGGTGTTTTCCCGGATGGCTTCGCACGTCTTCGCGATCATGGCTGCGAGTGCGGCATGGAAATAATACGCGAGCTTGCCGGCATCTTCGCCGTCCAGGCGGGCGTGGATGATGTCCCGCACGAGCATGTCCGTCGGCAGGACGATCGCGCCGTCATCGCCGCGCGGAAGCGGAGGGCAGGACGGAACACTTTCACTTGCTTGTCCGGGATGCGTCTCCATCCATGCTTCGGCGGCGAACTGGAGCGCGGTGGAAGCTTCGCCCTCGAACGTGGACGCCTTGCGGACGCCGAGGATCGCGCTGACGGCATCGAAGAGACGCCCCGCGCTGGTCGAGACCACGCAGTTCAGGTTCCGGTCCAGCATGTTCTTCTGGAACTTGTAGATGCCCGGAGCGCAGAGGCCGAGTCCCGCGGCGATGCGGTCGCCGTCGTCAGGGAACAGCGCAGCGACCATCGAAACGGCGATGCGCCAGCCCTCGCGGGCGGAAGCGTCGCCCCCGGCCTGGAGGAACGGGCGGATGTGCCCGGCGCGGGTGAACCCGTCCGGAGAGGAGACGAGGAATTCGCCGCCCCAGATGGTGCCGTCCGTGCCGTATCCCGTGCCGTCGAACGACACGCCGATGACTTCGCCCGTGAAGTCGTTTTCGACCATGCAGGAGAGCACGTGGGCGTAGTGGTGCTGTATCTTCAGGACGGGGATGCCGAGTTCTTCCGCCACGGCGGACGAATTGTATTTCGGATGCAGGTCGCAGCAGACGATTTGCGGCTTCATCTCGAGCAGTTCGGACATCCGCGCGACCGATTCGCGCAGGGCGCGGACCGTCCGCAGGTCCTCCATGTCGCCGATGTAGGGCGAGGGATAGAAGAGGCCGCCGTTTGCGAGGCAGAATGTGTTTTTGAGCTCGCCGCCGATGCCGAGTACCTGGCCGCGGAAGTCGCCGGAGACGAAGAAGGGCAGGGGCGCATAGCCGCGGGAACGCCGGATCATGTACGGGCGACCGTCCAGCCAGTCCATCACGGAATCGTCCACGCGGAGGCGGATCTTGCGGTTATGGGACAGGAGCACATCGCAGAATCCGGCGATTTCGGCGAGCGCGTCCTCGTCGTTGCGGCAGATGGGCGCGCCGGAGACGTTGCCGCTGGTCATCACGAGGCAGTCCGGCATAGCCAGGCCGTCGTCGAACTGGAACAGCAGCATCTGGACGGGCGCATAGGGCAGCATCACGCCGAGCATCGGATTGCCGGGGGCGAGTACATCGGGCAGGGTGCTTTCCGGGCGTTTGCGGAGCAGGATGATCGGCTTCTGGTGGCCGTCCAGTATCTCCTCCTGTCCGGGCAGGACTGCGCATTCGCGGCGTACGGTCTCCAGCGACCGCATCATCACGGCAAACGGCTTCATGGGGCGGTGTTTGAGTTCGCGCAAACGCGCCACGGCGTGCGCGTCGCGGGCATTGCAGCACAGGTGGAATCCGCCGATGCCCTTGATCGCGATGATCCTGCCGTCCAGGATCGCCCGGCGGGCGGCGGAGATGGCTTTTTCGTTGCGTTCGGGGCGACCGATGAGATAGACCTCCGGGCCGCAGTCATGGCAGCAGACCGGCTGGGCATCGTAGCGGCGGGATTCGGGCGTAGTGTATTCGGTTTCGCACTGGGGGCACAGCAGGAACTCGTCCATGCTGGTGCGGACGCGGTCGTAGGGCATGGAGTCCAGGATGGTCAGGCGCGGGCCGCACGCGGTGCAGTTGATGAACGGATGCAGGTAACGGCGGTTCGCGGGGTCGAACAGCTCCTGCTTGCACAGGTCGCACGTGGCGATGTCCGGCGAGACGAAAATGTCCCCGGTCTCGTGTTCGCTCTCGATGATCTCGAACGTCGGATAAGCCGGCTCCATGCGGACGCGCGAATCGATCTTCAGGATCGCGGAACGCGGCGGGGCCTCATGTTCGAGCGCGACGCGGAAATCTTTCAGCGCTTCCTCGTTTCCCTGTGCGTGGACTTCCACATACGAACCTTTGTTCGCGACGCTGCCGACGAGCCCGGCGCGGACGGCGATCCGGCTCACGAAAGGCCGGAACCCGACGCCCTGGACGACGCCGTAGATGCGGTAGACCGTTGTGGAAACGCCTGTGGAGTCCATCTTATTTCACCTCGTCAAGCAGCCGCCCGGAGACGGCGAAATGCGGGAAGTCGATGATATTGAAAGCCTGCGTGCGGGGCAGGGCGGTCCGCAGGCGGCTGTCGCAGACGACCGCGTCGTATCCGCCGTTCACGATCGCTTCGACGAATGCCTCTTCGCTTTCGATCTGGAAATCGCCGTCGTGCATGAATTCCGGCTCCATCATGAACCACGAGGCGACCGCGACCTGCGAGGCGGAATCCAGATTCAGGATGGCATCGCGCACAGCATTCGCGGCGAACTGCTGATGGATCACGAGCGTTTTCTTGCCTGCGAGCGCGGGCAGGGCGTCGAGGACCTGCGGCGGGAGCCACGGGCAATGCACTTCATACGGCGTGCCGAACGTCTTTTGCAGGTATTTCGCAGTGGCGAGTCCGGCTGGGGAGACCACGATGTTTCTTGCGGCGGCGGAAGCCGTTTTTACAGCGTCCAGCCCCGCGCCCATGCCATAGCAGTTCACGGTCTTCCAGCCGTCATCCTTGAGTGCGGAGGACAAGAGTTTCCCTGCGTTCAAAGCCGGGAAATCCAGCGGCGACGCGCCGAGGACGCCGACCACGCCGGGATCGTTTTCAAGTTTTTCCGTCGCAAATGTCTTGAAGAGTTCCAGCCAGGCGTCGGACGCGCCGCGGTCATAGTGACGCGTTCCGGTCGTGGCGACCGTGATGGCGGGCAGTCCGGTCCGTTTTTCCGCCATGCGTTTCAGCGCCTTGAAGTCGGTCGCGATGATGGCGGGGACCGGGGTGCCGATGATGGCGGAAAACGCGAGCCCGGAACCGTCCATGGCGTCTTTGAGCTTGGCGACGAGTCTGTCGTCGCGCCCGAGGATGGCGTCCATGTCGCGAAGCCCCGCGCTGAAGACCGCACCTCTGCTGGTGAACCAGCGCGGCTCGTCGAAACCGCAGATGTTACCCGTGCAGCCGCCGGCGTCGCAGATCACGATGAGGCCGCCGAACTCGAAGAGCGCGGAGACCGCCCCGGACTGGTCGGGCGCGAAAGGCGAAAGGTGTTTCAGGAGGCTTTTCATCGCGTGGACTCCTTTCCCGACAGGGCGTTTCCGAGCACGTCGAAGAGCGCGGAGACTCCGGCGTAGCCGAACGGCTGCTGCTCCTCATTCCACGGGACGCCGGGCAGTCCGGGATGGTAGTACATCGCGTCGCGTCCGATGACCGTGTCGCAGTCCGATTCCCTGCCGTCGTAGAACATCATGGACGGGGAGAGATTGGAATATATCTTCGTGTCCGGGCTGAGCGCGGCGATCTTCTTCACGTAGACGAAGTTCGAGCCGCCGACCGTGCCGAAGATCTCCGAGACGGAGAAACCGTTGCGGATCAGCGCCAGCGAAAGCTCGAACGGGTCGGCGTTCAGCCATTCTCCGACGGCGAACGTGCGCGCTCCGTATTTGCCGTGGAAATCCGCGATCGCTTTTTCCGCCTGTTCACGGTGCGGGGCATCGTCGAATGCCGCGCCGACCGCCTGTCCGAGCAGGCGGTACTGGTTTGCGATCTTGTCCGTCTGGTAGAGGCGGGCGAGCTCGATCGACGGGATGTCGAGGCGTTTCCGCAGGTCGGCGGCGGCATGGCGGGCTTCCTGATTGAGCACAAGATTGAAGTTGGCTTCCGCCATTGCCTGATATTCGGCGAAGTCGGCGCAGCGGGAGATTTCGCGGATGGTGCGGACTCCGGCGGAGTTTAATAAAGTGTAGAGTTCGGAATCGTCCCGCAGAGGCGAGAAGAAACCGAGGATGTTCACCGACGCCGGGACTTTTTCACGGGGCTGGAGCAGGGAGTAGACGGACCGCCGCACCGAGACCATCGGCGGCAGGCGGCCTTCGCGGGTCAGCGCGTACATGTAGCACGGCACGACCGGGACTCCGGCGTAGTCCGAAGCCTTGCGGCAGACGCGTTCCATGTCCGTGCCGAGCAGGGCGTCCACGCAGGTGATGCAGATCATGACCGCGGACGGGCGCTTCGCGCAGGAGTCGCAGACCTCTTTCACCGCCTCCGGGATGCGCGCCAGGTGGCGTCCGGTCACGATGTCCGTGTCGTCCTGCATGAGGTAGAAGAAACGTTCGGCGAGGGACGCCTCGCAGCCGAGCGCGGCGGTGTTGCGTCCGCAGCAGGCGGGGGCGACCAGCAGCATCACGGATCCGGGCACGGCGAGACCGGCGCGTTTCACGCCGAATCCCTGCGCGCCGGGCGAATTGAACGCGAGCGTGGCGGGGGAGCTGTAGATCAGATGCGCCGAGGAGAGCAGTTCGGGCGGGATGTCGTCCCGGCCCCTTGCCGCGAGCTCGGCGGCGGTGATGGAATACGCCTGGTTCATGCGGTCTTATCCTCGTCGAGAAGAAGTTTTGCGAGAGAGAGGAACCGTTTGCTGACGTCGAGTTCCGGGTCGCCCTCGACGACTGTCTTTCCCATGTCTTCGTAACGGATGATGTCGTCGCTGCGCGGGATGTCCGCCACGATCGGCAGGCCGTTGGCGTCGGCGAACGCGCGGACTTTCTCTTCCTCTCGGTCGACAGCCCGGCGGTTCAGCACCACGCCGCGCACCGTGGCATAGCCGCGGTCTTCGAAATTGTGGACGGCGCTGTTGATGTTGTTCGCGGCGTAGAGCGCCATTTTCTCTCCGGACGTCACGATCAGCACCTGGGATGCGTAGCCCTCGCGGATCGGGGCGGCGAATCCGCCGCAGACCACGTCGCCCAGCACGTCGTACAGCACCACGTCGGGCTTGTATGTTTCGAAGAGGCGCAGGTCGGCAAGCAGGCTGAACGTGGTGATGATGCCGCGTCCGGCGCAGCCGAGCCCGGGAGTCGGCCCGCCCGTTTCGATACACAGCACGCCGCCGAATCCGGTCTTCGCGATCTCCTCGATGCGTTCGGGTTCGCGGTCATGCTCGCGCAGGAAGTTCATGACGGGGATTACCGGGTCGCCGCCGAGCAGGTTGATGGTGGAGTCGGCTTTCGGGTCGCAACCGATCTGGATGACCTTTTTCCCGAGGCGTGCGAACGCCGCCGCGAGGTTCGAGGTCATGGTCGATTTGCCGATGCCGCCTTTGCCGTATATCGCGAGTTTCAGCATGTCAGAACCTCCAGGGCAGGGGTCGGTCGATCAGGTTCAGGGATTCTTTCCGGTAGCATCTGCCGGAAAACGCTTCGTGCGGAAGCCGATGGAATGGAACATCCGACGGGCAGACGGGCGCGTACATCGGATCGGCGATCACGCCGGATGCTTCGGCGAACGCCGCTGCCGCCGCGTCCTCGTCGAAGATGCGCAGGTCGCCGGGCGCCAGCAGGCGGTCCTCGGCTTCCAGCGGGCACAGCACGCGGCACGGGATGCCGAGATCAAGTTCAATTGCGCGGGCGAGCGAACCGGAGAAGATGCTTTCGCCGGGGATGGCGAGCCGTTTGCCGGGACCCGAGGCGTCGCGAGCCGCGCAGGGCAGGGCGCATCCGCCTGTTTCCGCGGCGGTTTTCAGGGCGGTGGCGAGCACGGCGGGGAACTTCTCCCCGACCGGGACGCCCGCGACCCACGGCATGCCGAAGCGTTCGCGGAGAAGTTCGGCGGTCGCGATCCCGCAGGAGGAGACCACGAGGTTCACATGAGCGGCGGACGCGCGCCGGATATCGTCAAGGGTGCAGCCCATCGCCATGCAGGAAACAAGCTCAAAACCGGATTTCTTCAGCCATTCGGTCATGGATTCGACCGTGCCGTTGACGGAGAAATCCAGCGGAGTGGCGCCGATAATATTGACGGACGGCGCGTCCGTGCGCGGGAGTTGCTCCGTGCAGAATCGTTCCACGACCGCCTCAAGTGCCTCGGACGCCCCTGCCAGATAGGAGTGCATGCCGCTGGTGTGGAGCCCGAACGCGGGGATGCCGGTCCGCGCTTCGATTTCGGCGGCGATGGTGGGGAAATCGGTCCCGGCGAGCAGCGGGACGGGCGCGCCGCAGAGCGCGATGAAGTTCGGCGACAGGTCCTTTGCCGCGGCCGTGACGTCGGCGATGAGTTTTTCGTCGTTGCCGAGGATGGCGTCGGCTTCCGTGAGGGCGGAGATGTAGATCATGCTGTCCTGACGGTACCAGCGCGGTTCGTCGTGCGTGGAGTAGGTGGAATTGCAGCCGGAGGCGTCGTGGACGACGACCATGCCGCCGAGTTCGTACAGCATGGAGCACACGCCGGACGTGTCGGCGGCGTGAATGGAGATGATCCTGGCGATCTGTTTCATAAGCAGCTCCTGCATCCGAGGCCCTTGTGCTGGATCACGAGCTCGGTGTCCTGTTCGTGCGTTGCGGCTTCTACCATGCGTTTCGCGAGGCGGGCGACGCCGTCGAAACCGTACATGCCGCCGCCGGAAACGATGTTCACGAAGTGTTTCGTGCCGCTGAAATACGCGGCTTTCTGTCCGATGGCGAGCACGTCGCCGTGTTCGTGGACGCCCTTGCCGGCGAAGCGCATCTTCGCGTGGACCGTAGCGGTCAGGAGCAGGTCGGGCGCGAGCGTGCGGAGACGTTCGAACGCGGGGCGTTCCTCCTCGATCATGGCGTCGGTGTAAACGCGGGTCACGCGGAAGCCGTGTTCCGCGAGGAGCGCGGCGAGTCCGACCGGGCGCGGCGTGGCAGTGTAGTCGATCTCCACGGGGGTATCCCCGACGACCTCTTTTGCCTGTTCCAGCACGCGGACGGCATTTTGTTTCGCATCGGACCAGTCGGGCGCGGCGGTCCCGAGCGCATCGGCCATGATGTTCAGATTGCGCCCGATCTCGTCGAAATCGTAGGAAAGCGGCAGATAAAGATGCTTGCGTCCGAGGCGTTTTTCGAGGGCGTCGCCGGAAGCTTTCGCGGTCGGCAGGTAGGTGATCTCGAGCGAGCTTTTCGCCATGTGCATGTAGTCTTCATAGTCCTTGCACAGCGTGATGTCGCGGAGTTCCCAGCCGGCGTTTCGGATGAGCTGCACGAGCTCGCTGGATCCGTCGGTCGGACGGTCGTTGCCGATGAGGTTCACGGTCTTCGGATCGGCGGGGCAGGGCTGGAACGGCGCGTAGAGCTGGCGGCGCATGAGCTGGTCGGGCGTGAGGCCGCTCTTCCGCATGGTCGGGTTCATGTAGCAGTCGATGAAGTCGATGTCGGGGAACATCGCCCGGAGTTCGTCCAGGATGGCGTCGAAATCGCATCCTGCGAAGAGGTGGACGCAGCTGATGAAGAGCAGGAGCGCGCGCGGCTTCTTCGGGAGCTTGCGGATGATCTCCGCCGTGCCGTCCACGATGTTGCGTTCCAGGGAGCCGTCGAAAAAGTCGTTCTTGTCCACGGAGATCCACGACATGCGCCCCATTTCGAGCATTTCGGCGGCGGTCAGGATCACGCCGCGGAGGCATCCCTGGGCGCAGGCGAACACCTGATGCGACTCGGGCACCAGCATGCCGGTGTGGACGATGTTCCACGGTCCGCGGGCAGGGGCGTTGTACTCCAGGCCGGAGACGAACGGCAGCGGGAAATCGGCGTCCCGGATCGGGATCTCCGCCCCGGTCATGTCGTCTTCGCCGTTGATGCGTTTCAGCATGGGGCGTCTCCTTTCCTCTCGATGGACAGCACGGCGTCAGCGAGGGTGCGGTACTGCGCCGCCATCGGGCTCTCCGGGAACGCGTGCACGACGGTCTTTCCGAGCTGTTCGGCGCGCTGCACGGTTTCGCTCCAGTCGAGCGCACCCGCGACGACCGTATCGAAATCAGCCGCCAGTTTCGCGGCTTTTCCGTCCTCGTCCGGCACGTTCCTGCGGTTCAGGACGAATCCGCCGAGCGAGGCGTAGCCGCGCCCCTTGAAATTCTTCACCGCCATGGCGATGTTCGCGGCGGCGTAAATGGACATGGTCTCGCCGGACGTGAGGATGAACACGCGGTCGGCGTAGCCTTTGCGCATCGGCATGGAGAATCCGCCGCAGACCACGTCGCCCAGCACGTCATACAGCACCACGTCGGGCTTGTACGCCTCGTATGCGCCTTTCTCCTGAAGCTTTTCCAGCGCGGCGATGATGCCGCGTCCGGCGCAGCCGAGCCCGGGCGTCGGTCCGCCTGCTTCCACGCAGATCACGCCGCCGTCTCCGATGCGGACCATTTCGTCGAGCGCGAAATCGTTGCCGCGTTCACGGACGAGGTCCAGGATGGAACGGATGCGCGTCCCGCCGTGCAGGGCGGCGGTGGAGTCGGCTTTCGGGTCGCACCCGATCTGCATGACCTTGAGGCCGTTGGCGGCGAATGCCGAGGCGAGGTTCGAGACGGTCGTGGACTTCCCGATCCCGCCCTTTCCGTAGAAAGCGAGTTTCAGCATGGCGTTTCTCCGTAATCCCCGCGGCCGACCTTGACGGAGTACCCGATCTTCCGCAGGCGCGCCTGCAGATCGGACCTCGTGACGTGCGATTCCACGTCGACCACGGTTTTGTTGTTGTAAAGCATGTATTTGGCGCGGACCTGTTCCGGCGACAGGTTCGGCATGATGACGTTCGCACCGGCGAGGATGCCCCTCTCGCGTCCGACGGGGTCCAGCGTGCCGAGTGCGGTTGTGGCGGGCAGAAGCACGTCCGGCAGGAGGATGCGGCACAGGCTGAGCAGGAAAAGCGTCAGGTCCACGCTCCCGGCGGGCTGGTCCGCGAACGGCGTATCGCAATGCGGGATGAACGGGCCGATGCCGATCATCGCCGGGCGGAAATCCGTGATGAACTCCATGTCCTTCGCGAGCGTTTCCGGCGTCTGGTACGGCGAGCCGACCATGAACCCGCATCCGGTCTGGAATCCGATCTCTTTCAGGTCGCGCAGGCACTGCATGCGTCGCGCCCAGCTCTGCCGAGGCGTGTGCAGGCGGGCGTAGTGGTCCGGGTCGGCGGTCTCGTGCCGCAGCAGATAGCGGTCCGCCCCCGCGTCGAAAAGAAGCTGGTACTCCGCGCGCTCGAGTTCGCCCACGGAGAGCGTCACGGCGCAGTCGGGATGCTTCGTTTTCAGTACACGGACGAGCGCGGCGAGGCGTTCGGGGGAATACGTCGCATCTTCGCCGCTCTGGAGCACGAACGTGCGGAATCCGTATTCGTATCCCGCGTCGCAGCATTCGACGATCTCCGCCTCGCCCAGGCGGTAGCGTTCGGCTTTCAGGTTGGACTTGCGGATGCCGCAGTACAGGCAGTCGTTGCGGCAGACGTTGGAAAACTCCACGATGCCGCGCACGAAGACGCCGTGGCCGAACCTGGCGACGGCGAGCTCGCGGGCGATCCCCGCGGCGTATTCGCGGTCGGAGTCCGTCCACGTGGAGAGCAGCGCCGTCCACTCTTCGTGCGGGAGGCATTTCTCCGCATTCAGGCGGTCGATCCTTGCTTCGTTCTGTCGTTTCTCTGCGTTCATGCGCGTTCGTTCCTGTGTTTCCGGCTGCTTCTCCCGTCCGGCTTCCGCCGGGAAAAAGAAACAGCCGCGATCCCCTGGGAGGATCCGGCTGTGAAGCTTGATCGGATGGAATGCGCGGAACGGATGGCGTTCCCGCAGTCCGGTCTGATTCCGCTCGCCCGGTCTTTCGCCTCAAAGAGCTTTTCGGCGTCAGGGGATGATGCTTGATCTGATCGGATGAACCTGGCGGCTTTCGCCGGGCAGGCTCAGTGTGTGGTTATGACGTTGGAGTACACGGCTTTCGCCGTGACACCCTCGATGCGTCCGAGTTTCCCCGCCAAAGCGTTGATCTTGTCCGGCGGCGCATCGATGACGATGCTGATGACGTTGACGTTCCTTTCGCGGTAGGGCAGGCCCATGCGGCCCACAATGTACGGCCCGAAATCGTGCAGAAGCGCGTTGATCTGCTCGGCGGAGTCGAAACTTTCCGCCAAAACCGCCAATACAGCAACTCGTGTTTCCATCGCGATCCCGTCCCGTGTTTCAATTGTTTCATTTCACACAAATAATATAACCCGCGTACGCGAGAATGCAACCGGAAAAAGGAAAAAAGCCCGGAAAGTTTTCCATATGCTGATCCGTCGAGGCGCCTTGTTCCGCGATTTGAGCTGTTGTTTTCGGAGCATGGTCCCTCCAGCTCGTCTCGGGGGAGTGCATCGTTCAAGCTCGGAGGAAGCAGAAAATTTAATCGGATTAAACGATACGGAAATCAAAATGACATTTTAAGGACTCATCTGTTTAGGGAATAATCAATGATTCTGATTTTTTTTACGTGAATTAACTTGACTTTTGCCTTTGTGAGGGTATACTATTGATGGAATTTCACTTTTTGTTGTTCATTCTGTTCAAAAAGTTGATTCCAGCTCTTCAAACAAACAATCGTTCCTCCTTCCTTATCAACCCTCAACATAATGGAGTTCTTTATGAATCGTTATGTGCACTCGGCTGTTGTCTCCTGCTCAGTTCTCGCAGGGGCAATCTTCCTCGCAACTACACTTGCCGCACAGGCTCCTGCCGGCGGCGCACCCGCTGGCGGCGCAGCTCCCGGCGGCGCACCCGCAATGGGCGGCGGCATGGGCGGCTTCGGCGGCGGCATGGGCGGCTTCGGCGGCATGGGCGGCTTCGGCGGCATGGGCGGCTTCGGCGGCGGTGCTCCCGCTGGCGGTCCCGGCGCTGGCGCTGGTGCTCCCGGTGCAGGCGCCCCCGCGGGCGGCGGCATGATGGGCGGCTTCGGCGGTATGGGCGGCGGCATGGGCGGCATGATGGGCGGCTTCGGCGGCGGCATGGGCGGCTTCGGCGGCATGGGCGGCATGGGTGGCGGTATGGGCGGCGGCGGCAATCAGGCCCCGGCCGTTGACATGGCTACGCTCCCCGGCGGCATCCGCAGCGAAGAAGCTGAAAAACCTGACGACAGCGGCTTCCCGATGGTCAAGGACCTGAAAGCCTCCGACAAGTATCCTGAGATCATGAAGTTCCGCGACGGTTCCGACGTGACGAAGGACAACTGGTCCAAGCGCGCCGACGAGATCAAGAAACTCTATGAATACTACATGTATGGCGTGTGGCACGACGGCTCCGAAGTCGATGTCTCCTACAAGATGAACGAAGGCGACAACGGCCGCAAGTCCATGACCGTGACCGTCACCCGCAAGAGCACCGGCAAGTCCGGCACGTTCGATGTCAACATCACGCTCCCGACCGCCAGCGACACGGTCAAGATGCCGGAAGGCGGCTGGCCTGTCGTCCTCGGCATGCACGGCGCACAGGAAGCGGTCGCGGCCTCCCGCGGCTATGCTTCCATGACGTTCGGCGGTGGCGGCGGTTTCATGGGCGGCGTCACCAATATCGCCGCTGACAACAACCGTCACACCGGCCTCTTCTACGACCTGTATCCCTACGGCGAGAGCTGGAAGGAACAGACCGGCGAACTCCTCGCCTGGAGCTGGGGCATTTCCAGAATCATCGACGCCCTCGAAAAGGGCGCCGGAAAAGAACTCAACATCAATCCCAAGAACACCATCGTGACCGGCGTCTCCCGTTACGGCAAGGCCGCCATGGTCTGCGGCGCGTTCGAGCCCCGCATCAAGATGTGCGCTCCGTCCTGCTCCGGCGCGGGCGGCGTCGCGATGTACCGCTACGTCTCCGAGGGCAAGACATATGACTTCTCCTCGAAGAACGATTCCAAGGAATACACCTACGGTCGGAACGAGCCGCTTGACAGCCTCCAGGCCACCGGTGAACAGGGCTGGTTCAACAACAAGTTCATGTGCTTCAAGGATCCGAAGACCCTGCCTGTCGACCAGCACATGCTCGCCATGCTCTGCGCCGATCCGGAACGCTATCTCTTCATCATCGGCTCCTGCACGGGTGAAGACTGGGTGAACGCTCCGGCCATGTGGCTCACGTTCCGCGCGGCGAAGGCCTCCTACGAGAAGCTCGGCCTCGGCGACCACATCGTGGCGAACATCCACAAGTCCGGCCACGCGGTCACGGCGGAAGACATGAACTACATGATCGACTACTTCAACGAGAAAGTCTACGGCATCAAGTCGGAAACCGACCTTACCTGCCTCACGACTTCCGCTTTCGAACTCCCGGTCAACAAAGATCCGCTGTTCGACTCCTTCGGCGGCACGGTTCCCCCGCAGCCTAAGCCGGATCCGGCTCCCGCGGCCGGTGCTGCCGGCGGCGGCATGGGCGGCTTCGGCGGCGGCATGGGCGGCTTCGGCGGCGGCATGGGCGGCTTCGGCGGCGGCATGGGCGGCTTCGGCGGCGGCATGGGCGGCTTCGGCGGCGGTCAGAGACCTGCCGGTGGCGCTCCTGCCGGTGGCGCTCCTGCCGGTGGCGCTCCTGCCGGCGGACGCTGATCCGTTGTTTTTCCTGCGGGAAGCGGTTCATCCGCTTCCCGTTTTTTACGGAATTAAACAAAATACCTGTTTTTTTGGGTAAAAAACGTACAATAATATTTGCTTCGGCTTCGTTAAATAGTCTGTAAGCAAGTATTCTCGTCCCGCAACACATAACATCACACAATCCATCCTAACCAAATCAATTACAAAGGAGATTCGTATGAAACACTCACTCAACAAGATGCTGGCTTCCGGCTCGTTCATCGCCGGGACCCTGCTCCTCGCCTCCGTGCTCTCCGCACAGGCTCCTGCCGGCGGCGCACCCGCCGGTGCAGCACCGGGCGGCGCACCGGGCGGTGCCCCTGCAATGGGCGGCTTCGGCGGCGGCATGGGCGGCGGCATGCCTATGGGCGGCGGCTTCCAGATGCCTGCCGGCGGCTTCGGCGGCGGTCAGGGCGGTATGCCCGACTTCGGCGCCATGTTCGGCGGCATGGGCGGCATGGGCGGCTTCGGCGGCGGCATGCCTCCGATGGGCGGCGGTGAAGGCGGCATGCCCGACTTCGGCGCCATGTTCGGCGGCATGGGCGGCATGGGCGGCTTCGGCGGCGGCATGCCTCCGATGGGCGGCGGCGAAGGCGGCGCGCCCGGCGGCATGGGCGGCTTCCCGATGATGGGCGGCATGGGCGGCTTCGGCGGCATGGGCGGCTTCCCCGGCATGGGCGGAGCTCCCGGCGGCCAGCAGCAGGAAGCCAAGCCGGACAAAGGCAGCCAGCTCCCGAAGGGCTACAATGCCGACGGCCCGACCTATGTGAAGGTCGATCTCTGCTCCGCGGACAAGAAATGCCCGATCTGCTCCCTCTGGGATGAAGCCAAGAAGGAATGGAAGGACATCGAGCCCCCGAAGAAGAACGGTGGCGGCGGCATGGGCATGTTCGGTATGATGATGGGCGGCTTCGGCGGCGGTGGCGGCGGCGTCATGACCAATGGCGGCCAGCCGATCGGCGTCAAGCAGATGGCCGACATCAAGTTCGCCTCCGACGGCTCCAGCTCCCAGTACATGGACGGCTATCTCCCCGAGATCAAGGAAGGCCAGAAGGCTCCGGCCATCCTCTACATCCACGGCGGCGCCTGGATGGGCGGCAGCGCCCGCGGCTGCAACGCCGGGTTCTTCGATCGCCTGGTCAAGGCCGGCTATGCCGTGTTCTCCCTCAACTATCGTCTCTCCAGCGAAGCTGCGTTCCCGCGTCCGATGAACGACGCCAAGGCCGCCGTCCGCTGGATCCGCGCCCACGCGAAGGAACTCAACCTTGACGCCGACCACATCGGCACCATCGGCGACTCCTCCGGCGGACACATGGCGGGCTTCCTCGGCACCACCAGCAACCTGAAGGGCCTCATGATGGGCGATATCGGCGACAACGCCGAATACTCCTCCTCCGTCCAGGCCGTCGTCGACCTCTTTGGCCCGATGAACGTCCTCACCATGGACGAACAGGCCGCGGCAGGCGCCGGCTCCATGATGGGCCGTCACGACGCTGATGGCGGACCGTACAGCAACTACGTTGGCGTCGGCATTGCCAGCATCCGCAACACCGATCCCGCTCCCGCACAGCGCGCCGATCCGGGCATGTATGCCCACACGCTCGATCCCAAGACCGCTCCGGCCTTCCTGATCCAGCACGGCACCGCCGACAACGTGGTTCCGATCGGATCCTCCAAGGAATTCCGTGACACCGTCGCCAAGTACATCGGCGATGACAAGGCGATCTTCGAAAGCTTCGAAGGCGCTGCTCACGAAGACGGCCGTTTCTTCGACGAGAAGAACTCCAAGCGCGTCATCGAGTTCCTCGACAAGTATCTGAAGCCCGCGAAATAATCAGACTTCGATACTGACTTCTCCTGCCGGGCGTTGAAAATGCGTCCGGCGGAGATTCTCGAAAGAGATCGATCCCGAGCGCTCCGGACCTCAAAATCCGGTGCGCTCTTTCCGTGTCCGCATTACAAAAAAATGACCGGCGTGCAGCCGGCCGGGATGAATGTCGATTGTCGAGAGGTTTACACCTCGGAGACGCGGACTCGTTCGTTACAGTTTCAGCAGATCATTGACCGTGGAGACCATTTTCCAGGTCATGGAAACGCTGCTGCACCAGCCGCCGAGCGGCAGATTGTTCTTTGGACCGATTCTGATCTCTCCGTCCTCGTCTTTGACCCAGTCCGGAGAAAGCAGGATGCGGTTGATCTTCATGAGCTCGGCAAGGGAAAAGAAACAGGACTGGTTCGCCATGTAACCTTTCGCTCCGGCAAGATACCGCGCCACGGTCAGCAGATTGTCATCTTCGCTCAGTTCCGCACGTTCCAGCTCGAAATACTGTGTCTGAAACGCGCGGTATTCCGAATCCGTGCCGATGAAGGCCAGATGCTCGCGGAACTGTTCCAGCTGTTTGTAGTCGATCGCTATATTCACGTATCGTTCCGTGAGCGTAAAGAGGATCTTGTCCTTGTATTTCGGGTTCGGCGCCACCTGGATCAGCTGCTTCCAGAACTCGCGCGGGAAAGTCCGGGGGCTTGACATGTAGTACCAGTCCCGGATTTCGCATCCATAGGGGCTGATGTCGCGGCGGCGAAAAGAGTTGAGGTCGATGGTTTCTTTGTTCGGCGGGGCGCCGATGGTCACCTCGTTGACATAGGGCAGGGCGTTCAGCAGGGGGCGGATGAATTCAGCGTCTTTCTGCGAAAGCAGCATCTCGTCCTTTTCGCACGTGTCATCGAAGTCGGAAATCATCTTGTTGACTTGAATGTCGTAATTGAACTTGTCAAAATGAAAACGCCGGGAGACTTCCAGGCAATAATAAAGCGAATAGAGGATGTCTCCCAATTTCCCCGCATGCGTGAACGTGAACATCATGATTCCTTTCCGAATAGTGAGATCGCCCTGTATGCTATTACTATAATAAAACAATGGCAAAAAGTCAAGCGGCGAACGGGGAAACGATAAAAAAGGGGTCAAAAAAGCCTCCGGTTTTTGAAGCCGGAGGCGCTGTGTTTTGGACTTGAATGGAGCGAGGCTCAGAGGGAAGCCAGAACCCCCTGCGAACGTGCGGACTGGTTTTCGAACACGGATTCAGCCGTGCTTCCGAGGAACGCGCCGGCCGCGGAGAGTTCGGCGAAGCGTGCGGAACCGTCGTCGCCGTAGTGGACGGTCAATTTCGAGCGCGAAGCATTAACCGTGACGAAAGACGTGCCGTCTGCATTGCTGAAATACGTGCTGCCGTTCAGTTCAAACGACGAGATGTTCGATTTCTCATCGGCGAACCAGAGTTCGATGGTTCCGCCGCGGGACTGGGAAACAATGTCGTTGCCCCAGTTTTCCCCGAACGTGAAGAGGTCGGAACCGCCGCCGCCGCTCAGGATGTCGTCGCCGGAACCGCCCGCGATGAGGTCGTTGCCGGAGCCGCCGGTGATGCGGTCGCTGCCGTCGTCGCCGAAGAGCTTGTTGCCGCCGTTCGCGCCCCACAGAATGTCGTTGCCGGAACCGCCGCGCACGGTCATGCCGGCGAGGTGGGAAACGAACTTCTCGCTGGTCATGTCGATCACGTCGCTGCCCGCGCCGGAGCGGATTTCGCGGATGAGGCTGAGGCGCGCCGCGGACCCGAACTCGGAATAAATGTCATCCAGGAAGAGTGCGTCGCCGTTCGCAGTGTCGGTGAGGTACAGGATGTTTGCGTCCGAGGTCGAGCCGGAGAACGTGTCGCGGATGCGGTTTTTCCCGGCGAGCGCAACGACTTCGCCGGAGGCGCTGTTGAGGGCGAAATACCCGCCCGTCCAGACATCGCCGTCCGCGGGGGAGGCGAAGAAGATGTCGGCGAGGCCGTTTGCGTTGGATTCGATCTGCCGAGGCGCGGTGGCTTCCGCGGTCCACTCGACTGCGTTCGCCGTGAAATCGTCGTCCTTGACCGCCGCCCGGAACGAAAACGCCCCGGCGCTGCCGTCAACATCGAAAGAAGTTCCGGCGGTGAACACGCGGATCGCATCATCGAATACATTGCCGTGCGTGATTTCGACCCAGTATCCCTGCTCGGAGACCTCCTCCGCCGCTGGAGTCCAGCTCAGGATGGACGCCGTTTTCGGCGTTTCAGACGCTTTGAGCTCGGAAACGGCCGGGGGTTCTACTTTCACAGCGAGCACGATGGCGGATGCGCTGCTGGTCGTGGTGTCGGTCACGCCAATGGCGTTTCCTACCGACGCGATCGTGTCATTGACCATGCTGATGAGCGAGCTGGAGTTCCCGAACAAGCCGAGGATGGAGGAGAGCAACGAGGAGCTGTTGGTTGTTGTGCCGTCCACGCTCAACGTCGTGCCGGAGCCCCCGAGGAGTCCGAGGATAGACGAGAGCAGGGACGAGCTGTCGGTCGTGGTGCTGCTTGAGTTCGGCAGGATTCCAGTCAACGTGTCGAGGAACGAAAAGTCGTCCAGTGAGCTCTCGCCCGAGAGCGTCGTAAGGCCGTTGAAAAGACTGGACAGACCGTCAAGCCCGGAAGCAGTACCGGAACCGCCGAGGAGCCCGAGGATGGACGAGAGGGCAGAGGAACTGTTGGTCGTGGAACCATCCACGCTCAACGTCGTGCCGGTGCCCCCGAGGAGTCCGAGGATAGACGAGAGAAGCGAAGAGCTGTCGGTCGTGGTATTGCTAGAGTTCGGCAGGATTTCGGAAAGCGTGTCGAGGAACGAAAGATCGTCCCAAGTATCGGCATTCGTGAGCGTCGTAAAGCCATTCAGAAGGCTGGAAAGGCCGCTAAGCCCGGAGGACGAGGACGTGTCAGACCCGCCGAACAAACCGAGGATGGACGAAAGAAGCGACGAACTGCCATCCACGCCCAAAGTCATATCGGAACCTCCGAGTAAGCCGAGAATAGAAGAAAGGTTTCCAAGTCCGTCTACGCTCAGCGTCGTGCCGGAGCCATTGAGGAGCCCCAGGATGGACGAAAGGGCAGAGGCGCTGTCAGTCGAGGTGGAAGAACTTCCCACGCTCAGCGTCGTATCAGAGCCGCCGAGGAGCCCGAGGATGGAAGAGAGCAGGGATGAGCTGTCGGTGGTACCATCCACGCTCAACGTCGTGCCGGTGCCGCCGAGGAGCCCGAGGATAGACGAAAGGTCAAGTCCGTCTACGCTCAAGGTCGTATCGGACCCGCCGAGTAAGCCGAGAATAGAAGAAAGGTTACCAAGTCCGTCTATGCTCAAGGTCGAGTCAGAGCCGCTGAGGAGTCCGAGGATGGAAGAGAGCAGGGATGAGCTGTCGGTGGTACCATCCACGCTCAACGTCGTGCCGGTGCCGCCGAGAAGCCCGAGGATAGACGAAAGGTCAAGTCCGTCTATGCTCAAGGTCGAGTCAGAGCCGCCGAGCAAGCCAAGAATAGACGACAGAAGCGAGCCATCACCAAGTCCATCCACGCTCAAGGTCGAGTCTGAGCCGCCAAGCAAGCCAAGAATAGACGACAGAAGCGAGCCATCACCAAGTCCATCCACGCTCAACGTCGTGCCGGTGCCGCCGAGAAGCCCGAGGATAGACGAAAGGTCAAGTCCGTCTGCGCTCAAAGTCGTATCGGACCCGCCGAGCAAGCCAAGAATAGACGACAGAAGCGAGCCGTCGCCAAGTCCATCCACGCTCAACGTCGTGCCGGTGCCGCCGAGAAGCCCGAGGATAGACGAAAAGTCAAGTCCGTCTGCGCTCAAAGTCGTATCGGAGCCGCCGAGCAAGCCAAGAATAGACGACAGAAGCGAGCCGTCACCAAGTCCATCCACGCTCAAGGTCGAGTCGGAGCCGCCAAGCAAGCCAAGAATAGACGACAGAAGCGAGCCGTCGCCAAGTCCATCCACGCTCAACGTCGTATCGGTCCCGTCAAGCGAACCGAGGATGGAAGAGAGAAGCGACGAACTGCTGTCCACACTCAAGGACGAATCGGACCCGCCGAACAAGCTGAGGACAGACGACAGGATCGAGGAACCATTGCCAAGCCCGTCCACGCTCAAAGTCGAATCGGAGATGCCGAGGAGTCCGAGGACGGACGACAGGAGATAATCGCCGTCCACACTCAAGGACGAATCGGACCCGCCGAGGAGCCCGAGGATGGACGACAGGATCGAAGAATCATTGCCGAGACCGTCCACGCTCAGTGTCGCATCGGAATCTCCCAGCAATCCGAGGATGGAAGACAGAAGCGAGGTGTTTCCGTCCACGCTCAAAGTCGTGTCGGACGCGCCGAGCAAACCAAAGATCGAAGACAGGATGGATGAACCGTCTCCGAGCCCGTCCACGCTCAGGACCTTGTCGGACCCGCCAAGCAGATTGAGGATGGACGAGAGGACGGAGGAACCATTGCCGCTGTCATCTATGCTCATGAGCGCATCGGGATCACCGAGCAAACCAAAGATCGAAGACAGGATGGATGAACCGTCTCCGAGCCCGTCCACGCTCAGCGTCGTGCCGGTGCCGCCGAGCAGTCCCAGGATGGAAGACAGGATCGAGGAGCCGTCTCCCAGTCCGTCCACGCTCAAGGTCGCGTCGGACCCGCCGAACACGCCGAGGATGGCGGAGAGGATCGAAGAAGCTCCGTCCACGCTCAGCGCCGTGTCATCCCCACTGAACAGCCCCATGACGGCGCTCAGGAAAGAGCCATCCCCCAGCTCGCTCAGGGAATCGAAGACGTCAACCGTGATCGTGTCCCCGCCGTCGTAGCTGTAATCGTAGTCGTATTCGTCATAATCGTTGGAATAGGAGCTGTAATCGTCGTAGATGTAACCGTAGTCGTAGTAATAATCGTCGTAGAAGAGACCGCCAAGCAGCGATCCGAGTCCGTCAAGCAGTCCGCCGAAAAGGCTGGAAGAACCGTCTACGCTCAAATCCGTGGAGCCGCCCAGCAGCTCGAAAATGGAATCTACGATGGTAATGCTGTCGAAGCTGCTCAGGGAATCAAGGACATCAACGGTGATTGAGTCCCCGCCGTCATAGCTGTAATCGTAGTCGTAATCGTAGTCGTAACCGTAGCTGTAGTCGTAATCGTAGCCGTAGTAAGAGTCGTCGAAGAAAAACCCGTCGAACAATGAGCCCAGGTCGCCCAGCAGACCGCCGAACAGGCCGTCAAGGCCGGAATCGGTGAAACTGTAGTCGTAATAGTAATCGTCGTAAATCGAACTCATGACAGCCTCTCTTTCCTCCACCGGGGGAATGGAAAATGTTGAAGCGGAAACTTCTTTCATTAATATTTAGAGTACTATAGCATGCTTTCATGCGTTGTCAAGAAAACAACAGGATTTTTTCGGACTTTTTTTGTTACTGGATAAAATGCTATGTTATGGAACAATTCTTCCTGCGATCCGCGCTCAAATGACAGGCTTTTCGGAAAGTTCCGCAAAAACAGCATCAAAACGCCCGGGACACCTGCCTTTTTTGAGCGCAAACGAAGGGAGAATGCATTTGCCGCGAGGCGCACCGGGCGTTTTTACTATAGGGAACCTCTATCAATTCGTTTTTGAGAGAGTGTTCGGTTGTTGACGGATAAGAATCGCCGGATGCGATTCTTCGTTACCATAAAATAAGCCTTTATTATCGTTTTGTCAAGGCTTAAAGACGGG
>Ga0310690_10001705_pt1 | contig 38224 bp, 56 predicted proteins | sample AusTroGonzalo_MG_2_FD_207661 | JGI IMG/M metagenome (GOLD analysis project Ga0310690, IMG submission 207661) | Bovine rumen microbial communities from tropical cattle in Woodstock, Queensland, Australia - Gonzalo_04 (v2) (version 2) | ecosystem: Host-associated > Mammals > Digestive system >...
ACGACTCCCAAATTATTTTTTCCGGTAAAATTCCGCGGCAATAATATCCCACGCCAAAACTGGGTTGGGATCCACAATTTTTAAAGTGTACTCTTCTATCAAATAACATTATTTCTACCCCCCCCCCGCGCGAATAGGCGATATGGCGCACAATCGTTTAACCACGTCATTGGTAACAATAATGCGAATGGTTTGCCTATATTTATTATCTTTTCGACCAATTTTGCTTTGTTATGAAATGGCGGATTTGAAACAATCAAATCAAATTCGGGTAATGGTTTGGCAAATAAACCATCGTCAAAATCATAAAAATTTTGTCCATCGTCTTTGTGCGAATAAATCACTTTGTGGCCGGCGGCGGTTAAAACTTTAACATATTCTGATTCTTCGGTATCAAACGGACACCAAATTGTTTTACCCAAAAACGGCTGTAAATATTTAACCAATGGCCATATTGCACATGCCGGCGTATAACATTCATCGTTTATATGTAAAGTTTCATAAACCCGCTTCGCCATTGTTTTCAACCTTGAATTCTATTCCGTCTTGATTTATTGCAACGCCGCCGAATGTATCAATAAATCGGCGAATTATCACATCGCAGTATTTTGGATCCAATTCTGCCATCCGGCATGTCCGATTTGTTTTTTCACATGCAATCATGGTTGAACCCGAACCCCCAAATGGATCTAGGACAATTTGGCCGCGCAACGATGAATTTAATATCTGCCTTTCAATCAATGCCACCGGTTTCATTGTTGGGTGCAATTGGTTGTCTTTTGGTTTATCAAATTCCAATACTGTCGATTGATTGCGGTCGCCGCACCAAAAATGCGGTCCGCCGTCTTTCCATCCGTATAAACACGGTTCATGTTTCCACTGATAATCTTGCCGCCCCATAACAAATGAATTTTTAACCCAAACCAAACATTCGCGGATTTTCCATCCGATATTTTTACATGCCGCCCGGAAATTAAATCCTTCCAGGTCTGCATGCCAAATATAAAATGGCGCACCCGGTTTCAAAACCGCGTTTGCCGCCCGCATTGCATTTGTTAAAAATGTCAAAAATTTGGCATCGGCCATGTGGTCATTCATAATTTTTAACCCGGCACTGTTTTCAATATCGACATTATATGGTGGGTCGGTTACCATCATATCCGCCAATTCGCCATCCATTAATTTTTTCAAATCGTCCGCTGATGTACTATCGCCGCAAATCAATTTATGATAACAATGTAATTTATGCCGGCCGATTGTCCAAACATCGCCGGCTTTGGTTTGTGGTTTTTCTGGCGTTGCCGGCACGCTGTCCATTTGTTCTTGAATTTCGTCCGGCTGTTGTTCCGCCTGTTCGTCAAAAATATCACTGATCTCTTTTTCGGTAAAACCGGTTAAATCCAAATCGGCGTTCATATCGCGCAATTGGTCAATCTTGATACATAATTTATCAATGTTCCAAATAGACATTTCGCCGGATTTGTTATCAAAAATTTGCAATTGGATTTTTTCTGCGGGGGTTAATCCGGTCAAAACAATGCATGGCACGCGATCTAATTTTAATTTTTGTGCCGCCATCAACCGACCATGCCCGGCAATCACAACATTATTTTCATCAACAATAATCGGGTTGGTCCATGCGGTTTCCATTGACCGACATAATTTTTCAATCTGTTCGGCCGAATGGTCTTTGGGATTTTCTGGGTCTGGTTTAATATCAGCCACATTCAAAATCACAATTTCCAAAGTTTCCAGTTGTTTTTGTATTTTTTCCGAAACATTTTCCATTTTATTTTTCCTTTTTCTTGTCAACCTGTCAACCTATACCACAACCATTTGTCAACCTACTTTTTTTACCCCACTAACTAGAATTTCATCGCGCCTCGCGTGACCCGCAGTGGTTTTAACGCTGGACAGAACCTATGGTCGCACAGGTGCCGTTTTCCGCGTGTTCTGGGGGCTATACTTTGGCGGTCGCCATGGCATCTGTCATCGCCCGGTCAAACAATTCATCAAACATGCTGTTGACCGTGTCTTCCACCACCTTAACAAAATTGAATTTGGGGTTGATTTGGACCGCTTCAACCAAAACATATAACGCCCGGTAATCATTCGGGCCGTTTCCGTATCGCTGAAACAGGACAGATTTGCCGTTTGCTTTGCCGGGCAGGATAAATACCCGGTTTTTAATTGGGTTATTCAATAAATGTTGCGCATTTGGTCTTAATACGCCGTTGCCGCCGTATGAAACATTATTCATAATCGGAATTGCAATGTATTTAATCTTGTTGCCGCGGTCATTTTGCATCGTGACATATTCCGGGGTACGGCTTGAAGATAAATCGTCCGTCTGTTGTGCGACCTGCCAAGATGGCGTTGCGATTTTAACTTTCATATCCGCCAATGGAACTTTCTTTGAAATCTGTGTGCTGAAATATGCCGCCGCATCGGTTACATATTGTGGCCCAGCACCGATTGAACCGGTCTTGTATCGGCGCGACCATGCGGAACGAATATTGAATTTGGTGCCGGCGACATTTACCATTCGCGCGCCTATCATTTGACCCAGTTTATTCATTGCCACCGACATCGCGTATGGCACTTGGTTCCAAGATAAATCGTCAATGTATTTCGATAAATCCGGTCCCTTAATTGTGATGTTTAATAATTGTTCTGCCATTATTTCCACCCCATCTTGTTGTAAAATTCGTCCATGTGTTTGAAATCCGCCGCCGGATCATAGTCGATATATTCGGTTATGCCGATTTTCTTGCACAATTCGCCCCAGATTGCGTGTTGTTCGTCCAGGGTTGAATTACCTTTGCGGATTTGTTGATATGCATCACGCCGCCACCATTGGCGCACAAATTCGCGTTCCACCGCCGCAATATTACCACCATCGCCCAGAAAATAAATTGCCCGCGCCATTTCATCGCCACAGGCCGCCGCCGCGCGAATGTTTAATAAAATCATGTAATCCGCGGGCTTTTGCTCAAAATGTTTATCCATGGCGTTGCATAATACGCCGGTCCATGTGCTGTTTTGGTTGCGGAATTGTAAATTGTGCCGGGTCCAGATTTCGCACCCCTTGACCCCCAGTGCCGGCATTGTGATTATTTTTTCGTCTGGTTCGGCTGGTTTTTGTTCGGCGGGCTTGTATTCGGATTCGTACCCGCGGTTTTCCAGCCACCGATACAAATATTGCACCATGCCTTTGTCGGCTACTTCGGCAGAATTGATATATTCGGGTAATTTGCCAAGTATTTGTTCCGGGTTAATCCGGTCGGCACAAACGATATGTATGAAACTGTCGTATGCCTGCTGTTTGGATCCACGTCTTTGTTTGGGGTATTGATCCCATAATTTGTCAAACATTTCATCGACCCGCGCGCGCGATGGAAGAAAATATTTTTTAATACTTTGTTTTTCATCATATAATGGACCCGACATTTTTGTCACCGCCCCGGTGTCATTTTTGTCACCACCCCCCCGGATTTTTTGTCCAATTTTCCAATCATCCGCCAGTGTGATTTTGCGTTCATTTTGTTTGCCGGATTCTGTTATAACTTCGCGATTGATATATCCAAATTCTTCCAACATAGCCAGCGCACGCTGTAATGTTCTTTCGCCCATACCGGGCAATTTTTGTAATAAATAATCATTACTGGCAAAACATATTCCGGTTTTATGTGTCAAATTATCAATCGTGCCATAAACTTGGCGTGCGGTTGCGGTCAACCGGATGTCGTCCAAGATAAATGACGGCTGGACAATATAATATGAACTGCGTTTTCGTACCATGTTTTGACCCTGTTGTTATAAATCAACCCATATTTGACCCTGTGGTTGTTTTATTATCAGTTTGCATTCCAGTAATTGCTGGTATGCGGTTTGGACATCTGCCGCCGGCAAATGTAATTCTGTTGCGAAATAATCGGGGTTATCGTCCATCATTTGATTTTCATCAACACATGCTGTCATTTCGCAAAATATTAATCGTGCCGTTGCCGATAATCGTTTGTCGTATCGGATCTTTGGTAATAAAACGGCGTTGTACATTGCATCTATCATTTTGATACCTTTTGTACTGATTGTTCCCAGTTATCCACTGGCGCGATATTAAATGCGCTACTTAAACATTCGAAATCGCCGTTGCCGTTAGATACCCAAGTTTCATGAACAATGCCTTTGTGTGGTTTATTTTCGTACCAATACCACGTTCCATCGGCATCCATCGCAACAAAACCGCGTTTCAAATACCGAAATAATTGTGTAATTTTAATCTTCGTCATCGTCCATCCCATCGGTTGTGTTGAAATATGCCCGCAGGGCTTTTTTGCCGTCCAGGCGGTCCAAATCGTTTTCCACGCAGTGATTCACGATTTCCAAAATCTTTTTGCCATCCCAATTCATTAAATTGCACCAAAATTGGTATTCTTTGTTGTGTTCTTGGAAAAATCGGGTGGCGGTTTGTTTGTTGATTTGATTCCGGGGGTGGTAATAAACCCGACCATTGTTGCTTGTGTGTCGGTGTAGTCCGACAGATAATGGATTGTGGATATTATGCGGCCGCAACATATCGCATAAATACGATACAAATAATCTTTGTGCTAATGCTGTGTATCCACCGATCATTTTGCAATATATCCCCCCGGATGTGTTTGTATTTTTTTATCCAGTACCCATCCCAATAATTTGATTTGTTCCAATAATTCGTTGCGCATCGGGTGGTGGCACGGCAAAGTGTCGTATAATTCCATCTTTTCGCGCATCTTGGATTCAATTTCATGGGCGGTTTTCATTTGCTGGCCTTTGGTTAATGGTTGGAATAATTGCGTATTTCGCGCGTTCTGTGGGCGAATCAATCACGCACGCCAACGCATTGGCGGCTTTTTTATATGACAAACAACGCCCGACAACGTGGTTATTCGCGCGTAAAATTATTGCGTACTCTTTCATGTTGACCCCGTTTTGGTATGTAAAATACAGCGCGGTTCTTGACCGTTTTATATTTCACATGTTTGTTTTCTGCGGGTTGTCCCGCGTTTTTTCTGCCGCGCCGCCGTCATTTCAGATTCTTGAATTCTCTCTTACTTTGCGGACCGGGTTGGCCGAAACCTGTTTATCCGAAATCAAATTGCATTTGCACGCCGATGGCGTTGCAATACATTTTCAATACTTCGTTATGTTCGGAAATCTTGTCTGGATCAATGGCACGCAATTTAATGATTTTCTTGATATATTTTGGTTCATAACCGGCTGATTTTGCCTCATTATAAATGGCGGACATATCTTTGTTGATTGCATCGTGTTGTTCGTGCAGGCGTTCCAGCCGTTCAACAAATCCGCGCAACATTTCGCCGTCTATTTTGCCATGATTGGGATTTATGCGTGTCATAACCTTTCCTTTGTTACAATTCGTTTCAAGTGTAAATTATAAGGCACAAAAAGTCAAGTGAATTGTGTAAATTATAAATCGCACAACAGATAAAAATAAAAATTAATGCCGAAAAATCCGGCATTATAAAAATTTAAACCAATTCGTTAAAATTTTCGTTTTAATTGCTGTTTTTAATGAATTCATCCAGCGCAGAAATCGGCATTTTATCAACCATGTCGGATATTTTCTTTTTTACAATTCGCTTTTTTACCCGGCGGTTTTGTGAAAACCCGATTTGTTCCAACCAATCAACAATATTTATTTCGTGTCCGTTTTCGTATAATCGGCGGATGTTTTCCAATTTGAATGACCGTTGGGATTGGCGCAAATGACAATATGCTTCGATAACCAATCCGCCCCATGCAGTTCTGATAATTTGTGCGGTAATTTTGCGCCGCGTTATATCGCCAGACACATCTTGGTATTCAATTTCAATTTCGCGATCCGGTTTTATATCAAATCGTATTGCTTCGCCGTTTGATTTGCCCATCGCAACAAATGAATCAGTGTTTGTTGGTATGGCATTTTTGATTTTCTTTTGTCTTGGGGTTGGCGTTTTGGCGTTTTTTGATACCGCTGGTTTATCTGGCAGGTTTTTAACATATTCTGACATAATTCCGTAAAAAACACATAATACCAAAAAAATGATTCCAATCCACATTATAACGATCCTTTGGTTGTCAGTTATAAAATTTTTCTTTACCACTTAAACAATTGTTCCGGTATAATATGCCGCTATCGCCAACATTACCAGCGCAATCAAAGTAAAATTAACATAAACAATATTGCCAACCGTCCGTGCTATGCGGCCTTTGATTGTGGTTTGTTTTTTTCCCGGATTTGCATTTTTACATAAACAATCGCTTCCATTTTCTGGTATTCGGATAAATCATTCCATATTCGCGACATTTCCATGTCGGCATCGGTGCGGTCATAAATTAAATCTTCAATCCGGACATTTAATCCGCGGGCGAATTTGTCCAACGTATCCAATTGGGGTGCGGTTTTGATTTTTAACATGTGTCCCAATTGCGCCCGATTATTAAATTTGCATCTGCGACATATTTCAGAATCTGATAATGGGCCGGTTTTACTGGCGATTTGTCGTATGCGGTTTACAATTTGTTCGTTTTTTACCATTTGTTTTTACCTTTATTTTTTATTTTACCATGTTTTCCCCCTTTCTTTCAGTGGTTTATGATTTACATAAATCGCTTGACTTTGTGTGCCTTATAATTTACACTTTGATTCGGACAATGAAAAAAGGGTGGAAATGCCAACGATGATCGATCCGGGTTTGAAACAAAGAATTCTGAATGTCATTCTTGGCACTGTGGCGCAATCTGAAAATCGTAATGATTTATGGAAGTTATCGGATGAAATTGCGTTAAATGTCACGGTCTTTGTTCAAGATCGGGACGTAAAAACCCAGGCCAGTGTTGCCAATACCAACCCAAAGCGTGAACGGGTTAATTTGGCCGCGAAACTGGCTATTGTAAAACCGGTTGAAAAAGATGCGGTTCCAAATACAACAGCGGGGGCCGATGTATCGTCTGGCGCATTTTTTTCTGATTCTTTGAAGAATACCACCCAAAAAACAGCATTGCCACAAGAAAATTCAAACGGAACGCGGGCTTTTGTTGACCCGACTGATTCAAATTTGGAATCTGTCGCCGCGCCCGCGGATGTTCCGTCCGTTGCTATATCTGCCGAATTGGACAATTATTTATCAAAACATGATGGCGAACCTTTGCCAATTTCCGGCAACGATCCAATATCTACCGAAGCGCGCGGCGCATTATCAAAAATATTGAAAAAGAACGCGGAAATCCGCGAATGTTCCAAAATGGAACCCGCAGAAAACCGGAAATGTGCAAAAAATGCACATATATTGGACGATTTGGAATCGCCGGGTGGGTATTTTCCACCGGCTGGCGATGGTCCGGTGTGGATGGCAGAACAATTAAATTTGGCGGAATATTGGGTTTATGATTATTCCGCGCCTTGTACGACCCGGCATGGCAAAACCGGAAATCCGGCGGCACAAACTGAAATTTGGTTGGTGCATCGCCGTAAATATAAATTGGTCGTGGTCGATGTTGAATTTGATTCTTTGGATTCATTGCATGACTTTTTGGATCCGCGCAAAGAATTAGCACGCGAAAATAAAATCACGCCACTTGAAAAGATTGATGAAGAATTGGCGGGCAAAGAAGAAAAATTGCGCAACCAATGTCGCGCCGCCCGCAAACAAACACAATTTAACCGGTTTGTTGAATATTACCACCAATTTCATGGTGATGCTGCCAAAATTGCCAGCGCAATGGGCATCCAAAAACAATCGGTTTATGCGTATAAAAACAAAGCAAAAGATATGGGGGTATTGCAATGATTATCGGGTTTGTGATTTTTTGGGTTATTGCCGCGATTTATTGCGGCGCATCGGCATCGGTATTGCGTATAACCAATGTTTCATTGTTGGTTTTGGGGCTGTTTGCACCGGTGCTATGTTGGGTATTTTTGGGTTTGCGCTTAACACGGGGTATTAAAAAATGAATCAACCGTCATTATTTCCGGCGGATTTAACGCGCCCGATTTTGGATGTGTTGTTTAATCCGCGCCGTGTAATGGCACGCAAACGCAAAGAAAAGTTTGTGGGTGGGGTCAGGACCACCCACGAATAATCGGCGATGATTGTCCAAATCATTCTTTCTCCACTGAACGCCGATTATTTTGGGGGACAACATTGACACCCCCGCCAAGTTTTGGGGGCTGTGCCGCAGATGGTTAGCGGGCCGGTGTAGAAAGGCGTAATTTTCATATACACCGGCAGTCGTGGGTTCGATTCCCACCAGTCCCCCGCCACAATGTCCGTGCGGATGGCTATCAGTCCCCACGGACTCCAAAATCGGGACGGCGGCGTATTCACCGCTTTTCTGCATCTGCCGGTTGGTGTGTCCCAATAACCGGCAACCGGTGTCACGACCGGTTCTGTATGTTAAGGTGTGCAGTTACTCCATCGTGGCGATTGTGGCATGGTTTGGCATATACAAAGGTTTCCTTCCTTCTAAATTATGCCATGCCACAAATTTATGCGGGTTGCCAACCGGCATCGGGCCATGGATAACTGGTGTCGCGTTGGGATTGGGTTCTGAACGTGGGATAACTATTAAGGCCGTCCAACCCGCCCCCAATAATAATGCGGCGGGCATTCTTGGATCTCTCTCGTGTCCGCCGCGCCAAAACAAAGGGTCAAAAAATGAAAACTATGTTTGAAAAATGGGCTGAAAAATGCAACACGTATGCCCGCAAATGCAAATTCTGGTTGGGTATGTCGTTTGGGTGGTGTTTGGGTTATTATGCCCTTAAAATATTTAATCTTTCTGGCTGGGCAATTGGTTTCATATTCGTATTTACAATGGCGGCAATCCGTACGTTTCAATATGGCCGCATCGTTGATGGGGGTAAAAATCTATGAATACATTGCTTGATACAATTTTATTGGAACAACGGTCAGAAGTCGCCGAAAACATGGAACGGTTTGGTGGGTCTTTTATGCAAAATCTGGGGCGCGCATTGCAACATGCGGATATAGAAAATGTCCGCAAAATTTATCAAACATGGACCGATGAATGGATTATTTATCATGGGTTTTCAAAAACTTTAAGTAAGGTTGGATCAAAATGTACAGAAAAATAATATTTTGGTTTTGGATGTCTGTTATTTCGGCGGGTTTGATTGGTGGTTTGTTGGGTTTTGGTTTGGGGCGCGAAAAACCATTGGATCCGGACCCGGAACAATGTTTGTCGGTCTGTGTGGCCGAATTTGAACGCATGGGGTGTTGAAATATGGCGCACAGGGTCAAAAATATTAAACGATTTTTGATTATCCAGACAAATTTGGCCGAATTGTCGGCTATTGAAAATTTCATTTGTCCGGGCATCTGTGATTTTTGTAATAAACCACATTTTGACGGATATATTGTGCCGGTGCTGGGGCATTGGTGGTCTTGCCGCAAATGTTTGTCGGTATGGTTAAAACGCGCCGCACCGTTTCCCGAAGATGCCGAATTTGAACGGCTTTGTTTCAATGAATATAAATCGCGGTTCGCCGCAAAGGGTTTGTGGGGTGACAAAGATGAATAAATTTATTGTTTTGCATTGTTGGGACGATAACAAGGATTATTTGGCAAATGTATCAAACATTTGTTGGGCGCGCCAATTGGAAGACGGAAAAATCGAAATCAAATTCAACAATGGACCATCAAAGATATTTTTTAACAACGGCTTGGAATTAACCGAAATGTTGGTTGGGCGGCCATGGTATATCAACATATTTAATGCGGTCCGGTGGTTGTTTCGCAAAAAACACCAAGACCGCGCAATACAAAAATATTTAAAGGGTGAATAAATGAAAATCATTATCGAAGATGGTAAGAAAAAAACCGAAATTATCGCAACCCCGGTTGTAGAAAATGGTAAATCCGGCGAAAAAGTCAAAATTGATTTTACGCCCGCATTAAATATGACATCAAAACGCAACCGCCGTGATGCAGAATTGGGACTTGCGATAATGAATGCTTTATGGGGACCAGAACAAAGGGCGACAAATGATTAAAATAAAACAACAATCTTTGATGGCAAATCCATTAGGTTTTGCGGGCGCACTGATGGCGGTGTCATCCGGGTGCAGTCGCGCATGGTGGGCGGGCGACCAACAATACAGTATTTTGAAAATGCCGTATGGTTTGTCTATTCAAATTCGCAAACCTGCCAAAAGTGTCACCCAATTCGGCATTGATATTGCCGAAATCGCCATGCAATTAATGCCGGGCGTGCCGTATCAAATCGAACAAGATGGCGATATGGTGCGTGTTATCAATTTGGAAACCAAAGGGTCTGAAAATGGCAAATGAAAAATCGGTTGATGTGGATATTTATATTCCGTTCATGAAATCGCTGATTGAAAAATATGGCAATTTCAAAATCAGTTCTGAAATGCATAACGCAATAATCTTAAAACTTGCCGAAATATGCGAAATGGTCAGATTTGCCCCACGCGAACAAAGGACAAACAACCAATGAAATTATTGTTGATCTTGGTGACTTTAATCTTGGCGGGGTGCGAACCGGTGGATGGATTTGTCAATTATAACATATTGGAACAAATGGGGGTTATGTAATGAAAACATTACATTTGGTTTTGGCGGGCAAATGGTATGATTTAATTGATTGTGGTGCAAAAACATCTGAATTTCGCGCCTGTACGCCGTATTGGAATCACAGGTTTACCGGCAAAAAAGATTCAACCGATATTCATTTGCGCCAATTTGTTTATGACACGGTTGTATTTCATCGTGGATATACCAATAAAACAATGAAATTTCAAATTAATTCAATCCAAATCTTAAACAGTCCGTTTAATGATTTGCATTTGGATAAATGTTGGGAAATTAAATTGGGCCAACGATTGGCTTGATTTTATATGGCAAAGGTGGCACAGTGATGATGAAACTTGAACGCAAATTGACAAGAATGGCCAGCGCAAATGGTTATTCTGTATCGGATACCGAATTGTATTCGGCATCTGGTCATCTTGTCCGCTTTTTGCGCGCTGTAACCGAATTAAAAAAAGAACATGACGACAAAATGCGTGATTTTGGCTCGGATCAGTTCCGAAAAACAAGACAAAGAATACTCTCTGCCGGCGCAGGTATCTCGCCTGTCCGATTATGCGACACGCCGGCAAATGACCGTATTGCGTGAATTTGTTTTGGTTGAATCTTCCACAACCGGGGATCGTAAAAAGTTTTTGGAATGTCTGAATTATTGTGTGGCAAATCATGCCGCATTGCTGATTGATACAATTGATCGCGCCCAACGTTCATTTATGGAAATTCCGCTTTTGGAAAAATACCGCCGCGCGGGCGAATTGGAAATCCATTTTTGTCGTGAAAATATCGTGATAAATGCCGAAAGTTCGGGTACCGAAATTATCATGTGGCACCAGGGTGTTTTAATGGCAGAATCATACAGTTTGCATTTCAAAGAAAATGTCAAACGGTCAATTTCGGTCAAAGTCGCCCGGGGCGAATATCCGGGGCGGGGTCCGTTGGGTTATAAAAATATCCGCACCGCTGATAATCGGTCTGATATTGTGCCGGATAATAATGCTGATTTGGTGTGCCAATTGTTCGCAAAATATGCATCTGGGGACGTTTCATTGTCCGGGCTGGTTGATTATGCGTATAATCTTGGTTTGCGCACTGAAACAGGTGGAAAATTGGCAAAATCGCATATTCATAAAATAATTTCAAATCCGTTTTATTATGGCGTGGCCCGGTGGGGTAAATATACATTTCCGCATCGGTATGCGCCATTGATTGAAAAATCGGTTTGGGATAAATGCAATGCGCTTTTGTCGGGCAAAAATCAACACCGGGCGACCCGGTGGGGCAGTAAGGATTATTTATATCGTGGTTTGGTCCGTGATTTTTATTCGCGCCGCATTGTTACAACGGAACGCAAAAAGAATCGGTATAATTATTTAATGACTTGGGATGAATCGGGTCGGCATGTGGCGGTCAATGAAGATGTGGTCACCGCCCAGATTTATAAAATTCTGAAAATGATCCAAGTGCCACGCGATGTTATTGATGATGTTCGTGAATATCTGAAATCGGCCAAGGAAATAGAATCGGAATATGCCGCGCGCGCCATCGCAGAATTACAAAATGATTTGAATATTGCGGTCAAACGCCAATCTGCATTGGTTAATATGTATCTGGACGGAAAAATCGCGGATGATATGTATTCGGTCAAAGATGCTGAATTAAAAACCCAAATTGCCGATATTCAATCAAAGTTAAATGCCAATGTTTCCGCGGATTCTGGGGTAAATGATACAATCGTTCAGATATTTTCCGCCGCATCGTGCGCGGCCGATTTGTTTATAGAAAGTTCGGAAGTTACCCCAAAGCGCGATATTCTAAAATCCATCTTCCGAACTCTTGAATTAAAAGACACAACCCTTTGTTATGACTTGAATTTTCCATTCAATTTATTCATAACAAAGGGCCAAAGAACTATATGGCGCGCCCTAGCGGACGATTTCCGAACTTTACATTATGAAAAACTGCGGAATTTGGCGGCAAATTGGAATTGGGCGTTGCCAATGGCGGCATAGTTTGTCTATACAGACCATTTTGCTGATGTCAGCAAAATGATATTTCGAATTTTGGGTGGGTTTGGGTGTTTTCCGAAATAATCGGAAATCTGGATTATTTCCATTTTGGAAATGGTTGCGGGTGTGATATAATATATTTAACCATTCTCTGAATCCCCCGCCGTGGTGGCGGGGTTTCATTTTAATTATATTTTTTGGCAAAATATTTACTTTGTGGGTGGAAAGTAAACTTTAATTATAAAAAAGTTTCCTTATTTTATGATCCGATTGTGACGAAAATATCGTTACAATCTTAACATATTTTCAAAATATGTTAAAATTTTGTGGTTTTTTCGTCATATTTGGGTCGAAATTTGTGATTTTTTCACAATATAAACCTAAAACAAGTTTATATTTTAATGAAATCGTTGTAAATTTCGTTGCAAAATGAAAATCGTAATGATTTTGTTTATAATAAAATATAACCTAAACCTGTTGTGTATAATAAAATGTAATCTGTTATACACAAAACCGGGGTTGCTGATTGCTATTTCAAACCAACAACCCGGCAATTTGACCGACCCGATGGCCAGTAAATCTGAAATTATCTTTTACATTATGCCGATGTAATGTAAATGATAATTTATATTATGCGAAAAACATTAACAATTCTTCGGCGCGGCGTTTTGCCAAACCTTTCAAGAATTTGCCGCCACCAGTTACCCAATCCCAATTTTTATAAACCATTTTCCAATCTTGCGCGATTATCGCTTTTTTCAAACCGGAACGGTCAAATGCGCCTTGGCCGATATTGTAAATCAATGATTGCAATGCTTCGGTTTGATTCTTGGTTAATCCGGCTGGAACTTTGATTTTGGTTTTTACATACCAATCCAACAAATCATCCGCCACCGCTTGGGTTATTTTATCGCCCTGTTTAACCGGTTTTCCGTCTTTGTATGTTGTGGATCCCCAACCGATTGTCCAAACGCCCGCCGGGCATTTATATGCCGTCAAACGGCAACCCTCGTATTTTTTAATCAAACCGTACATGTTCGCCCCCTGTGGTTAATATGACGGTGGCAATTTTTGCCACAGTGGCAGGTTTATATTTGTGCGATAACCATACTTTTTTGAGTCCATCGCACCAGACGTAATCGGGGGTCGGCTGTATGGTGCTGCAACCGTAATCGGTACCGTCCGACCAACCTGCCCACGCCATCATTTTGTTTTCTGATAATTAAATTGTATTTCGTCCGCAATAATATTATTTACGCAATAAATCACATTTTCCGGACGACTTTTGGGTGCGTTTTGCACATTTTCCGGACGATTATTTGAATATCTTGCGGGCAATGTATAATCCAATTGCCACAACCAACGCAAAAAATGCCCATTGCCAGCGCAATTTTTCCGAATTTAATGCGGCTTTTTGGGTGTCGCACATGGCTTTGATTGAATCAACCGTGCCATCGTGGGCCTTTAATTGTTCGTCAATGGCGGCGGTTTTGCATTCGGGCGGTAATGATTCACGAATTGCGACAATCTGTTGATGCGCGGTATCGGTTATCGTATCCACCGGATCGGCTTTTTTTGCGCATCCACATAATGATAAAATAATCAATAATATGGTAAATATTAATACTGCTTTGCAAATTATGCGTATTTTATTCATCTTTGACCCCTTTGGTTAATACAATATTCGGTAAATTGGCGGGCAACACATAGTTCGCATGGATCATATTCTGGTAATCCCTGTGTTAATGCCGCCAATAATAATTTCCGGTCCGCCGCTTTGATATTCCAATTCCGGTATGCATATCGGCATAAATCATATCGTAATTCGTACCATTGGCACGGATAATATGCGGCTTTGGCCCAATTAAACACCTTGATCGCCGGAAATATGTTTTGTGGCAGATTGTAAATATATGGTGGGCATACCGCCCGGGGCAAATAATGTTCGCGACTGCTTTTGCCCGGTGGTATTTCCAACCCAGATAAAATACAAACTGTCATTTGGCTTTTCCTTTCCGTCCCTTTGGTATTTTTACGCCAACGGATTCTTCGATCTTTTTCTTAAAATTCATTGTCAAAACATCGAATGCCCGCAATTTCGTTATATCGCGCAGATTTTCAAATATGCTGTATATTTCCAATCCGCAAAATACCGTAAATGCCATGCGCGCCAATTCCAATGTTCCGGCAACGTATGTCGGTAATACCATCATTTCGGCAACGTGCAGGGTTATTGCGGCCACAAAATATGTGATTATTTTTAATACCACGCGGGACAAGCGCGCAGATTCGCGCATCTGGCCCCGATATGGTGCCGCAATAAATCCGGTCAATGTATCAATCGTGATACAAAGCAACAATCCCAACATCGCCGTGTGAATATTTTGGGTAAATGAAACAATTGCGCCCCAAACCGCATATAATGCCTTGGACGATGTCCATGAAACCTTGTACATACCATCCCCCCATGGTTAAATGGTTTATTCTTTGATAAACAGTTTCACGAATGATAAAACCGATGCCAATGCCCCAAATCCGGCGGCGCAATATACGGAAATGTCCGCGCCCCAAATTGCCGCAACACCCGATACTGGTAAAACCAAATAATCGCATGTTTGGATCAATTTATCCAAGATTTCGGTTTTCGACATTTTTGTTTTTTGTTCTGCTTTTTTTGCCATTTTTACCCCCTTTGGTTTGGTTGTTTTGACCCTGTTAAATATCGAGGACGGGCGCCACGAAGTTGTTGTTGTTCTTGTTGTTGTTGTTCGTGCGACCGTTGTTGTTGACGTTCCAACCGTTGGTGGCGGAATTCTGCGAAGAAACAACAGTATCCCTTTTACAATTACGGTATCTGTTTCCAAATGCCGCAAACAATTTACTTTGGGCGCGCCAAAGTAAGGGAACAGATTTAACAAGGTTTTTGTTCAAAACCGTATCCGCCTGATTACAGATAAAAAATCTTTTTGCCGTCATTGTCATATATCAAATCCAACCTGTTTTTATCTAGAATTCTGGCGCAAAACGCGCGTATGTCGTACACCGAACCAACGCCCAGATAACTGTTTGCTGTGGCAAATAATTTTTGGCTGAAAATGTTTCTTTTGAATTTATTGGTCGAAACCTTAATTTTTTCAAAAGTCAAATTGGATGGTATTTTATAATGATAAAATAACCGCCCACCTAAAAATTTTACCCCCAGCCGTATCCGGTTTATGATGGTTTTGTCTTGGTTAATTTTTAACCCGCGGTTTTTTAACAACCACGCGTTTATTTTGGACACAATATTGTTCGCGACCTTTGAATCTGGTATCAGAATCAAAATGTCGTCAGCATATCTGTAATAATATTTCAATTTCAGATCGTGCTTGCAATACTGGTCCAATCCGTCAAGATAAATATTTGAAAAGAATTGACTGGTTAAATTACCAATCGGCAGTCCTTGCTTTTCATAATTATTATCAAATAATGATTTGTGGGATGGAACGCGCTTTAATAAATCCGGATGCACAATCCTTGGGTTTTTGGTTATATCGTGGAACATTACGGTTTTAACCAATTCGCCCAACAGGCAGTTTTCATCCACGCGTTGCCGCACAATATCCCATAAAATATCTTTTTTAATCGAAACAAAAAAACTTTTAATATCCAATTTGATATAAAATGCTTCGCCGGTAAAATTCTTGGTTATTGACCGGCATCCGCGGAATGCATCGCGAATACATTTTGTTGTGCCGCGCCCGCGGATACAAGAATACGATTGATCGATATAATGTTTTTCAAATTCGTTTTGTAATTCGTTGTGTATTAAATGATGAATAATACGGTCTTTGAATGGTGCCGCCCATATTTCGCGCAGGCGTGGTTTTAATACCGGAAAACATTTATAACGCCCCGGGCGCCATTTATACGCGTTTATTTCATCGGTTAATTTCATTAATTTTGGCACAAAATTTCGTTCAAATTCAATAGATGATAACGCATTGCGTTTGTGTCTGCGGCATTGCATGTATGCGTGCATAACATCGTCAAATGTAAAAAAATCTTTTTTAATCTTCTGACGGTTCATCATCTTGTTTTATCTCTTCATAATCGTCCTGTGTGCGCCCATCTTTTAAACTGATTGCGCCGTATGTAAGGCCGGTTTGTTTGTGTTTTAATACAAAACCATCAGCCGGATATAAAATATCTGTTAATTCGTTTTCATACATTTGGTGTTTTATTTGCATGGTTCTTCCCCTTGTTGTTTTTCGTTTTCGTGTTGAATAAATGACAACCAGTTTTCCGTCTGGGTTTTTATTGAAACAATTTTATTTATAATCATTTCAAAAATGCTTTGGGATACTTGGTTTATATCGCGCGCGACCCTAACTACAACAATTAAATTCATTATCTTGCGGTTGATAATTTTAATGTCGTTTTCTTTTTGTTGTGAATATCCCATGTCGTCAAGTGCCAAATAAATCGCAGAAACTAATTCTGAACCGCATTTACAAATTTCCGCGCCCAATTGGTATTTGTAAATTTTATTCATTCCTGCGGCGATCTGATTGCATAATGTAAGGCATTCGCGCCCGGCAATGGCAATTGGCTTTTTTTCGAATGCAAAAACTTTCTTTTTCTTGGCCGACATGTTTTAACCCTGTTTTATATTCTTATATGGGGCGCACCTAAGGGTGCGGCCCCACATAAGGCGTTAGACCGCAGTGTTTGGTATCTCGAGGACGGGCGCCACGAAGTAGTTGTAGTACTTGTTGTAGAGGTTCGTGCGACCGTTGGTGTTGACGAGCCAACCGTCGGTGGCGGAATTCTGCGAAGATGACCAATAATTGGTACTGGTTGAAAGTACCAATGAAGAATATTGGCTTGCAGATGTGTCTGCCGCATTAACTTCTGTCATGAATTCCAAGATTTTTAACAATTCCATCAAAGTAGGAAGTTGACCTGCATATTGAACGCTGTCAACCGTAAATGTTTTTGACCGACAATGTGAAACCGCTGTGGATGTTAATTCACTGGCTGTTGCTTGGGCCAAGATTTTATCGCAATTGAATGTTGCTGTTTCCTTTGCACCATAAACTGATGGATTTGCGTATTGTGGCAAATCTGTAATGGCAACATTATCGGATAAATATTGTCCACTTGATAATCTGAATTGTGCATCCAGCGCAATAACCGCATATTCTGTATTATTGGCATCATAATGGAACCCAACAACCGTACCAATTTCATTGTTGCTGTCATCTTTGACACGATCCAATAATTTATATTTCATTGTTGGACCGCCACTGCCTTGGTATGTTCCTTGAACACCCAAAATTGATACGCCATTTTTAATATTCCCTGCCACAATGTTGGCATCAATTGCTGCTGTTACGGCAGATACGCTTACTGGGCCATATCCGTCTGTTCCACCAGATGGTGTAAATGTTTGGGCAGATGTTGATGGTGTAATGCTTAATGCATCAATCACTGGTGTACCACCACCTGTATAATCACCTATAACCCCCAAAATTTCAACGCCAGATTTAATATTGCCGGCGATAATGTTTGCATCGATGGCGGCGGTTACTGCGGCCACAGATACTTCGGTTATGCCGTTTTTGGGTGCGGTTGGTGTGATTGTTTGTGCCGATGTTGTCGGTGTTACGGAAACCGTTTCGCCATCAAGCACTGTTGCCGCGCCGGATACACCCAAAATCGTCACGCCGGATACAATGTTTGCGGCTGTGATATTTTCGTCAATCGTGTTATCAACCGCCGCAACCTTGACCGGTGCAAACCCATCAACGCCGGTTTCCGGTGTGATTGTTTGTGCCGATGTTGTCGGTGTTACATTTAACTCATTCACAACCGCTGGAATATCGCCCGGGCAATCCACAATAACTTTGCGGAAACCGTCATAGGTTGCATCTGGTTTATATTCGCCGTTTTCGGTAATGGTTTTTGTTTGTAAACGCGGTGGCTGTTGCTCGCGAATCAATCTTTTTAATGCCATTTTTACCCCCATTTGTTTTTTATAATTTTATTCGTGTTTTATTGCGGATTTTACGCAATAAAACGGTTTATCCGACCCATTCTTCAAATGTTAATGGGTTTTGTTCGTACCAAGTTTCACTTGATTCTGGGTAATCGCGCAGATACTGCATATATTCCAAAATTTGAATATATGTTTGTTCGTCATCGGTTGTCGCCATGCCCAATTCTTTTTGGTCCCGATAACGCGATACGCGCCATTCAATTTCGTTGATATATTGGTCACGAACCGCACGCACCATGGCTTTCTTTTCATCAACCGTTGGTTCGGGTTGCGCCGGGGCGTATCCGGCAACATACCATTTGCCATCGTATGCCTGTTCCACGTTCATAATTTCCATGCCGATTTCGACATAATATTCATCAGAACAACCAACACCGACTTGTACTTCGTGTGTTCTGTTATTAATGATTTTTGCATATTTGCGTTCTGCCATAATTTAACCCCTTTGTTTATGCTGTTCTGCGCCATACATTAACCACGTATGCCGGCGCGCGCACTGTCGCTGATTGTCCATAAACAGAATTTACACTGGATGCATTAGATGTGGTTAATGACCTGTTTTCTGTACGCGCTGAATTATTACTGCCGTCTTGTCTGTTATCAACATTAAGTGCCGCAGTAACGGTATGGTAATGGTCTGGGATTCCCGCGGCTACAGTATTTGTTGCGCTATATGTTTCAGAAGTTCCAACTAATGTACCACTCGCTAATAAATATCTGCCTTGAATTTTTGTCCAAGTGGTACCCGGCATAACTGATGCCATTGGGCAATTGTTTTGTGTTCCAATATAAATTGCGCCAACCGGATACATAATCGCCAAAACATCAGACACAAAATGATTATCCACATAATCTTTATTTACAATCTGGTTTACCGGCGAATTTGATGTTGGTGTTGGACATGTTGAAACCCCAGTCAATGCCGCATCATTAAACGAAATTATTTTTGGCCAGTAGGTCCATGCATCATCTGTGTGACTGTACTTTGCTTCGCCCCCTTGCTGACCGGCTTGTTCTGTAATATCCCAGAATTTGGATGTAATTAAAATTGTAAAATCAATTCCAACCGGTGGCACAAATGTTCCGCTTTGGGTCCATGTGATACCGTCATTGGATATATATGTATTTAATGTTGTAAAATCAATATATGTCTGACCAGTCGTTGTTGGTGCCGGCACGCTTGAACCTGCCAACGTTTTACCAAACCAATATGAACCCTTGGTAACACCGGACGTTGCCGCACGTTCCGTCAAATAAACAATTGCATCGGCCAATTGGTGTGCCGCTTGGTCACTGGGGGTCATATCGGCCGCCACAATAACCGCCAATAATTCATTCAATACTGTATTAAAAAAGTCCGCCGGTGGATTTGAACCCGGAACCGTTGGTTCGGCATTTATGTATTGTTCGTTTGGATTTGTTGCCCCAAATGGTGGAATCCATTTCATTTTTTACCCCTTTGTTTTTATTCTGCTACCCTTATGCCCAACACAACGTGCGCCGGCAAAAATGATTGAATATAATTCGTGTAATCTGCCAATGATAATGTGCCTGTTACCGAATGCACAATTATCCCCAAAACCGACCGCGTAACCCCAATTTCACGATCAATAACCCCACATTGCGATTTCAAATCGCCACATGTAAATGGCAAATGCTGTACGATTTCGATTTCGTATCCGACATTTGCAGATAATTGAATCAATGCGGTCTCGGTCGGAAATTGTTTTTTTTGGGTTTTTTGTAATAAATTTGTTCGGCGTTCTTCGATGGACAATGTCGGATCCGGTTCGATACCATAATCGGTTTCCCATTCGGAAATTAATGCATCGGTAAATGGCGCGCGTGTTTCCAGCGCAATTTTTGACAAATCGTTTTCCAATACCGCCATGCATGCGCCAATTGCCCAAATAAATTGATACATTGCCGATCCGGCATTGCGATTCCACGCCGGACCCATTGGCAACATTGCCAACGCCGCATCACGATATTGTGTATCCGAATGTGCCATTATTCAGTCACCCCGTATGTAATCGTTCCCAAAACCGCAATTCCGTACGGCGATATTGTTGTATCAACCAATGGTGCCGCCAAAACATGCGATATTTCGCCCGGTGTTGAACCGATTGCGGTTTCAATTTGGGCGCGATATACTGTTTCGCCAAAATCATATTCTTGGAATAACGCGATCAAATTATTATTTATCGCGCTTCGTAATGCCGCTGTATCTGGGGTTAAATCATTAATAACAATGTTTATCATTGTTGTTTCGGGCGCAAATACAATTAATTCATTCAAATCCGCCGGCATTATCGATTCAAGATATTCTTGCATATCAGCAACATCGCCGGCACGTGGTATGCCGTCCGTGTATGTATCGTCCATCATAAATGTAACCCCAACCGTTCCGGGCCCGGCAAAGGTACGAAATGCGCGTGCGCGCGTAACACCAGGGCGCGACAATGCCGCGTTTTCATAAAATGTTGTATCACCCGCGCCGACTTCGTTTCGTAATGCCAATAATAATCTGGCACGGTATTCTTCGACCCCCTCGATATTCGCGCCGCCGGTTATACCGGACTCGTCCGCAATAGCCGTACTGGTAATACCAATAATTGGATTGACCAGATTAAATTCTGTGTTTGGATCTTGGTTGCCGTTTGAACCGGCGGTTGATGCCTGAATTGGCACAGACACACTGCCATCAATACCAACAACAGCATCAATCGTTGTTTTGTATTGCTGTTCGGATGCAGTGGTAAAAACCGTCCCCAATGGTAAATTGGTTGCCGGCACACCAGACACAATAATGTTTCCGGTGGCAAACGATGCCTTTTTGCGATAAACCGAAATATCCGAACCGCGCGCAATTAATCCGTTAATATCAGCGGTGGTTATAAAAAAATTCTTCGCCAATTGATCCAAATAAACATATAAATCTAAATGTAATGCGGCGATTATTTTCGCCCAAACATTAAATACAGATTGTTTAATAAATGCGTTTGCGTGTTCCACATGGGTGTTGATTTGTGTGCAAATGCGGTTAACAAGTTCGGTCAATGTTGGACGTGTGAATGCCATCGTTTATTTCCCCCAATTCAAAATATCGGCATAAACCAGGCGTTGCATTTCGCCATTTGCCATTGTTAATGTCACGGTTAAATCAATTTGTGAAACGCCATGTCGTGCGGCAGATACCGTATATTCGGCAATATTGGATTCATCTGTTAACCAATCCAATGATTCATGCGCGTATGTTTCCACCAATGCGGGCGTTTCATCGGTAATTTTTCCATCCAATTCCCAAATGCGCGAACCAAATGTTCCGGGTGTTTCCGTATCACGCGATGCAACATTATCGCCCCAATATCCGCCGGGCGTTACGCCGTCCGGTATATTATCGGTGTCATTTGGTGCCGCCCATGTGAAAAGCGAAATAATAATCCGATTTGCCAATGACGACCCCAATTTCAAGTCGCCACCGACAATCTGGACATCCAAATCGTCCGGTGAATTCACATAATTAAGTTCGACATCGTGTTCCATATATCTATCATTGCGCGTGGTGCGCGGTCTTTTTTACGCAATAAAACAATTTACGCGGTTGGTGGCGTTGTTGTTGCGGTAATTGCCGTTGGTCCGGACGTTGATGCGCCGGTAATTGATAATGTTTGGGCGATTTCGTGGGTATGGGTATCCAATGTCTTGCCGGAACTGGATGTTACATCACCGCCAGATGTTATCGCGCCGCCGGTTGTGACCGTTGATGGTGTTGTCATAACGCCCGCTTGGGTAATCAATACGCCATTGATATTTACGCCCGCCGATGACATTGTGATATTGTTGCCGTTTATATCGGTCAAATTAATGCCCGATCCGTTCATTTTTACATTATTGCCGTTTGTGTCGGTGGTGCTTATCCCATCCGAATTCATTACAACGGTGTTGTTTTGCGTATCGGTTACAGTAATCCCGTCTTCGTTTAATATGATCGTTTGGTTGTGCGCATCATAAATTGCCGTGTCGCCGGATTCCAGATTTTTAATGCGATATTTTCGGTCGCCAATGGCAACAATTATATGTTTGCCGCACCGTTCAATAATTATTGCATCCAATCCCAACGGCGGATTCGATGTAAAACCAAATTGTTCAAATTTTTCAACATTGTCATAAACACTGTGGCCGATTGATTCAACCTGCATCCGTTGCAGATCGCCATCGTCATCAACCCGGCGGATAATCGCGCCCAAACACACGCGGCGAATGCGTGTAATAATTGGTGCCATCAAACGTTGTAATGCGCGAAATGTATCCATTGTTACACCTCTCGTCCGTTGTAATACCACGGGTCGCGGTTATGTTTTTTGGGTTCGTAATTTTTAATTAATGCATTTGGATAAACTAATTTTAATTGTGTGGTCCGCCCGCCATCGTTTGAAATTGTTAAATCGGCGGATTTTACAATCAATTTGTTGTCCACGTGGGCAAATTCATCAATTAAATTTACAAATGTTCCGCCTGCCCAAATTGCCCCGGTATCATCGCGCCAGCCGTTTATTTTATAATCAAAATCTGCCGCCGCCGCCGTTGCGGACATATATTCCAGACGCGCGGAAAATGTATCTGCTTCGGAATCTTGGTTAGTTTGGGCAATTACAATCTTTGGCCGGTGGCGTTTTACGCCCGGATCGCGAACTGTGCCGCCCGCCATGTATGCATATTCGGCGGTATCGTCATCATCCCACGCGAAATCTTGGGATTCAACAGTATATTCGGAAAATCTGTCGCGTGATGAAAATTTGGCGGTTGCCGACAAAACATTTGATTCCATTGCGGATGGGCGGTTATAAATCGTTGCCGCCGCCGGTTTTTCCGCCAGATTTGTAATAATCAAATTGCCGTTTTCGTCATCGGTATAAAATACACCACCGCGCTTGCATATTTCGGTTATAATTCCGGCGCACGTATCACCAACATTGGCATTATATTCGCCGATTGTCCAATCTGGGCAACGCCACAAAACATTGATTCCAAACGGGCGGCAAATGGCACGGATCGTATTGCGTGCGGATTCGCCGTTAAATTGCGCATCGCCATCATACGAACAATCGACCAAATCGCATGTTTTTGACCGCGCACGAATGGTTATGCTGTGCGTGGTGGCGGTATAATTTACCGATACTTCGTCAATATATCCGGTCAAAACGGTTTTATCGTCACAAATGACCGATATTGCAGAATCCATCAATAATTCGCCCGCCGCCGACATTGCCGCCGAATTATCCGATACATTTAATGTTACTTCGCGGGCAAATTCGCCAACCGCCACATGCACAACGGCAGATTTCCAAAATGAATACCGCCGACCATTTAATTTTATGGCGATATTTGTTGTGTCAAAATTGGCGTTTTTTTCCGCTATCATTTATCCAATACCTGTAATTGTGTTCCCGCCGGTAAAAATGTTGGGTTTTGGACCAGATTTTCGGTCGCAATATCCACCCCGCGCGATTGATCGTTGTATAAACTGTGTGCCAAAACGCGCGCCGGCGTTGATACATTTAATTCAATTTCGCGTTCTTCGGGCAGGCGTGCAATAATTTCATTACAGACCGCAACCGCCGCCGTTGTCGCATCGGACACCGCTGTTGTAAATTCAACCGACATATCAATATCTGTATTCAAAATTTCGTCCGCTGAATTCAATATATCGTTGCGAATTTCAATAATATCGCGCCGGCGATCCGCATCCAAATTCGCCAATGTTGTAATAGACCCCGAAATCGAAGTCGCCAAATTAAAATTATTTGTCCGGACAACCGACCGATATGTTGCAACGCCCGCCGCCGTTATCTGTGAAATGTCCGCCGCGCGAATATCAGTATCGGATGCATGCAACATTTCGCGAACATTTTTCTTGTTTGCGGGCAATAATTGGGTTGTAACCGCAACGGCACCTTGGACACGCGCCGCCCATTTGTCCGGCGTATTCAATAATGTTTGTACATTGTTTTTCAAATCGTCCAATTCCAGCGCAACCGATACCGCCGAATCCATCGCATCGGTCAAAACATCCGCCGCATCTTGGATTGAATCAACAATCGCCGCCAAATTATCCACCAATGATGTCGCAACATCTGTGACCGTTGTAACGGTTGCCGCCGCATAATCCGCCGCCAATTTAATAAATTCCGCCGCCGATGCGATATTTAATGTTTCCGCCGCAGATGCTAAACGATCCGTTAATGCAGATGTAATGGTTGGTGCCGGTTGATCCCCGGATTCAATAAATGTTATTGTAAATTCGGCTTCGAATGCCTTGATTGTTTCGTGAATCTGGTATGATTCAACGCAAACGCTGTATCGGTGGCCGTTGGGGTGTATTAATTCGCCCGGGCCGCGTATATCCAACGCATCTTGTAATTTATCGCTTTGTTTGCGCCAATCGGTACCATTTACAAATGCTGTCAATTGAATTTTATATGCTTTGCGCCCCAAATCTTCGGTCATTGGGGTATCGGCACCGGGGTATTCGTGAGTGTCAAGACGGCGACCAGATTCATAACCATTGTCGCGAACATGAAATTTTACCCCCCGGAATGATGCTGTGCGATTATATCTTTTGAAATCTGTCATTGTATCGTACCCCCATTTGTTCCGCGATATATTTCAAGATCCAAATCTGTATCGTTGGTTACTGTTTCAATTCGTGTCATTGGCGGCAAATTATCAAACCGAACATTAATATCGGCACTTTGCGACATACCGCCCATGGTTGCCACCGCCGGTATTGGCGACATATTTGGGCTGTATCTGGGCTGTGTGATATTTTCTTCTATCCAATTGTCCGCAGATGTTTTTTGTTCCACGGTTACCGTTTTATTGCCGCCGAACCATCCGCTGAATTTATCCCAAACCCATTTGAAACCGTCAATAATCTTTGAAATAACTTTCCAAAATCCTTTGAATACATCCACAATCGCTTCGCCGGCTTTCTTAAGATAATCAAATAATTTTTTCAATGCTGGGTATTTATCGCACATTTTTTGGAACCATGCGGTAATATCTTTCCAGTAATATATCAATAATGCCACGGCGGCAATAACCGCCAATATCGCCGCAACAATCCATGTTATTGGGTTGGCCCATAATGCCGCATTTAACGACCAAACCGCTTTGATTAATGTCCAAAGCGCGGACCCCAGTTTAATTATATTCAAAATCAATCCGGCAGATTTTCCGATAAACAATGCATAAACCAACCATGAATATTCGGAAAATAATTGAATCAGCGGACTCATAATCGCCCAAATGCTTTTCAAAACATTGGCAAATTTTTCGCCCCATTCAATAACCCGACTTGCGATCAATTCTTTGTTATCAATTATCCATTGTGAAAATTCATTAACCATTGGAATCAATGCGGGCAATACTTGATTCAAAATCGTGTATCCGACCCCCTCCAATGCCTTGCGAACACGCACAACGGCACGCCCCCATTCGTCCGCCGCTTTGCCGCCATCTTCGGATACCAATCCAAAACTTTCGGCTTCTTTTTCAAATCGTGCCATTGAATCCGCGCCGGCGTTTGCCAACGAAATTAATTCTTGGCCCGATTTACCGAATGCAGCGGTCGCCAAATATGCTTTTTTCTGGGCGGTGCCGGCTTTGTTTATCGCTTCCATCATTAAACGGAATGCGGATTCATTATCCTTTGCGCCGCGCAATTGTTTTAATAATGCCGGGTTTGTCCGTTTCAATTTGGTGTAAAGCGAACCGGTGCCGGCGCGCAATTCGCCCATTGATTTGGACAACATTTTAACTGATTTATCAAAACCCTCGGTTGAAACATCGTTTTGTTCGGCGGCATAACGCAATTTTTGGTATGCTTCAACATTCATGCCGACCACGTTTGCCATGGTCTGTAAATCGTCCGCTTGGTTTGCCATTTTATTTATGGCCGCAACGCCGGCGGTCGCAACCCCACCAAATAATGTAACAATACCACGCGCGGATCGTGCGACATTTCCCGCCGCCGATTGCACGGATTTAATTGCACCCTCGAACTTTTTGAATTTGTAAGAAAGCGATTCCAGCGTTTTTGATGCCAGGTCTTTTGCCGAAATCTCAACTTCTTTTTTGACCTTTGTTGCCACGGCTTATTTCCTTTGCTTGCTTTTCTGCCAAATCGCCAATCTGGTCGTATAACCAGTTTAATTCAGATAACGGCATATTTAACAATTCCGTGGGCGACAGATGGACGTAATAAACCAATTCTGCTATGCGATGACCGGCGTTTCGGGCATCGCTGGATTGAAAAAAGTAACCACCGTTGTCGCCGCATTAATAAAATCATCAATTGCCATTTTATCAATGTCACCATCGGTCAAATTTGACAACGCCACCAAATATTTCGCACAAACATCCATATCCATGGCCGCTGTGCCGTCTTTGCCAATTGAAATCGGCATCCCGAATTTACGCACATCGCGTGTCGTTGGTTCGCGCAATTCAATTGAATCAATTTCATTGCCCAGAACGGTTATTTTTTTGGTTAATTTAATCGTTGCCATAATTTGACCCTTTGGTTAATTGTTTATTTATTTTGTTCTGCGTGCCGCAGTGGCGGAATGGAATTCAACAGATGCACGTCCGTCTTGGTCGATTTCCAATGGATCGCCAATGTATGCACAATTAAAGAATGTGTATTGGCGTTCCCCGTCCAACAAATCCAAAACAATCGTTGCATCTTTGATTTCTTCGATGCCCGCCAATGGCGAATCCGGCGTATCAATCAATTGACATGTGATTTTTGCCGGTGCCGGTGTTTCGGTGAATCCGGCAACGCCGGATTTTCCGATACTGTCTTCGCGGGTGGAATTGCCCAGTGTGTAACTGTACGAATCCCCGATGAACTTCTTTTGACCGTCAATATAAATGGTTGCTTTTCCTGCTATCTGTTGCATGATTTACCCCCTGTTGGTTAAAAGTTTAATCTGAATTCAACCAATGCCGCGAATATCAGCAATTGATTTACCAAATCTGGCGCGATATATGCATTTACGCGATTCACGTCTGTTGCATCGCGTTCAACAATCAACGCATCGGCAAACGCGCTTTCGTTTTCGCAAACAACCGGTGAATTCACGCACATATCATGATAACGTGCCAAGATTTCCGCTTTCAAAATGCCCGGGGTTACAACCGCGTTGTCAAATCCGGCATAACCATCGTCCGCCAATTTGAAATCTGGGTACTTTGAAGTAATTGCACTGCGCAAATTGCGAACAATGAATTGTAATGTGTACATTGTGTTTGTTTCGCGATATGAAACATCGGCTTCGCCCGCTTTGTTTTTCTGGTATGTTGTAACCACGCGTTCAATTTGGAATGCGCTTTCTGTGAAACGGAATGTTGAAATACCGTTGCCCAACAATACATTGCGGGTTGATTTATCCCAACGGTTTGCTTCTGTTGGCATATAAACGCCGGACAATTCTGCAAATGTTACTGGGCGTGCCGGATCATTGATGTATGACAATGATATGCGGCCCAATGCGGCGGCCAAGATTTCGTCAACCAATTGACGTGGGCCTTGGATACCGAATATCGTGTTATGTTGGTCATTGCGCCCAACACCAAGTGTTTGGATTGCGCTTGCCGTGCCATATTTAATTGTCCATGCGTGGCCGTAAATCTGTTGATCATCGGACCAACGGCCAGTCGTGTCGTTCAAAAAGTCACGGATTGCGTTCATGTTTGTTGTATCGCAGAATGGATTTACAATGAAATCGTATTCGCGATCGCCTAAAACGGCCAATTTTTCTGTTAAATCTGGATCGCCCGCGCCGGATGCAAACGGTGTGATTGTTACGGTTATGCCGGCTGGTGTTTCTTCGCCTGCATCTGCACCATTCATATTGATTTCAACTGGGATACCGTTGCCCCATACACCTTTGGCCGTTGCGGTCAATGTGATTTCGGCACCGGTTGCCGATGCTGTACATGGCAATTTGGTATTTGCGTTGATAAGTGCCACGGCCGCTTCTGCCACTTCGGCGGCAGTATCGTCTTTGGCAACTGGAACTTGGACCCGGGTGGCATTGATATAAATCTGCAATATTCCGTCAGCGGTTGCAGGGCCAGCCAGGGTCAACTTACCGGTCGCTGCAACGCCGGCGGAATTTTCGTTGATTGGCAAAATCCACAATTCTGTTGATGTGTTGTTTGCGCGGAATTTCAAATAATCGCGGTGGCACATTGAACCACGTCCGCAATTTGTTATAACCGTTGCTTCGTCTGTTGCCAAAAATGGCGATTCTGATGCGGCGATACCCGCCAATCCAATTAACAGCACGCGGCCATCATTGGAAAATATGTTCGCCGCGCGATTGGAAACTTCGGCATGGAACAATGGGATTTTTGTGTTACTTGGCACATTTTGAAAGTTCATTTTTGCCCCCTTATTGTTTGTTTAATTCGTTGATTACGGCGGACTTTAATTCGTCCAATTTTGCTTTTTCATCCAAAGAATCTGCGAAATCATCGCCGAATTTTTCGCGGGCAAATGAAATTACGTCTTTTTTGGATTTGAAATTATTGACCATTTCGTCTTCTGTGGGCTGGGGGGCGGGTGCCGGTGCGGCGGCTTTTTCATCCGTGACACACAGAACTTCGCCATAGCGCAAACGATTGATCCAATAAATATTCAAAAATACAAACCGCCCGGATTCTGGTAAAAAGTCGCGGTGTGCCGGGTCAAAAACACGAACCGGTTTGCCGTCTATCTTTTGGGCTGGGTTTGGTTTCAAAAATACTTTTGTCGGCATTTTATTACCCTTTGGTTAATTGTTTTCTTGCGACACCGGGGCGGATTCTTGACTATTCGTATTTTCCGAATTGTCGCCGCCGTCTGTATCATCATCCGTTGGCCATGGTCCGGGCAGATTTGTTGTCTGCGCCAATTCTTGTGTGCCGATTGCGAATGTATTGGCCAGTTTCATGAATTTATCAAGTTCCGGCCGCCATTTTTGGTCTGGCACTTCGCGAATTTCGATTTGATATTCAATAATCGCACCACCTTCGCGAACCTTGGACTCGTATCCGGTACCATCGTCAATTTGTGTTTGCCGTGACCGGATTGTGCCAAATTTGCGGAACCGTGCATCTGCACCGTATTCCAATGTCCATTGCACCGCTTCGCACATCTGGTTAATGGTTTCGCCCCAACCATCGTGATTGGACGCGTAAAAAATAATAACCTGTAATGTAATGGTATCTTGCATTATCGGGGTATTTGATGCTTCGGCCATGTTTTGTGAATCTTGGCGCAAACATTTAACGTTTATCGCCTGGATTTTTGTTGACGTTTTATCAAATGCCGGCGAATCCGAATTCAACCCCAGCGCATCAAAATTTTCATCGCACATTTTATAGACACCAATATCCGTGTCCATCGTGCTGGACAATATTTCAAATGTTAAATCAATCAGTCGTTGTCTTTCCAACATTTGTCATGTCCTTTACGCCACAGGTCAATTCAATACCATCATCGGTCGGGCGGCGATATATTCTGAATGTTCCGTGATCCGGTATTCCCAAAATATCGCCATGTGTTGGTTCGCGGACCCCCATATCTGCAAAATCCGTTTTGCGAAATCCGACTTGGACTTCCATGGATTCCATCGGTATCCCGGATCCCGACATTGTGTTAACGATTCCGTGTTCGTTAAAAATGCCGCGAACCACAACAGTTTGGTTTGTATCCGCAAATGTCACCGTGATTGGAACGCCATGCGTTTCCGTAAGCGTTCCCATCGCGGTATTTAATGCAGTATCAACCAATGAACGCATTATCTGGCCCCTATTAACTGTTGCTCATAGTGACTTTGATTAATGCATCCGGTTTGTTGCAGATTGGTAATGGATCCGTTTCTGCGCGGATAACAACCCTGTCTTCACCATCTTGTTTTTCATAAGATTGGGTCAGATATTTTTCTTTGCCTTCGCTGTTCGCAAATTCTAACAAATCGGCTGGGGCAACATACATTTTGAATGTGTTGCGTGTTCCCAATGGCAATGCGATTGCTTGATTTGCTGGAACAAATGGAACTGCGTTACCGTTGATTGTTACGGATCCGCTGTATTTCACGAATACCAAGTTTTGGAATTCAAAACCATCACGCAAATCGTTGATTAATGGGTTTGGACCAACCTGGCGATTCTTGTAAATGTCGAAGATTGTTTGATTCTTCAACATTGCCGCCCAGAATTCTGGACTGCAAAGAACCAATGTTGCTTCTTTGGTTTCATCGCCCAATGCTGTATCAACAGCCGTATCCAATGCATCGGCTGTGCCGATAACATCGCCGTGTGGACCAAAATTGAAATCGATTGTTGTTTGTGTTTTGCCAAACGCTTCGAACAAATCAACAATAACGTTGCCTTCGGCATCCATCACTTTTCCTTGTAATGCTTTCGCCATCAAGAATTCGTGTGTTGTTTCCATGCTGTCGTTCAATGGGCGTGCTTTGCGTGCGATTGCGCCTTGCAAAGTTTCCAAAGAACGTGCGGATGTATCCACAACGTTTTGTAAATCTGTGGCGGTCAGATATGCCTTGCGTTTGAAGTTTGGCACACCCAATGTGATTGCCTTTGGTGAACGTGGTTCTTGTGTGGTGGATGGGCCGCCGCGTGATGTTTGTGGCATCACAGTCACGTTGCCTTCATAAACATCAATAACAACCGATGTTGTGCTGATTGGTTCCGTGGCAAACAAACCCATGCTTTTAATTTTGCGCCATACTTTTGGGTTGCGGTTGACCGCTTCGGTCAATGTTGCGGCCGAAAACTGATCCCCTTTCAATAATTCAATAACGTTTTCTATCGACATGGTATTTCCCTTTGGTTGTTATTTTGTTGATGCGATAATACCGATGGCTTCCAAAGTCGCCAATGCGGTAGCAATTTGTTCGTCAGTATAATCATCCGGCCATACCAATTGATCGCGTAAAACGCGGGCATGACGGAAAACGCAAACTGCACCTTTCTTCAAATCTTCGTCTGCTGGGACAACGACTTGATCCAACAAAATGGCCGCTGGAACATCTGAACCATCAGATTCTGCATCCTGTGCCAAAATTGTCAGCGGTGTATATTTGCCTGACGCTGTTACTTTACCCAACACGGTCCCCGCAGGGATTATCTGTTGGACATCTGTACCCAAAATTACCGGGTCAAATGTGTCCATTTCGACACGGCTGTATTCTGGTCTGTCAATTACTTGTATTTTCGACATGTTCGTTTCCTTTGTTGTTACAGCCGCGCTGCCATTTTTTCCACGTTTTCGGCGTGGCTTTCTTCGCGACTTGGTTCTACTTTGGCCCTGGTATTGGTAACATCTTGTGTTTCACGCAATGCAACCAAATCCTTACTGAATTCATCCGGTGTTCTGCCGCTTGCGATTGCTTCGGCCAAAACGGATGCATCCACGTTGGCAGTCGTTGCCAAATTTGATAATGCGGCTACGCGGGCGCGTTCATCTGCGACTGCGTTTGCCACTGCTTCTTCGGTGTTTTCCACTGCTGGTGTTTCAACAATGGATTCCGCAGGTGTTTCGACTGGCTCTGTTACCGGTGCCGCTTCTTCTGCCACAACCGGTGCGGCATCTTCTGCGACCACTGGTGCCATGTCTTCTGCTTTGATACCATCATCTTTCATGGTGTTGCCCCCTTGGTCTTTGGTTAAAAAACTCATAAAATCGTCAAATGTCGCAAATGTGCCATCGACCATGCGGCGATCTAACGCTTCGCGGCCAGAAAATACAGCACCTTTGCCGAAATTTGATTTCACATAATCTGTCGTAACGGCGCGATTTGCCGCCAACATTTCAATAAATTGTGCGTTGATTGCATTTACGCGATCCAAATGCGATTGCAAACCTTCGGGTGTTGTCGGGTCCGCATTCTTCAATGGCGAATCTGTGGCAACAATTTGAATATATTTCACACCGCCTTCGTCCGGTTTTTCTTGGTGTGACGCAATAATCATCGTGCCAACACTGCCGACTTCGGCCGCTGGATTCGCATAAATCTTGTCGCATGCACTCGCCAAACCATAGGCGGCACTGCATGCCATTGAACCAACCCAACCATAAATTGGCTTTTTCGCACTCATGCGGCGGATATATGCCGCCAATTCAAACATTTCGGATGACGACCCGCCGGGGCTGTCAAAATCCAAAACGATATTTGAAATCGCTTCGTCTTCCAATGCAGAACGTAAATCTTGCATAATCCATTCATAAGAATTGTATCCTGCAAACCATTCCAACACAGACAAATGGTTTAATAATGGACCAGTTATGCCAATGATTGCCGTACTGCCAATCCGGCGAATAAATGTTTCGCGGTTGATTTTTGTTGGCTCTTCGGACAAAACCGATATTGTTTTGTTGTCGCGACCCTGCATCGCATCAATCGCGCCCGGTAACATCAATAAAACTTTGCTTTTGTTTCTCATCTTGAATCCATTATGTTTTTTGACCCTGCCTGTTTTTTACGCAATAAAATTACGCATCGTTTGCCGGCGTATTGCCGAATTGTTTTTCAATCTCGCGTTCCGCCGCCAATTGCGCCTGTAATTCCGCAAAATCACGCCCGCGTGCCGCGGCGGCGATTGTGCGCGTTGAAATACCGGCATTAATTTCGGCGGCAACCGCATTGATTTCCTGTAATGGGTTGATATATTTCCACCCTGGGGCTTGCCAATTGATCGCCATATATTCGGCGCGGCGTTGTTGATAATCTGTTACCTTGATAACCCCGGCAACGACCGCCTGGTCAAACCAATGTTCCCAAACAAACTTTTTGACTTTTTTGATAAATTCTTCCTGGTCAACGCCAAATTTTATCTCTTCCAAATTCTTGGCTACACGGATGCCCGAATATGAATTGCCCCGCAGGTCGCCCGAATATGTTTCGTATGATAATCCCATGGCCTTGGCGGCGGTGCGGTTTTTGCCCGCCACATACGCATCATAATTCGGGTCGGATTCTGCGACCTTGGTCACTTCCAAGGATTCCCCAGGATACAAATGAACAACCGAACCTTTGTTGATTACTGCTGGATCTGTCCCCATGATTTGCGGCTCTGCCGTGACACCATTGCCGGGCGAAAATGTATCGATATTGTTGCCCAATTCGGACATGATTTGTGAATCTGTTGATTTAATTGTGGCGTATGTCGCGGACGAATTCTTTTTGCGTTCCAATTCGTTTTCTTCGTAAATCATCAAATCGCGCATTTGCATTTGACCGGCGTATGCGCGTGGGCTTCCGCGAACCTGTCCGGCACGTGACCGTTTGTAATAATGACAAACATCTTCGGCCGGCACGCGTATGCGTTCAATATTGATGCCCATAATGGCGGTGTCGGACGGATTGTTTTTATAAAAATGGTATGCGACCACTTTGTTTTTGGCGTTAAATTCAACACCGGCAATAATGCGATTACCGTCCGTCAAAACTTCGTTATATGTATGATCCAAACATTCGGATTCTATGATTTGAAATTGAATTGGCACAACCAATCCCGCTGATGCCGGCATATAAATTGCCCGCAAAAATACTTCGCCGGCTTCATCCCTTTCGCGAACCAATAACCGGTCCATACTGTCCAGGTCAAAACCATCATAGTCGGCATCTGCCGCCCATTCGTTCCACAGGTTTTTAATCTGTTCGCGCAATTTTTCGTCCCTGCACATTGGGATTCCGCGAATGCCTTTGCCAATAATATTCGCAACGCGGGTATCGTAACCATCGTCCAATTCCGGGATTTTTCGTGTAATGTCGCGTGAATATGCGCGAATGCGCGAAAATCCGCCCAATATATTCGCGTTTGGACCACCATTTACTGGCCAATACAAACGTTGCGATCCGCCGTTGCTACCGCCGGTATTAAACATCGGCTCTAACGAAAACGCGCGGCCGATTGCGGTATATGCTTTGCCCAATACAGACATCAAAGATTTTTTGTTGTTCGCCATGAATTTTACACCATTCGTTCAACCATTACGGTACGTATGCGCCGACCGGACATCTTGTCCAGTTTTGCTTCCGTCTGCTCAATTTCGCTTGATAATTCCGCCAAACTATGAAATTCAACGGTCTTGCCGTTATGCGTAACGCGTTTTGCACCGGTGCGTTTTATCGCATACAGTGCTTTCAAATATTCTTGAAGTTCTTGCTTAGTCATACCCCTATGATATGGGTTTTGAAAATCGCTTTTTTACGCAATAAAACAATTAATTTAATTTGGCGGCTTTGCCGAAAATATTACCGGTTGCAAATGGCGTTTTGGCGTTTTGTTGGGGTTGGCGCGGGGTGTCTTCGGGGTATTTTTCGCCCGCGAACACCGTTTGCATTTTGCGGTGGATTGCGGTTGGGTTTAATCCTTCCATTAACAAATGTGAAAACAACGCGATATTATATGTCCAAAGGTCAAATAATTCGTTTCGTTTTGCGCCTGGCTTTTTGCCCCATTCGCGCTTTTTCTTGCCGCGCACCCAACGCGTTTTAACTTCTTCGGCAACCATTTCATCGCAATCAATTTCGCTATAATTCATATTGATATGAATTGACCCCGCCTGGTCCAATGGTAACCGCAGGCGGCCATAATATTCGGTACGCGCCGCATCAACGCCAATATTAATAAATCGAACCGCGCGGCCCCGGGCGCGTGTTGATGCCTGTTTTTCCCACATGGGCATATCTTGCCGCCCGGCAATACCTTTGATGCCCCAAATGCGCCGCCCCATGTGCGCCGCCACAAACATTTCAACGCGTGTCGGCAAATAACCAGTATCAATAACCATGGCATAAATCGGCATCGTATTGCATAATTCGTGTGGTATTGGGGTATTCAAATATCGGTCCAATTCGTCCCATACATTCGTGCCGGTGGGGTCGCCTGGGATAACCGTGCGCCCCATACCATACGCGCGGCGGTGTTGATCCCAACCCACAATTTGCATTTCCAATCGGTCAATCTGAACGTCAACCGCCGCCGTTACGCAAATAATTCCGGCGGGCAAAATATCGCCATAGTTTTCGCGGCGCGACATCAAATCTATATCGTCCGCGCGTTCCCCTTTCTCTTCCCATGGCTCCGCCAGAATTGTATTTGTAAAAACGATTAAATCGTTGATATTTCCGGTTGCTTTAAACTCTTCATTGGCGGCCAAAAATTCGCGCACATGGCTTGATAATGATAAAAATGTTGAATATAACGAATTAATCCAAAATGATGCGTGGCCGGAAAATGGGGCGTGCGCCTGCCATTTGCCGCGACTGATTGCAATTTTGCGTTCCGATTCCGTCCAATGATGCCCGCATTCTTCGTTTTCGCATTGAATATATGCGGATTCTGGGATATGGTTGCCGCGTTCATCTTGAACCCACCGGACATTTTCCCATCGTAATAATTGCAATTTGCCGCACTTGGGGCATGGCACATAATATCGCCGCTGATCGCCATCCAAATATGATTTGTGAATTTGTGATGCGCCCATGATACTGGGGCTGGAAACCTTGATTATTTTTCGGTTTGGAAAGTTTGACGTGCGCCTTTCCGCCAATTTTTCGGGGCTACCTTCGCGCCCAGCGGACATTGGATATTTATCGATTTCATCTTCTATCAAATAACGAATTGGTAATGATGCCAAATCTGTCGGCGATTGTGCGCCAATAAATGTAATTGAACCGCCCAAAAAATCTTTGTTGGTTTTGGTGTTGGCACTGTCGCGCGATTTTGAAATTGAAACCTTGTCGCGTATCGCTTCGCAATTGGCAACCATATCGTCAAATCGTTTTGAAAACTTTTCTGTGGCACTATCGGTTGGATACATGCACATAATCGGGGCGGGGTCAAAATCTATCGCCGCACCAATGCAATTTAATTCAATTTCGGTTTTTCCCAATTGGGTCCCTGCCATAACGGTAATTTTTTCGACATCTGGGTTGGTCCAACAATCCATTATTTCGCGGGTATATTCGCTTCGGCCGGTCACCCATGGTCCGGCTTCGGCGGCATATTTTGTCGTCAAAACACGATTACGATCCGCCCATTCGGACACAGTTGTTTTCGGCGGCATCTTCATGCCGGCCAACAGGCCGGCAAAAAACGCCGCGCGACCCGCCGTGTCAAAATCGGCCTTGTTGAAATTATCGTTATTTTCTACCAATTCGCCCCCCCCCCGCAAGAACTGGGTCAATTCCGATATATCAAAAATCGTGCTTTCGTTTGATTTCATTTTGTTTTTTCTGGTATTTCCCCAACCACTTCTGTCATTTTGAAATTTTGGTGTTTTGCACATTTTCGCAAATCATTTAATCCGGTTTGTGTCCATGCTGTTCTTTGCCACCGGGCGGTGGTGCATATAATCGGTTTTTCAAATATCATTTTCACACCCCTTTTGTTTCATAACCTGTAAAAATATTATAATTGGGTATATCTACCGGCTCACACCCCAGTAATAATCCCAATCCCAACCCAATCAAAATTCGTTTCCAATTCACGCGCATTTGTTTTAAACCTTTCTTTTGCCGCAATAAATACATTGCCGGCACAAATGCCGCCATGACTATTTATAAATATGTAATCCAACCCGGCATTTTAATTGCCGCCGTTTTTCTGCTTCCATCATTTCGCGCACCCACCACATTTTATTCGCCTTTCTTTTGTTCCAATTCTTCGCGGATTTCCGCAATTACATTTTCCACTTCGCGCATCAGATATTCGCGGTTGACTTTTTCTGATGTTTCATGGGTCACAACCGGGGCGGCACGAATGGCAAATGTTGCCATACGGGTCTTGATAATCTTGCCGATTTCAAACCCCACTTTTTGAATTTGATCTAAACTACCCAATGTTCCGCGTGTTCGTTCATATTCAATCTTTTTTAATTTCGCCTGGTATCCTTGATATGCGGCGCGTGCCAAATTAAATTGTTCGCGAATACTGCCATCCATGCCGGGGGTTTGGGCGGTTTCGTGTTGTTCCGGCTCGGTTTGTTTGGTTTTTGTTTCGGCGGCGACATTGGCATTTTTTGCCGTTGTCGTCTTTTTTTTGCCTGCCTGGCGTTTTGGCGTTTTGGCGTTTTTCTTTTTCTTGGGTTCAACCGGCTTTTCTGGTGCCGGTTTTGGTGTGGTTGGTTTGGTTTTATTAAAAACATCTTGCCGTGAAATATCGGCTGTTTGTTCCATTTTTATTTTGGATTGTTCGAAATCTATTTTATCGCCCACAAAAACCAGCCGGCCTTTCTGTTTTAACTTGCCGACATATTGTCTTGATACGCCCAGGTATTGGGCAAATTGTGTGCTATTTCCGATCATTGTTCGCCCAACGACTCCCAAATTATTTTTTCCGGTAAAATTCCGCGGCAATAATATCCCACGCCAAAACTGGGTTGGGATCCACAATTTTTAAAGTGTACTCTTCTATCAAATAACATTATTTCTACCCCCCCCCGCGCGAATAGGCGATATGGCGCACAATCGTTTAAC
>Ga0310690_10001707_pt1 | contig 38174 bp, 65 predicted proteins | sample AusTroGonzalo_MG_2_FD_207661 | JGI IMG/M metagenome (GOLD analysis project Ga0310690, IMG submission 207661) | Bovine rumen microbial communities from tropical cattle in Woodstock, Queensland, Australia - Gonzalo_04 (v2) (version 2) | ecosystem: Host-associated > Mammals > Digestive system >...
TGTCTAAAGGATTTTTTTTGAAAAAATTTTTCCGGTAGGGGGGTATCACGATCTGAGACCTTCGGGAGTATCCTCGTATTCCCGCACGGTGCGGTTGTTGCGCCTGATGACCTGGCGAACTGAATAATTCATCCGTCCCGCGATCATCCGCCAGGATTCCCCGTGAATATATCTGCTTACCAGTATCTCCCTGTCGATAGGATCGCCCACATTACCGATACATTGAAAAGCCTCTCTGCGTGCATCGTCCAGAGCACGCTCCGCCTGTTCGAGCAGCTCACCGTAGTAAACCGCACGGATATATTTGATCTCTATCGAATTATCCCCCGAACTGCCCGCATCGCCGATGTTGGGCTTGCTGATGACACTGCGGTACCTCGCATAGTCCTCACAGGCGTAGACATATCTGCGCAGAGCAGACAGAGCTTTTTCAAGTATCTCTTTCATAGCGATCACCTATCAATAAGGCGGAAGCGGAAAAGGTTCAGGCGGCATCTGCTGATGCTGCTGCGGAGGAGCATTGTAATACTGCTGCTGATACTGCTGATATCCCTGCTGCTGCATCTGCGGTCTCTGATACTGCTGATTCTGTGCCGCCTGCCGCTGCTGATACTGCTGACCGTCTTTCTTTTCACAGAAATCGTGCCGCAGCACATTCACATCAGTCGTGAAGACAGTCTGTCCGTCTTTCTGGAACGAGCCTGTCCTGATACTGCCCTCAACGCCTATCTTCATCCCCTTTGACAGATACCTCTGTGCAAATTCCGCAGCCTTCCCGAAGCACACGCAGCTGATGAAGTCCGTGTTCTGTTCGCCCTCTTTTGAGCGCTGCCTGTCAACTGCAAGGGTGTAGCGCACAACTATCCCGTACTGCGCCTGATTTATCTTAGGGTCGGAAGTGAGCCGCCCTATCAAATGTACACTGTTCATACTCTATCTCCTCAACGCTGTCCAGCGCAACGATATACACCGTCCTGTCCGTCCTCATATCCTGCACCTCTGCCGTGTACAGATCGCGCCCGTTCGCATCCTGCCGCAGTATCACGGCATTGAACCGCATCACGGTGCCCCTGTCGAATCTTGGAGAGTTTATCAGTACAGGCTTATTCAGGTTGCGTCTGGCGTATTCGGGTCTCATAGATCCACCGCCAGACCGAGCAGATTATCAGCGGATATGCCGCACGCCCTGCATATCTTCCCGATCATCTCAACAGACTGGTATTCGTGGATACACAGGCTTTTGACTATGCTGCTTTTAAAGCCGTGCCGCTCGCACAGCTCATCAATGTCCTTTAAGCCTTCACGCCTGATGATCTCATCGAGAGCCCTGCTGATCGCGCCGCCTGTGCTGTAATCTTTTTTCAGCCGCATCACGCATCTACCTCCGTTATCCGTATGCCGTAGCGCTCAAGCATAAGCGCCCTTTTGAGCTTGTACAGCTCCGTCCGCACGCCCTTCACGTCCTCAACGATTTTCACGCCGTCCCGCATATACACGAAGTCCGCGATATACGACCGCTCCCGTTCAAGGAGCCTTCCACGCTCATCCCGCTGTGTGGGTATCAGAACGAATTTGACCTGTCGCTGCAGATCGCTTATCATCCCCGAACGTTCCATAAGGCGCAGCTGAGTGTATCTTGATGCCTCTGCGCAGCTGTCGAACCGCTCCCCGTACCGTGTCACCTTCCGACTGTGGTATTTGCTGTAACTCATCTGTCACACCTCAGCCGCAATGACACGGTCGATAAGCTCCTGCTCAAAAGCCGCTGCATCATAATTACCGCCGTTACCGCCTTGTTTAGGAGAAAAAAAGCATCCTTCAAGCACCCTCGTAGCATTCTGCGGATTTATCAGCCAGTCAAAATTCGGTTTCCAGTTCTTTGTCTTCTTCCCGTCCTGCCCCTTGAGGAAGTCGTTGTCGTGAGCACGGGTGAATATCTTCACATAATCGGCGACACCTGCGTGCAGCTCCTTCATGCTCTGGATGACCATATTCCGCCGAGCTGCTGTTATGGTCTCCACTTTCGGATATGATGTGCATATCCTGTTGTAGCTGTCAACGATCCTGTCGACCAGTTCGTTTTTCTCTTCTTCTTCCTCTTCTTCTTCCTCCTCTCCCTCTTTCTCTGAAGAGGGAGATAAAGAGGAAGAAGAAGATATATTCTTATTCTTATTCTTATTCTTATTCTGTCCGGTGAAAAAAGTGGAATTTTCACTTTTTTTCACTTTTTTTTCACTTTTTTCGGAAGGCTCATCCGCTTCATCAGCTTTCGCCTTTTTTTCCTGATATCTCTTTTTGTCATACTCGGACTTTTCCGCTTTATCGGACATATCGGACTGGTACCTCGACCAGTTGACGACACAGAACGCCCCGTCCTCATCCCTGGTGACCATACCGAGCTTTATGAACATATCAAAGGCGAAGGCGACCGTGCGCCCCGCCCGTCTGAATTTCTTTGCAAGCGCCTTCTCGTCCATCGGGATCCCGTTGACTGTGAGCCGCCCGCCCTCGTTGAGCTTACCTGCCAGTGCAAGTGTTTCAAACCATAGCAGCTGAACGGTATCACGGCGTGAGCCTTTGCACATCATCTCTATCATCAGCATCTTTTCATCGTCAATGATATCCGTGACTATCTTTATCCACTTCATTTCACTCATGATACCGCACCTCGTTATATTATCATCCTGTTGAAGTTGTCGCCCATATGCTGCACACACATCGCAGCATCATCGAGAGCCTTGTTCCGCTCCCGTGTTATTCTTCTGGCAGCGTTTCTGACCGTTTCCGCTGCCTTTTGTACGCTTTTTGGTGTTTTCTGAGCCGTTTTCTGCACTTTTTCCGCATTTTCGGGCTCAAAAACGTCATTTTTTGCAGTTTTTCTGCAAAAATGAGGGTTTTTGTATTCTTCTATCATCTTACGGTATGCCGCCGCCTGTTCCTTGCGCTCTTTTTCACGTTCGAGCTTTGTCACAGGCAGCGCCCGCATCGGCTCATAGAATCCGCCGTAGCCTATGTCGTTATTCATCAGCGCCCTGGATAACTGCTTCACTTTACCGCCTCCACGCTGATGACATTTCCCGAGAAGTCGTCTATATACGATACATCGCCCATGCGCTTTACTGTATCATCAAGCAGCCGTGTGTCCACAATGAATTCGACCACGCACTTGCGATCCTGCATAGGTGTGTACTGATTTCGTTCATCCGTATCACGATCCGCCTTGAAATCCCCCACGACACACTCGATGACGTTACCCTCATCTGTGGTTATACGGAACCGCTCCCCGATGTAATCTGCATAGAACGTCCCCAGAGCTACCACGTAGTATGTCTTGTAGCGCCTCAGTCCGCAGCCGTCCGTCCAGCAGTATTTCTGCAGGTCGTACTGATGAGACAGCGTGTTGGTGATCGCCTTGTATGACATATAGCTCTTGAAAGCCGTGTCCCCCTGGGGAACATCCATAGCTATGTACCTGTCTGTTTCGATTATGGGAGCGGTCGTCTGTTCGGCAGTGACCATCTCCGCCGCCGCCTGGACATCCTCTGCGGGAGGTTCGGGCTTGTCCGTTATCGCGAATATCGTGCAGAATGCGATACATCCCGTGATAAATCCGCACCATAGCATATCAGCGGCGAAATTGCTTATCCTGTGAGACCTTCTGCGGCTCATCCTGTTCATTATTATCAGCTCTCTCCTCTCCGCTCCCGTTTGCTCAGGGAGCGGTCTGTATGCTTACCGACCTTGCTGCCGATAAGCGCCTTGCGTATCCTGTCCACCTGTTTCTGTGTCCTGTGCGGATTATAATAAGGACCGTAAAGCTCCTTGCGCATCTGTTTGTTGCTCTTCCTGCTCATCCCCGCCGCTTCTCCCTTTCGTGATCTATCTCCCGCTGCAGCTTCCTCAGAACTATATCGGACATCTCCTGCAGTTCGGGATCCTTGAAGTCGAATATGAGGATGAGCTGTCCTATCATCTGCCTGACATCGGCGATCTCTTCGAGCACATTGCCGCGATATGAGTTGTAGCTGTCCTTGCACTCTGTATATGAGCTGTTGCGCCTGAACTTATTGAGTGCGATACCCAGCTCCTGCAGCTCCTCTATCGCCTGATTGACCTGATTATCCGCTCCCCACAGCTCGATAGCCTTTTCATAGGTCTGTTTGCGTGTCTGTCTCATATGCCGAGTGCCGCCTCCGCTTCTCCTACCTTGTTCATCAGCTCCCCGTAGAGCTTATCGTATTCCTCACGGGTGATCGTCTGTGTATCGAGCAGGAAGGACAGCGCCCCGTGTGCCTTGTCCTCCATACAGTAAAGCTGATAGGAATCTGTCGCCCCTCTGAGGTCGGCGAGATATTTATCTATTACTCCCCTCTGTGCAGGTGTCATTGTGTGCTCCTTTCCGAAAGCCATTTCTGCCGCTCTTCGTGAAGTGCCGACAGCGGTTCTCTGAATGTCCTGTTATAGTAATTGAAACACAGCCCGCACAGATCTATCTCGGGAAGTGAATCATAGTTTCCGTATTTGTCATAGCTGATCTCCCTGAACTCTGCGCCGCACTTGTCGCACTTGTAGATCACTGTCTTCATACCGCCGTGCTCCTTTTCGCCCTGACTGTCTTTACCCTGACCTTTTTGATTTCCTGCGGGAGCGGAGATATCCTTGCCTGCTCCCTCTCATCCTTTACCGCCTGCAGCTTTACCCTCAGACTGCGCCCGTGCTGTCCGCCGAACCACTTGTCAAAGGGCTTGCAGGGTATCTTCATATTCCGCCCGCACATAAAGTACGGCACTGTCTCCCACCCGGGCGCTCTCTGGAGTATCGCGAGGCGTACCATAGTCGATGTAGTTCCGAGCAGCTTCCCCACTTCGCAGGGTGTGTAGTATTCTCTCATATTATCTCCCCTTTGTAAGAATATGCCCGTCTGTCCGGGCGGTCAACCGTCTTTCCGATTTGTCAACGATTTTCGGAGGTCCTGCCCTATGGGAATCTCGGGCAGTGGTGCAGAGGATAGGTGCCGCTCCCATCGGGACGAGTGGGATATAGGCAGGTATAATAAGCCCTTGTTATAGTTAAAGGATTGTAGCCGTCCCCGGACTGCCGCTCTGCGTATCCTGTGTCACAGATCAATGTTTACCATCGCTTCCCGATCCATTGATCTATAGAGATGCGGCAATAGTTCAGCCCATGTCTCTTCATCCATATGATCCACGTGGATAACGTCATTATTCGGGTGCTGATTTATAATATCTCTTACAGAGTCCATATGTAGCACAAGCATCCTGACCACATCCGCAAACGTTTCAGCGCCGCTCGCCTGTAATGCAGTGTCATCATTCAGCGCTATGAAATAATACGGCATTTCCGCACTATCGCCGCCGCCGTTCCTGAAAAACTCGTAAACATCATTAAAATTCATAGTATCCTCCTAAATCAGTGCCTTGTATACATCCTGCATTATCCCGAGACAGCTGTCCGCCGTGATACACACGCGCTTCCGGTAGCCGTTGACAAAATGTATGACTGCGTATTCGTTGTGATCGTCCTGTTCGTACCGTATTTCCTCTACCTCGATGTTCCTGGTATATCTCCCGATGAGCTCGCCGAGCTTCAGACAGAACCGTGCCTTGTCCTCGTCACCATCGGGAGATACGGGTTCCACACCGATAACCTCTATCACGTTTTCGCCTCCTTGTTCATGCGGTCGATAGTCTCCTGTGCCATCTCCAGCTTTTTCTTCATATTGCTGAAAACGTATGAAAGGGTAATGAGACTGCTCATTATCACCTGTTCCTCGGGTGTTATCTGCTCATATACCATCTGTGCCTGTTTCTTTGTCATAGTCATATCATTATCCTCCGTGTGGTAGGGTTTATGTAACAGGTCTGTCCCTGCGGTCAACCGTCTTTCCGATTTGCCATGAAAGGAGTTTGAAATTGGGTACAAATACAGAATACCACATATTGAAATATATGTCAAGGTAATTTCTCACGATATGAAATTTTCTATGTTTTGCACAAAACGAATAAATATTTTTGTATATATATTTCAATATGAATTATATTGACTTTTATTTCATTTCGTGATATTATGTATTAGAGGTGATTCCTTTGAAATTTAATCAAATCATAAGAGCATTAAGAGAGCAGAACAATCTAACAGCCCGCGAAATAGCTTCAAAAATTGGCGTTTCAACCTCAGCATATCTAAACTATGAAAGAGGTGAACGTCAACCGAATTTTGACACGCTCTGTGCTATATCAGACTACTACAAAGTATCAGCCGATTATCTTCTCGGACGTACAGAGATAAAAGAGCCCGCATTCATTGATATCCTGACTGCACTCGGCATAGACGATTCCTACCGCCTTTCACCCGAGGAGTTCGGGGAAGCCTTTGATGCACTTGAACAGCCTGTGAAGGTCATCATCTACAAAGTAATGACGGAAATGGTCAACAAGCTGCAGTCCATCCGTCAGGATCAGGCGACCGCCACGGTGGAGGATATCCCCGAACCGCTCAAACCATTCGCATGACGGGAGCGGACAGAAAATCCCCCTGAACTGCCGAGTTTTTTTAAACAGTTCAGAGGGAGCGGAAAATCTCCGTGAGCATTTTTTTATCGGATACCATCGGAGAGGGAATTATTTTCTTCGTTGGTGACACACTGGTTACAGTCTGCCGCCGAGCCCGCACAGAACAGGGCTCTTGCAGCATAAAATTTTTTAACATTAGAATAATACACAGAGAGCCCGCAAACGCCTGTAAATAAAGAAAAACCGCCTGCGGCAACAGACGGTTTTCAAGTGGGGTTCTCCATTTTTCCTTATACCTGAAAGAAAGGAGTTAAGCCTATTATACCATAACAGGCTTGAAAAGTCAATATGAGAAATCCAAACGGCTACGGAACGATAACCAAGCTGAAAGGTCACCGCCGCCGCCCGTACTGGGTGCGCTATGCCTGTTCCTACTCCACGGACGGGCTCCGCCTGAAAGAGAACAGGAAGACCATCGGCTATTATCCCACCCGTCAGGAAGCGATAATCGCCCTCGCCGAATTCAACCGCACGCCCTACGACCTTGACAGGCAGACCACCTTCGGCGAGATCTATGAAAAGTGGATCGCCGAGAAGAAGATCTCCGGGAAGACAGAGCTCTGCTACCTTGAAGCGTTCAGGAAATGCACCGAGATACACGCACGCCCCATCTCCGAGCTGCGCCTGCAGCACCTGCAGCAGATAGTTGACCGCTACTCCGAGACATCCAGGGCGAACGTGCGCAATATCATCACCGTGATGAAGGGTATCTACCGATATGCCCTGCGCTATGAGCTGATCGCAAAGGACTACTCGCAGTTCGTGGTCGCCCGCTATGTGGATGACAAGGAGATACACAAGGCATTCACCGAGGATGATATAAAGCTGTTCTGGGATATGCCCCGCTCAGAGTTCCGCGACCTCACGCTGATACTGCTGTATTCGGGTTGGCGCATATCCGAGATGCTCGATCTCGATGAGGTGAACACCGCCGAGAACTACATGAGAGGCGGCAAGAAGACGAAGGCAGGCAAAGACCGCATCGTCCCCACCCATCACCTGATACAGCCCCTTGTCAACGACTATGCCGAGGGCTTTGACATTACCTATGGGCAGTACAAGAAGCAGCTCAAAGAGTACGGCTATCTCCCCCACGATACGCGACACACGTTCATTTCACGGCTCCAGTCCGCAGGTGCCGACCATGTGAGCATAGAGCGCCTTGTGGGGCATATCTCGAAGACCGTCACCGATAAGGTGTATACGCATAAGACCATCGAGGAGCTGCGCAAAGCGGTCGAGCTCCTCACCTGACCCGCTCCCGATGTACTTACGTATATACTTACGTATACGCCCCGATGCACTTTCACCGAAAGCACTTCTGCATATGTGGAAGTGCTTTTTATATGGAAGTGATTTTTCATACGAAAAAAAGTCCACACATACACAGTCACGACCCGCCGAGATGTTATGTAATTGTGTATATGTGGACATTTTCATTGTTCGGATTTTGTCACCAGTGTGTCACCATATGCCCCCAAAACCGCCCCTCTATGTGCAAAATGCACAATCAAACAAACCCCGAATAATCCAACAAATGCCGATTTCAAGGGCTTTTCGGGGGGTTATTTTTCTAATGTTTTTCTAATATTCTCCCTTTTAAACACTCACATTTTCGGCTGTTTTGTCACCAATAAGTCACCACCGATTTTTTATGCAATATTTCACGCCTATTGTAAACGCAGTTGGCGCAGACTGAAAAAAAGCCTCTTCACAGGGGCTTTTTTCGTTCTATATATCATCAAAAGACGAGTGCTTCACCCTGTCGCTGACCTCTGCACGCTTTGCATCGTTGAACCTGTCAAGAGTGCCGACCAGATACCCCGTGATACGCCTGATACGCTCAAACGGCATCACATGGTAATCCACTTCGAGGAAGTCCCCGTCTATGGTGACGGAGACATGATCGCACCCCTTTATCTCAGCAGCACGCTTTTTGATCATATCCGTTTCCGCACGGCTCAGAGAGCCGCCGCACACATACAGTATCATGATATCACCTCACACCTTTGCCCCGTTGTTCATCTGCCTTCTGTTATAGTTCTTCAATGCCTTTTCGACCTGCTTCACGTTGTCAATGTTGATAACTATGCCGATATTCCCGATCCTGTCATAGACATCCCTGATATTGCCCGAAAGTGTCTGCATCCCATCAAAAAACATCTTTTTGATGTTCTCCGATTCCGCCGCCCCGGTGATCCTGGGCGACAGCAGCTCCATACCTTCAAGCGGAGTACCTTTGATGTACTTGTTCCAGGCATCTACATACGCCTTTGCAGCAGCAGTCCCGCTCATGGAGGCATCCTTCACGAGCTCATCGTATTTGTCGGATACCTCCTTTTTGATATCCTCTGCCTGATATTTAAGCTCGGTATTCGCCACACTGCCCGCCGCCGCCTGATATCTGTTGTAATCTGACAGATACTGTGAACGTCTGGAGCCCGACATCTGCACGAGCTCTGAGATGTACTTCATCCTCGTGTCAAGATCCATCGAGAATATATCTTTCAGGTGTTCATTCGACAGCCCCATGCTATCAAGTTTCTGCAGATTTTTCTGATACACCTTGAGCTCCTGCAGCTTCTTGCTGTAGTCCGTAAGGACGAGCCGCTCTTTGCCTTTTGCATCCGTCACCGTCCTGTTGCTCTGTGCCGCCTTGATTATGCTGTCCCTGTTGTTGGTGTAGTATTTCTGGATGATGCTCTCAGCCTCTTTCTGAGCGCTCTCCATGATCTTCTTCCGCTCTGTCTGATAATCTTCAACAGCCTTCTTATACTCCTCTGCATCCTTCTTGTCCTGTTCTTCCTGCGCCTTTCGTTCGGCGGCTCTGATATCCGCCTGCTTCTCACGGAGCTCACGGTCTATCTCCTGCTCATTTTCGAGATACAGCTCACCATCTGCCTTGTGCTTGTTCAGCACCTGATACTTCATATCAAGCAGCTTCTGATCAGACCATCCCTCATTCTTTGCCTGTATCTCCAGCTCCTTGAATTCCTTCTCAAGCGCCTCTTTCTGATTCTTTACATTGTCGTTGTACTGTTCTTCCTGCTTCTTGATGTAGCTGTCATCAAGGCTTTGCTTCTTGTCAAGATAGTTCTTGTATTCCTTCTTGTACAGGTCTGTCTTGTGGTCAAGGTTCTCGTTGAGCCATCTGCCGAGCTCCTCGTTCGCTTCATACTCCGTCTTTGAGCCGTTGGCAACAGCGTAGTCGAGATCTGTCCTGAATGATTTGAGCTCATCTTCAAGTATCTGTTCAGCGCTTTTCAGGTTGCTCTTGACCTCTTCCTCTGTATCGCTGTCGGGCTTGCTGTAATGCGCTTCGACCTCATTCCAAGACTCCCACCATTCCTTTGATTTTATCTTATTCTCTTCAAGGAACTGTTTACGCTCCGCCCAGTATTCTTCATGATTTTCCTTGTCCCAGAGATACTGTTCGTCCCACTCTTCTTCCTGAGCTTCAAGGAGTTCCGCAAAAGCCTGTTTTTCGGCTTCGGTAGCTTCACCGATCGCGTGCAGGCGTTCTCTTTCTCTCCTTTCTTGATCACGCGCCTGTCCTTCTATATACTGTTCCCGTTTTTTGGCAGAATAATCATTCTGTGCATCGAGCATACTCTGATTTTCCTGATACTCCTTCTCAGCCGCCAACTGTTCATTAAGTATCTTCCTTTCCGCAGTCAGCGTATTTTCAAGTATCTCGATATTCCTGTCCAGCTCTTCCTGATCGAAGCCGATCATCTGATAATACTTTGTATATGTATCCCAGTTCCCTGTCTTTTCGGCTTCCTCTTCAAGTTTTCGCAGTATGGAAAGCTGATCTTTCATCCTGGCAAGCTCAGCAGTATTTTTATCAAGATCGGCTTTGAGCTCTTCGGAGGACTTCTTCGTCTTACCTGATACAAGATCGGCATATTCATCGAGCTTGTCATTGCCGTATTCGCTGAACCCGTTTTCAAGGCGTTTCTGCTCCTTCATCGCCTCTGTCTGCTTTTCAATCGCATCCTTGGCGAGAAGTGCCGCCGCTACGACAGCCTCCAGTGCAAGCACATACAGATTCATCTTTGCGATGAGCCCCGCCGAACCGCTCAGTGCAGCGGTCTGTGTGCTCATCTGTGTTGCAGCATTGCCGACCGCACCCGCAGCATTGCCCGCAGCCGTTGAAAGATTGCCGAACTTGCTGACAAGATCGAACACCGAGTTGGTGAAGTCCATCACCTTGCCCGTTGCCATAGCAGCGACCACGATCTTGATACCGTTCTCGATCTCATCACCGTGATCTATCACCCACTCAAACAGGTCAATGAGCTTCGGGAGGACTTCATCGGTCGTGATGTCAACGATCTTGACAGCCACATCCCCCAGCTTCGGGACGACCTGTTCGGTGAACCGCACGAACAGCTCCATCACCTTCGGGAGAGAATCCTTTGCCGCCTCCGATATCTTGTGCAGCGCCTCCGTGAACTCCTCACCGAACTCGGCATTTTTTATCTCATCGGAGATACCCCTCAGAGCATTAGCCGCAACATCTACAAGCTCTTTCGCAGGCTCACTCATCTTTTCGTAGAACTCTACCTCCACCGCCTCTTTCGCGCTGTTGAGCGATCTCAGAGCACCGTCAAGGTTCTGATTCATCGTTTCAGACATTTTCTCGGCGGAGCCATCGGCAGCAGCTATCTCAGCGCTGAGATCAGCAAATCTGTCGGCAGTGGTGCCGAGCAGCGCATTGACAGCCGCGATATCGGTGGGATTGAACGCCTTGTTTATCAGACTGTCCTTTTCAGCCTGTGTCATACCCATGTCGTCCATCTTCTGCTTCATTTCAAGGAAAATGTCAGGCAGGGGTCTGAGATTGCCCTGAAGATCATAGAACTCGATATTGAGAGTTTCCATCAGAGCCTTCATATTTTTTGTGGGCTTGGACATTTTCAGCAGGATGTTTCTCAGATGAGTGCCGCCCTCGGAAGCCTTTATGCCGTTATCCGCCAGAACGCCGAGCATCGTGTTGATCTCGGTGAGACCGCCCGCCATATTTGCAGCCGTGCCGCCGACAGTGAGAAGCGCATCACCCAGCTGTGATACGGAAGTGTTCGACTTCTGAGCCGTCTTTGCCATTTTGTTGACAAGCTCTTCCATATTCTGCTGTGTCGTGTCCATGTCATCCTTGATGTACAGGTGCAGTGCCGACAGCGTGTCCGTCACCATGTCCGAGGCTCTTGCAAGCTCCATGCCGCCCGCCTGCGCAAGCTGCATCACAGAATTGAGCCCTGTTATCGCCGCATCTGCATTATATCCCGCAAGCGCAAGATAATTGAGCGCATCCGCCGCCTCCGATGCTGTATAGCGTGTGCTCGCGCCCATCTCCTTCGCCTTGTCCGAGAGTCTCTGAAATTCATCCGATGTCTTTTCGATAGCCATAGTAGCGGCTACCTGAGACATTGAGCTTTCAAACGCCTTGCCGACCTGTATGCTCTCCCTGACGAATGCCGCCGTCAGCTCGGTGACCTTTCTGAGCCCCTCACCCAGAACCTCAAAAGCCTTGTCAAGGTCGCCTATGGTAGGAAGGAGCCCTTTGAGCTCGCCCCGGGTGTTCTCCACCTCACGTTCGTATGCTCTCAGATCCTCATCACTTATCTTGCCGCTGTTGAACGCATCCATAACGTCACCGCGGGAGCCTTCCAGCATTTTCAGCTTTTCAGCAAGCGCCTGAGCCTTCTCACCCATCACAGTGTATTTCTGACTGAGCAGCTCCGTGCTGTCGCTGTTGGTCTTCATGCTCTTATCGATAGTGGCAAGCTCCCTGTTCAGCGAATTTATCTTTTTATCGCAGTCCGATATGTCAAGTCCGATCTTGGCGGAATATCCCTTGCTCGTATTAGCCATTGTTCAAAATCCTCTCTATCTCTTTATTGAGCCTCTCCTGATATTCTTTGCGTATTTCCGGCATAGTCATCACAGGCGTGCTCATTTTTCCCGTATCCATACCGTGAACGACTATCCTGTGCGGGAAGTTCAGCAGATGGGGCAGCTGATACTTCTGTTTCGCCCTGACCGCATAAACCGCACCGTTATACTTGCTGCTCCCCACCCGTGAGCCTGTCGCGCCATACGCCTTTGCCTGCCACTGCTTTTTCAGATGTTCATCGTTCTTCTCACTCACCGGAGTGTCGTTTCGGACGGCGACCAGCATCTCTTTCTGTATCTTCTTTGCCGCCTCATCTATCTTGCTGAGATTTTCAATATTGTATCTCTTTATATCATTGAGTATGCTCACACCGATCTGTTCAGTAGCCATACCGCACCTCCCGCCTACAAAAAAAGCACACAGCATGATACTGTGTGCCCTGATCTATGATGTTTCACCCATCCTCTTTTCAATAAAGCTGATGAACGCATCGGGAAAATACTGCTGAGCCTCTTTTAGCCTGTTCTCCGCATTCCCCTTCACCCCGAACGCCCCCACCTGAACGGTATAATAGCCGTTCTCTGCGCTTACGGATGACTTTTCCGCCGACCCTTTCATATATTTATCCACCGCAGCGACAAACTCCGACCAGTGCGGACGGATGTACGCAGGACACCCCTTGTATCCGTCATAGAGCCTGTTCAGCTCGTCTATGGTGCCCTTCCTGCCGTTGCGGACGTTGCACCAGTAGTTATGTGTGAACAGGTTTTCCTTCGTGTTCATCCCGTGCTGTTTCAGCAGCCACGCCACAAGCCGTGCGCAGTTGTCCTCCGCCCGCTTGTCCTTTTCGCTGCCGCTGCCGTCCATTATGCACTCTATGCTGATCGTCTGACCGTTACCCGCCGCCGAGCCGTTCCGGTCACCTTTGCCCGCCTGTCCTGCGTGCCATGACTGCCAGTCGAGGGGCAGCATCTGCCATATCTCGTCATCATCCACATAGAAGTGAACCCTCACCGTCCCCATGCGGTCATTGAGCGTAGCCCTCACATACTGTTCGGGGTCGGTCGTCTGTCTCGCCTCGTTGATGTCGTTGGTATTGTGAACAGTCACTCCGATCAGCGGCAGTGTCCTCTTTGACGGCAGACTGATACCGTTCGGATTGTGCGCAGTCGCAAAATACTGCTTTACTGTCACACCATTCGCCGTGTAAACATTATCCGGTTTGATTATCGCAAGTTCCATATCATCACCTTTTCTGATTTTGATTAACTTTCATTTTAACTTAATATGATCGTAGTCAATCAATTAAAACCGCATCACATAAGTATTTATTTAACTTGATTGCAACTTTTATTGATTTAATTGAAACTGATTGATTTGGTTATCATCCAATCCGATAATACATTGTATTGACAACATATTATTTATGTGTTATAATGTATAAGAAAGGGGCGTGTTATTATGTCACAGACAACTGTAAGTATCCGTATGGACGATGCACTGAAAAAAGAATTTGATAATATCTGCAACGAACTCGGTATGACCATGAGTACAGCAGTTACCATCCTTGCAAAAAAGATGTCAAGGGAAAAGCGTTTGCCCTTCGATGTTTCTGTTGACCCGTTCTACAGCAGCACAAACATGAAGTCCCTCGCCGAAAGTGTAGAACAGATGAAGGCAGGCAGAACAGTGACCAAAACCTTTGAAGAACTGGAGCAGCTTGCCGATGACTAAACTTATCTTTACCGAAAAGGCATTTGAAGAGTATCTTTACTGGCAGACACAGGATAAAAAGACACTCAGGCGGATAGTTGAAGTGAACCGCCTTGTTTACCGTGTATCCGAAGACAACATCGAAATATATCAGTGCAAAGGTCATTATGATGACTGATCAAAACGCTCCGGATGTTCATATCATCCGGAGCATTTTGCCCCCTTCGGCAAAAAGGTCATTCCTCATTCTCACTTTTCAGCTGGATCAGTATATCCCTGATCTTCTCGGGATACTTCACGCCCAGTTCCCCGAAATTTTCAAGCAGGCTCAGACCCTCATTGCCTATGTAGTACAGCGACACCGCCGTGCGGAAAACATCCTTGCCGACCACATTGACATCAATGAGGTTCGCGACCCCTATCATCGCAATTATGCATATCTTCCGCACAAGTCCCCAGAACCCCACCTCGGATGAGAGCTCCCGCTTTTTCGCAGCAGCAGCCACACCCGAAACATAGTCAAGGGACATAAACACCACAAGAGCTATCATAATGCCGTCTATCCCGCCGATAAAGGCGGAGAACGCAGCCACCACCGTGCCGAAGCTGAGTTTTGCCAAATTTATATTCATTTTTGTTCGCCCCTCTTGACAAATACGCATTTAAGGCGTATAATATAATTGAGGTGATCCCATTGAAACAACGAGACCTTGTAAATCTGCTGAAGAAGAACGGCTGGACTTTTTTAAGGGACGGCGGAAACCATGATATCTACACCAACGGAAAGCAAGTTGAACCGATACCCCGTCACAAAGAGATAAAAGAGACCACCGCAAAGGCAATAATCAAGAAATTAGGTTTAAAGTAAAGGAGATCAGCTATGAATATCGTATACCCGATAAAACTCACACCAATCGAAGACGGCGCATATATGGTCACTGTCCCCGATCTTGATATCATCACCGAAGGCTCAGATCTTTCCGATGCTATCTCAATGGCAAGGGATGCAATCTGTCTGAAAGCCGTCACTCTGCAGGATATTGATCAACCCGTGCCGTCGCCGTCTGAACCCCGTACCGTCACCGCCGCTGCCGATGAGTTCGTCACCCTCGTTGACTGCGATCCGGAAGAGTACAGGCGTTTTCTTGACAACCGCTCCGTCAAAAAGAACTGCACTCTGCCCTCATGGCTCGAACGCCGCGCCGAGGCAGCACATATCAACTTTTCAGCCGTTCTTCAGGAAGCACTTCTTGATAAACTGGGCATTACCGGAAGGTAATGCCCGGTTTTTTTACTCATCCGTCACCAGCTCCCCGATCACGACCTCATCAACGATCAATCCCACTATCAGATCAGATGTGTCGATGAACTCGCTCCATACTGACCCGTTAAACAAGTAATATGTAAAAATGTACTTTACGATATCCCCCGACTTAGCCTTGACTTCTTCTCCGTTTATGACTATCGGGTTTATATCGCTGCCATTTGTTATCGCTGTAGTAGTCTCGCCGATGTATGCTGCTCCACCACCTCCTTTCGACCCTTTCTTAAAAGGGCAGTAATCGGGACTGTCCCCGCCCCATACCTGCACTGTGCCTGTTCCTGTCACATATAGCGTGTCCGCACCGACCACATTATAGAACCTTGCTGCATTATCGGACATATCAGCAGTGTCTATTGTTCCGTCATCTCCGCTCTCACTATCTTCTGTGAGCGATACGGTAAAGTCACCCTCAAGAGCCTTTACCGCCAAATTGCTGTACTTTACAGGAAACGTTATGGTCGCCGAATCAGTTACCTCAATTTTTGCATATGGTATACCACCAGATAGGTCGACAGTATAAACTGTATCGGGGATTACGGGCTCTGTACCTATAACATCATTGTCCTGTGCAATTACTCCTGGCATATTTATCCCTCCTTATATTCTAACGCCTACACCATAATCAACAACAAAGAACCTCTGACCGCCAACTGTAATCTCTGTAAATAGCTCGGGGTCTGCCGATGCTGTATTACTTACGATGCTGTAAAGCGGTGTTTTTATACCGTTTATAACTATTGGCTGTGCTGAATAGTTATTCGACAATCCCATACCAAGTGTTTTTATAGCCGCTATGTAAGCAAAAAGTGTGCTATTATCAGTGTATGCTGTATTAAGCGCCTTTGAAACAACCTGACAATATCTTGTTGTACCATTTCTGCCTAAGAATATCTCTGTGTCGCTATTATTTACTAATACTGCCGAGTATGCACCAGCATTGCTTTTTATAGCTATTACATCGCCGCCAATGCCTTCGTATTCATAATATACACCCGCGCAAGTGTTATCCGTACCGCTTATATCAGTCTTGCTATAATTTTGAGGCGGATATATACTCCAATGAAAACCTTCATTGTAGTTTCTACTCCATACAAGTAATCTGTTTTTGTTGTTGTACTTATTGATAAAAGTAACTTTTGCATCATTTGTATCCTCTGTTCCTGTTTTATCAACAGTGTACCACTTATAAGCAACTGGTGTGTTCTCGTTACTAAGTTCACCGAGCAGTTTGTTGCCCGTTGCTGAATTTGCCACATAATCAAAAATATACTGCAAAATTATCACCTCATTCATTAATCATTAACGTGTGTCTTGCTGTCATTCTATTCCAACCACCATTATAAACTCCCCAGTCACATTCAATGGTAACAAGATTATAGTCGTGTATATTCATTCTAACCCCATATATAGTCATATCACTTCCAGAGTAACCGCCGGCATTCACATTGGAGTAGCCCGAAACACCATTCACTATTACCTCAACAATTGGTCGTAAATAAGAATAACTTTCTAATTCAAGTCTTGGGGCATTAACATTATAATAATTATCAAAATTAGGATGTGTTTGTCCAGTCGGATTAACCCACTTGTAATCTGTTGGTCGCACCTCAACATTATAAATAACTCCACTTGGCGGTACAAACTTATCTTTTGGTGGTATAATAAGGGGGTCTTCTTCAGGTATAACATAACCTTCTTCAATCTTTTCGTCGGTAACGTCATCTATATACTCTATTACCTCAACAGGTGTTTCAGGTAGTTTGTCATCGGGGTCATACTCTGGACTTTCGGGGTCATGAGTAGGGTCATCAGGGTCATACCACTTGCCATATTTGAGATAATAAATATATAGCAGTATCTGCTCATCAGCGAGTACATTGACAGTCACCTTATCATACCCGTCAAGGGGCGGACTTTCATTCCCCGGCAAATACACACCGTTATCCGTTATGGTCTTCTCATCCATTACAGCAGGCGTTCCGCCGCCGCTGCCGTCAAGCATGATCGCCAGACTGTCGCTTATCAGATCAACACCCGTTATCACGCATTATTCACCACCTCTGTTATGGTTATCTGCGGGTTCTCCCGCTTGGTCTTGTCCTGAACGCCGCCCGATGTCGGTATGGTGGCGGTCACCGTTACAAGATACTCCTCACCATACTCATTCTGTACGGTCCACCGCACTTCTGTGTCCGATACTCTTTCCACAGAGCGGATATGCTGATTGATAAACCCGCTTGTACCCATAACAGCAAAACCGCCTGACAGCAGACAGCCCTTTATCAATGGATATGTCCTCTGCATCAGCTGCCTCCCCCCTGTGATGGTGCCTGCTCGAACAGATCGAGCTGATAGTCATTGTACCGCACGCAGCCGTAAGCCGTATTGAGCGATATCTTGTTGTCGATCTCCGTCTGCCGCCTCGACCGCCTCCCGATCTCGCCGCCCGATGGTATCGTCCCGCCCACAGCCGCAAGCATGGTGTTCCCTATCCACCTTATGGATAATTCCGTCAGCCTCAGGGTCTCCCCGCTCGCAAATCTTATATTGTCCGCAAGCTCAGGGATCCCCGTGAGTATCACATTGTCGCAGCTCCATCCGATGAAGGTGATCTCTCCCACAATGTCATCCAGTGCCTCGGGAATAACGCTCGTGTCCACATATGTGTAGTGTTCCGAAGTCGGCGGATTCATCTCATAATTCGTGCGCACAGCATCATATACCGGGAAGAGGTATGCGCTCATGGAGTTGCTCACTTCCAGCGTGTTGAAATCCGCTGCCGCCGCATTTCCTATGGTAGCCTCCTCATAGCTCGTATCGACCTTGATCGCCGTATACATGAATTCGCCGTTCACATTCACCGCCGAATGGTATGTAACCGCCCATTCAGGCCGCCCTTCCTGCACATCGCAGTCGTTGAGATACTTGAATGTCAGCCCCGCAGCAGTCATGGTGTAGAACCCCGCGCAGACCTCTGATATCTCCGTGAGTATCTGCTGAAAGGTCTTGTTCTCCACCGTAGACAGCGGAAAGCCGTAGTCGGGGTCGGGTGTCCATGGTATCGCTGCAGTGAGCCTATGGCACTTTGCGGATATCTTTGACTGTATCACCGCCGCCGTCACGAATTGCCCCACGATCTTCCCCGACTGATCCGTCACCGTGGTTATATCCTGCTGTGAGAGCTCAAGCGGCTGATCGAGCAGCGCCGCCGCATCCAGGCATTCAATGTGAACGCTGTTGCCGTTTCTGCTCCTGCTGTTGATGTAGAACGGTATCCCTGATATCTGATCGTATGCCACAGGAGCCGCCGTGTCCGCAGTCAATGGTGCCACCGTGTCAAAGCTCAGGCTCGAAACGCTTATGCCGCTCTCACCCACACCATTGATGCCCTTCTGATAACTCACGTTCCGGTAATAGGTGAGGGCAGTCCCGTCAACTGTTATGCTCATGTAGGATATGTCCCCCCTCCGCTTTCAAGTGTCAGCGCCGTGAGCTGCACGGAGAAGGTGAACAGCGTAGCGCCGCCCTTCGCCACTGCAGATTTTGAGCAGCTGTCCACCGCCATCCATACATTTGAGAGCCCGTCCACCGATATCTGTGACGGAGTGGCAAATTCCGAAAGCATCGAGTTTGCCGTTGCCGCTTCAAGGGGTACGGTGGTATAGCTTATTGTAAGCCGCCGCCCCTTGTATATGTACCTCGTGGAAAGGTCGTACATCTCAAAGCTCTCGCTCTCGTAGCTGTATCCTCTCTCGAAGGATGACAGCCCGATCAGTGTCTGCCCGCCGCCTATCCCCTGTATGGTGACCGCATTATCGGGTCTCTGTGTGGAGAGCGAGAAGCTCACCCTGTATTTCCCGTTGCTCTGGAACGAGGAGGACAGCGATGTGAAAAACATATTCCCCGTGTAATAAGCACAGCTTACCGATACCGCCTCAGTCGAGAACGTTCCCATGAGAGTTGTTGCCGTACCCGCATCGATCTCGGGTGTCTCCCCCGAAAGCCCGAATTCGCCGTCACCGCTCCATGTCCCCGTTATGGTGGCACATACCACAGAGCCGCCTATGGTGACAGTCACAGTCTGTGTCAGGTCACCGCTTTCGGGGTCTTCCGACAGCGATATCCTGAGCCTGCAGTGGTTCCCCGAACGGTTCGCATTCACCAGCTCCTGTGATATCCCCGTGATGTACATGGTGCCGCTCTTATCGGGACAGCTCACCGATGCCGATACGCCCGATACCGCGATGCTCTGTATGCCCCTTGCAGTCGAAGCCGCCATAATGCCGCTGGTTATCTCAATGTCCCTGTATGCGGCAGGGGAGCCGCCCTTGCTGTTCTTATGGGTCGATACCGAGTATCCCGTTATGGTATTTATAGCATAAGTGTCTATCTGCACACTTATGCCGCCGTTTCTGTAAGTCATCCGTCATCACCTCCCTGATCGGCGTGCATATCAATGTAGGCATCATCAAGATATTCCCGCCCCGCCTTGGTTTTCCGGTATTCATTCTTCACCGCATCCGCGAGCAGTACCCAGTATTCGGTGATAAGCAGCTCCTGCTGCCGTGCTATATCGAGCCCTGAATATCTGTATACCATGTGCTCACCGTCCGTTATCACGGGAAAATCTTTCTTCTCGTCATCGAGCGAGTAGTCCCGTTTGTGCGGCACCATCATAATGTCCGTGTTTGCCTCTCTGTATTCTTTCAGAGCCGCCGCATAGTTCTGCAGGAACTCTGCAGCCGTGACCTCTGTAAGCGGCACCTCCCGCCCGTCCCCGTATTTCTTTATCATCTCCCGGGCAGTTCCGGGCGGATCGCCTGTTATCAGCATCCGCCTGTGATCTTTCACTGTCGGAACATCCATAATGATACCCGTATGGGGAACGCTTATCATCACAAGGAATTTCGGCTGTGGAAAAGGCAGTATATTCATATTACCTCCATCGGGGTATAATAAAAGCGCACCTTTCGGTACGCTTTTTATTTAATGTATCGCGGGCAGGAATTGAACCTGCTACTTACAGGCCTTCGCCTGCGGCATTGCCGTCTTGCTCCACACGATACGCTGTACAGCTTAGTCTGTTATCTCGATACTCTCTATCTCATCGGCATAAAGAATAGTTTTGTATCCGCCCAAAATAATGTAGGATATTCCTGTCCCATTGGGATAATAACGATCGCTGTTTCCTCCGCTTTCAACTTCGTCTACAATATAATCAAGTTCACGACCATCTTTTGCCTGAATATGCACTTTATGCCCCATCAGTTCGAGATTTAATTTCTTTTCAATGTTCACTCTTTATTCTCCTTTGATCCGAATTTTGCATCTATCATACTTTGAGGCATAGCAGGGACTAAATGTGACCCGTTTTTTGAAAGATGGATAGTCCCTCTGTTTGTATCAACAGGTTTTGGGATATTCTTGCTGTCATAAGCGCCGATATTACGATCTGCTTCAATTAGTACTTTGAAATAATCATCTCGTATTTTAATCACTTTGCCCTTATCTATATTTTCGTTTATGATTTTCTGTATCTCCATATTAGACAGCGTAGTATATCCGAAGCGGCTGTCTCCCTCATCGCCTTTATCTATTTCACGTTTTTTCCTTTCCAGGTAAGCCTCAGAATCCTTCTTATGTTCTGCTTGTTTTGATTTATTGACCTTGCTCGATACCTTTCCGCTTTCAAGAGCCTTTTTAAGAGCCGCCCTTGCATCACTTGAGCCTCCGCCCCCGCTGCCGTCATCCTTACCTAAAAGAACGTGTCTCCCGTTGATAGTCTTCCAACCTCTGTTCTCTATTATACTCTCATTTTCCTCATCTGTCAAGGGTATCTGAGAGGATTTCCCCATAGCCGCATACTGGTTCGTGTTCGGTGTGTATATCGTTCCCGTCTTGGGATCCAGCAGAACGTCATTGAGCCCGAGCTTGATGAAGTTGATGCCGAGCGGCGGCAGATCCTCCATCTTTCTCACCTCATCCAGCTGTATGAAGTTCTGTGAAAGCGCAGTCGCATACGCCTGGTATCTCTGGTTTATGTCACCGCGCAGCAGCTCTCTCGTGTCGAAGGCAAAGTAATGGTCTTTCTTTTCCGATTCCATCAGCATATCCTGATCGAGCGCCGCCTCTATCATATCGAGCACGGGAAGAACGGCATTCTTCACCGTTTCCTCTGTCAGCAGCCCGTCATTCGTGCCGAACAGCTTCATCAGCTCCTTGTCTATGGTCTCCTGTGTCTGATTGAGCTGCATATCCACCGATGTGCTCGACATCTCCTTGAAGTCCGCATCCTGTGCATTGATGATGAACATGGTGTCACGGTCATCCTTTGAGCCCCACATCGCCGCCCATTTCGCCTTGAGCTTGTCTATCACATCCTGTTTGAGCCCGTTGGTGCGGAGCATACCCCTTTTTGCACCGCCTGTCTTTATCTGATTTTTCTGATACTTGATAAGCCCGTAAGCCGCCCCGATTATCTCGGGATTTTCCGCGAGTATGCCCCTGCCGCCGCCGTAGCCGTCCGTGTTGCGGAGAATTTTCAGCATCTCCCATGGTTCCACCGTGCGCCCGCCTATGTTGTAGCGGTAGACCTTTTTCAGCGGATCCATACGGTTCACATCACGGCTCACCTCTTCCGATGAAACATAGTACAGGCAGTGCGGCTTTCCGTATCTTCGTTCGATGTACGCATAGCCCGCCCCTGTCAGCAGCAGGTCACGCACCCAGGCATACCGCATATAGTCCGCGCACATGGTGTCGCCCGTGTCACGGTTCAGTATATCGAGCCGCCTGTCATCCTCTATCTCGCAGACCCCGTCCTTTGTGCGCCTGTAAAGTCTTATGGGGAGCATAGCAGCAGCCCCGGCGATCATATTTATGCAGCGGCATATCATGGGTATCTGCATCGCCGTTCTCACCGTCACAGGCTCATCCCCCGTCATAGCGACAAGCAGATCCGCATTGTTTTCCGCCTTTATGATATCTACACTCACATTTATCAGCTCCTGTCCCTGTCTAACCCACAAATACATCGTCATTGCCGATGAGCTCATACTGCATCATCATGTAAACGGCATTTATCAGGGCAACGACCATATCGACCTTCCCCTTTGACTTTTTCTTGTTCACATACATATTGAGATTCGTGTCGAGCGTGCAGCGTGCATTCTCGAAGGAATTCTCCAGCAGCATATTGCTTTCGTAGCGGAACTTCCCTTCCAGGATGTATTCTCTCAGCAGCTTTGTCGCAGGGTGCAGCACGCTCGAATGCTGCTTGACCTCTGTGCATTGTATCGGGTCATCGGCGCTTTCGAGCTTCTGCATGGTGCTTATCGCATTGTAGCGGTCAAAGCCCGCGCCTACTATCGTCACGCTGTTTTCTCTTTCTATGCCGAGAAGGTAATTCTCCACAAAGTTGTAATCTATTATCTCATCGCCGCAGGCAAAGCAGTCGCCCTTCTTTATGCTCCGCCTGTAGTCGAACTTTTCCGCCTCCGACTTCATATCCACCCGTGCCGCAGGGATGAACCCCTTCACCCGTGCGTATATGATATCCTCCGCACTGTCATATCTCACCATAGCGGCGGCGGTGTTGTCGTCCGTCTGAGAGAGGTCAACGCCCAGATACACATCAGCCCCCGCCCATTCGATGTATTTTACCGAGCCTTTGCGCACCTGATCCACGCCCACATATCCGTCCGCACCGACAGACTTGTACTGGATGTTGCAGTGCTTGCACAGGAAGTTCTCACGCTTGTTCTCATACAGTATCGCCATGGTGCGGAACTGTGTCAGCGTGTCGAAAACATCCTTGTGATCGCAGGCAGTGGGGTTCGCCTGATACAGCACCCTGTCATCGGTCATCCAGTCGTTTATGATGCACTCATCGGGCTCATATATCAGAGCGAAAATGTTCCTCTGTATCTTCTTTCCGTCCAGTGCGCTCTTGGCGGCTTTCAGCTCATCCTCAAAGCCGTTGTTCTCATTCGGGTACTTTGTAGATATGATGATACCCAGCTTGTTTTTCAGCATAAGCTGTGACGATCTCATCGCCTCTATGGGGTATTCATTCATCGCCGCCGATTCATCGGCGAGCCATACGTTCGCCTGTTTGCCGTCCAGCTTGTCATTGGAGTACGCCAGGGGAGTGTATTCTCCGCCCGTGATGTTGCAGCGGATGTAATCCCTGCATATCTTGAAATGGTCGCACAGCACGGAAGAGTTTTTCAGTATCTTCCTGACCGCAAGCCATAGCTCCTGAGACAGCTTGAAGGACGGAGCCACCGAGAAGAACCGTGAAAAGGGCGGCTCCAGCAGCATAGAGATGATGAAGATCACTGCCGAAACGAAGGTCTTGAAATTCTTCCGGGCGATCTCAAGAAGCGCCGTAGTGTAGAGCCTGCGCTTTTTCTCCGCATCCTTCGTGCAGAAGATAGCGGTTATCAGCCACATCGCATATGGTTCGAGCCCCTCGTCCATCGGGCAGTGCAGGTCGGGATGTATCATCAGCCGCATGATGTTTATTATCCTCTCATGCTCCGCCTCATCCACAAACGCCTTTCTGTCCTTGCCGTCAGCGATCCTCACCCAGACCTTCGCCTGCCTGATGATATATTCGGGCACCTTCCCGCCCTTCCTCGCCTTAGCGCATCTCACCGCATACTTGTAGCCCTTGTTTTCGTGTATGTCCATGGTAAAAAGGTATAAAAATACCGCACATCCTTCGATGTACGGTTGATTTATTCTGCTTATTATGCTATAATCGCCTTGAAAGGAGGTGATCACAGTGAAACTTGATTTTGATTGCGTTCGCGATATCCTCATAGCTGCAGAGAATACAGAATTTGCGGAAATGCTCACAGCACAAAGCCTTTCCGATGAACTCGGTTATCCTCTTGAAGTGATAATGTATACTGCGAAAATGCTTGAACAAGGCGGATATATTACCGGCAGGATTGAAGATGTTTTACAGTATCCGCCGCAGGTAAACGATTGTACAATATACTCACTCACTTTCTCAGGTCATGAATATCTGAATTCCATCCGCGACAAAAATGTATGGACTAAATTCAAGAGCATTGTCGAAAAAGCAGCTTTGCCGTTTACTCTTGAAATATCTCAGTACACCTGTTCAAGCCTTCTTTCTGACCTGATCGCAGCTCATCTGAAAGGTTGACTGCATTCCGGAGATCATTGATCTCATTTTCACACAGTGATCTCCGGTCGATGTATGCTTCCATACATTCATTGCAAAAGTCGGAAATAGACTGTACAAGCCGTTCTGTTGCAACTGTCAGCCGAGCGGCATTGTATTTGTCATCGAATGCCCCGTATGCTTTGAGTATCGCGGGAAGTACCTCTGTTTTTACTATACTGTCAAATTCTTTTGCGGAACATATCCCCATTGCAGGATTTTTCATGTACATCACCCTATAAAAACACCGCACCCCATAAAGGGTACGGTAAATGGTATTATTCTTATCAGACAGCCCCACTCGGTTTCAAAGAAAACCCCGCAGGTGTTTTTGCAGGATATGACGGTTTAAGCCCGTTTTTTTCTTCAAGCCTTCTGATCTCGGCATGAAGTTCATCCTGTGTCATCTTTTTGTATTTTTCAGGGATCACAACCTTGTCATTCAGCTTTTTCTCCATTTAAAACACCTCGATTTCTATCAGACCATGTTCAATATACGGCATCACGTTCATATAAGACCTTTTTCTTTGGCGCGCCGTCTGTATTCATTCAGGCTCATTCCGTTGGCGCCCTCTGGGTAGTCGGGTTCTTCACGCTGGATTCCGTCATCTTCCCATCCACACACAGGGCATATCTCAAAACAGTCTTTATATTCAAACTTGTGCTTTTTGCAAACAGGACAGATCAAACCATTTTTCTCCAAAACCATTTAAACGCCCTCCGCTTTCTTCCATTTGTCAAGCGGTGTTTCGTTGTTTCTGATACTGTTCACAGTAACACCGAACGATTTTATCTTATCTGCCGTATCAGGAAGAACTTTCTCGTATGCTCTCAGAATGACCTCACTCGGTGTTATATCGGGAATGTCCTGTATTTCGGTGTAAAACTCGTTTATCTGTTCATCTGAAGCATTATCCTCCATGATGTGGATAACACCATTCACAAAATCAGTATAACTCCCGTTTACATCTTTCAGCAGCTTTTCAAGATCGTATATATCCATTACCTTTTCCTCGTTCTGATTTTATTCTTATGAAGAAAATCATAGTTATTGTAGCCTTTGTTCAGTACAGTGTATTCTGCATCGTATTTAGCTGAATAATGAAAGAATATAGGTTCATTCATATAGCGCTTGTGATACCATTTATTTATCTCATGTATCACAAAAGTTCTCTCTTTATCGGTAATAGATTCATTATACCCTTTATTTTCTTTTTTGTCAACACCTTTTGACGGCTTCCGCCCCATCATTCGCCCCGTTTTCGGGTCTTGTATATAGTCATCCTTTCCTCGTGTCTCCGTCCCGCCTGCACTTCAGAAGAAGCTCAGCTGCTTCTGACCTTTTGGCTTTTTAGTTCCTTCATGCCATGTCGAACTCTTTTTATTTGACCTGTAATAAGATTTCCCGTCTATGGTAATTTCAGTCTGTCCGCTGCTCATAGCTTTTACGAGAGCATCTGACAGCTTTTTCTCTGACTGCTTGCGGTCATTTGCGGCAGATTTTCTTCTCAGGTCTTTCATATATGCAGAGTGTTCACCACTTATAGAAGTTGCTTTTTCCAAAGCCCTGTCAGACCTTGCACCCACAGCCCTTGCAGGCCCCGCTACATATGTACCAACAAAACCCTGTCTTGCATTCAGTTCATCGGATGAATACTGATATATTCTCTCTCTTGCCGCTGTTTTCTCAACAGCAGTGAGATTTAACTTACCTATTTCATCATATTCGGAATTATACTGTTTTTCTATTGCGCTTCCCGCATCATAGAACATGGAGTTCTGCGCATTTGCCCTGCTTATTTTAGTCTTGTCAAGTGTTTTCCTCGGTGTCTGATACGGACTGCTCGCCCCGATGATCTCTCCTTTACCCTTCCCCATCGAGTAATACAGCCCCGCACCGCCGCCCGCGCCGCTTGCAAATCTCCCGGTGTGCGGGTCGTGATAGTGATTGTACCTCTCTTCGAGCTCGTATCCCTTTTCCTTGATATCGAGCCACGCAAGCCGCAGCCTTATCTCCTCGCCTCGCCGCCTGATCTCCTTTATCTTTTCGCCGAGCAGAAACTGATCCACCTTTGCCCTGACTTCCTCGGGGTCAAGTCCGTTCTCCGTCTTTTCCGCAGCAGGCTCTTCCTGATCGGGCTCACCGTCAGATCTGAGCTCATAGTCCTCGCAGCTCCTTGTCTCCTCGTTCTCCGCCGATGCATCCGTGGTGTTCTCTCTGGTCTCCACGGAATTGCCGTAGTATGCAGGGGTCACCGAAAGTATGGATATCTCCGTCAGGTCAAGCGCCGTTATCCGTCTCCTCGGAACGTCCTTTCCCCGCTCCTCAATGGAGCCGTCCTTTTTGACGAACCCGAACGACCACCCCGTCAGCCTGTTCTGAGCCGCCAGTGTCCGAAGCTCCTCGTCATCGGTCACCGTCTGAGCATACAGCCCCACATTGTCCTCTCTCAGGGTAACGATAGTCCCGTCTGTTGTCGAGCCGATGCACCTCTTGTGATTGAGCTTCATCCTCACCTCGTGCCCGTCTTCAAGGCTCTTTGCGAAAGCCCCCGCCGCGATCTGTTCCACACATCTCCCATCGAGAGTGTCTATCACTCTGCTGTCCCTCTCAACAGCATTCACATAGCCGCTCAGATGCAGCCTGTTGTCTCTTATCTCAACATTGAAATTCTCCATTTCCCAACCTTCTTTCGTGTATAAAAATACCGCACATCACAGGATGTACGGTTGATTTGAATATTCACTTGTGGTATAATCACCGTGAAAGGGGGTGATAAAATGAATGAGAACACCATAAACTATAAAGCGATCGGTATTCTTATAAACTGTATTGCACAGCAGTTATCTGATACAGGCAGCTGTGACCTTTCCACGCTCAGAGCCGAAACAGGGTACAGTGATAAGGCGATCTGTATCATCTCGGAAGCATTGAAGCAGGAAGGGCTTATTGACGGCATAATCGACCATGATGATCTTTATATGATGTGCATATGTGCGAATTACAGCGTGACAGTAAAGGGATATCAGTTTATTGAAAGCCTAAATGACAATAAACTGTCGTCAAAAGTTCCCAAATACATAGTCGAACAAGGGATACCGCTTGCTCTGAACGGTTTAGTCAGCCTCATTCAGATGTTTGTCCCTTAGTTCAAGCAGATTCAGAAGTCTGTTGACCTCATCTTTGTTTATCTCACCATGCAGATATGTATCTCTGCATTCATAACAAAGAGATGTGAGGCAGGAAGCAAGGTGCGATGCAGCCACGGCAAGCAGAACGCCTTGCTCTTCTTTTCTCATAGTTCCGAACGCCTTGATTATCGCAGGATATACTTCTTCCGCAACTATCCTGTCAAAATCAGCCGTCATTTTAAAAGTAAGTGCAGGATTTTTCATAATCACTCATTCTATAAAAATACCGCACATCTTTCGATGTACGGTCGTATCATTCATATTCATAATGCCCTTTGCAGGCGATTATCCATAGATTTCCGTCAACTATGTCATATACAAGTCTGTTCCCGTGATCAATATGTCTGCTGTATCCCTTTCTGTATTTAAGGGTCTCGGGATGACCTGTGCCATTCATGACACCGTTTCTTTCTATGTCCTTTATCAGCTCATTTATCTTTCTGAGTATTTTCTTGTCTGTTGTCTGCCAGTAGAGATAATCGCTCCACGCCTTATCGCTCCAGATCTTGACCATATCAATCGTCCTCTATAAGCTCATGGATCTGACCCTTGCCGTCTCTGAGCTGTTCGAGCGACCTGTCGATCATCTGAAGGTATTCAGCGTTTTTTAACTTGGTGACCATTCTGTTGTATTGCTCCAGACTGATCATAACAACATTCCGTCCGTTCCTGCGTGTCACGATAACAGCCTCATCGTTATCCACAGCCTTGTCACAGTAATCCTTGAAGTTTGTCCTTACAGTAGTGTAATTCGCAGCCAACATATGCACCGCCCCCTTTGTACTATGTACTTATATTGTACAACATTCTGTACAATTTGTCAAGGGGTTATATCCTCACATTCCTCTTCATTCTTCACCGCGATCTTTCTCAGCTTGTCCGCCGCTATCTCCCCGCTGTCCGCCTGCTTGTGATGATAAGAGCACAGCGTGATGAGATTGCACCGATCGAGCCTCATTGAAAAATCCTCCGAAAGAGGTACTATGTGATGCACTTCCGGGTCTTGTGTATTGTATATCCCTTTTTCAAGGCATATCTGACAGACCCCCATATCACGGAACACTATGCTGTTCCTGACTTTCTGCCACGCAGCAGTGCTCCTGAACCTGTCCTTGTTGTTCCTGTCCTTGTGTTTCTTTTTCGGCGGCGGCTTTTTCGGGCATACAGTCCCCGCACTGTGCAGCCGTCCGCAGTATCTGCATGATCTGAGCATAATATAAAAAAGCACACAGACACAAGCCATGCGCTTTGATGTTGATAAAAATTTACCGATCCGCAATAAAATTTCCGAAGGTATTGAAAAATCTCCCGGAATATGGTATCATATATATGTCTGTCACTTCCCCTATACTCAGGCAGATAAAGGGGGTGCTAATTATGACAGGTTTTTTGGAATTTCTTATTTCCGTAGGAGCGGGAATAACCGCAAATCTGATTTGCGACCTTTTCCGCAAGTTGCTTGACGGTCATAAGAAGTAAATCGACAGACACAAGCACGATACCTGAAAGGGTATCACACGAGCACCCCGGAGCTTGGATCCTCCGGGGTGCTCATTTTGTGCCAATTATGTTGGTTTCTTGGAATTCTAAGACTATTTTACACCATTTCAGCCGATTTGTCAAGCATTTTTTTACATTGAAACAAACGGATGAAGAAATTACGGTAAAAATGTTGATCAGGTTTACGGATTTATTCCTCCGGCTCCACTATCCTGAGCCTGAACTCACTGAGCTGATACCCGCTGCTCCAGAGCGTGAAGGTGTCCTTGCTCTTCTGTGAGTTGTCCCCGGCGAGGACGAGATCGGCAGCGATCCAGCGCACGAAATACCCGCTTGAAAGTCCCATGTTCGTAGCCTCGGTCACATCCTCTGCAGAAAGAGCCGTCCCGTTGTATTCGAGCTTGGTAAGATCGGATACACCCGTAGATATGCCGATGCCGAGCCATTTGTGGACACCCCAGCCGTTTCTCGCATCAAAGTCTTTGAGTTCGGAGACCTTTGCGGACAGCGTAACCGTGATGACCCCGTCCTCTATGGTAACGCCGCTGATCTTGCCCGTGTTGAACGCCCTGTCAGCCTCATTGTCGCTTGTGACAGCCCCGTAATTCATAGTGAACGTGTCGCCTGTCATAAGCCCGTAGTCTTTGAGCGCCGTTATAAGAGAGATGAGGGACGAGCGCACCGCCGCAGCGTTGGCATCCGCCGCAGGTGTCGCCTGATTCGGCATAACGCCCTTTGAGCCCCTCTTGAATTCAAGCTCCCCGCCGACTACCCAGCGAGCGCCGTCCTGCTCCATGTAGTTCGCAGTGTTGTATTCACCCATTCGTCACGCCCCCTCAGGTAGTCCACTTTGCAATGAATGTGCGGTTGCCGCTCTCCTCCGAAACATCTATGCCGGTGACCGCCGCAGCAAGATCGGTGGATTCGTACCATCCGCCGAAGGTAGCGCCCTGCTTCGTGATGTTTGAAGAAGTCGGCAGTGTGATGTCATCGCCGTCCCCGTGCTTGTAGGAATCGGGTGCGGTGTAGTTTGCCGCCCATACGCCGCCGTTGGTCTCGTAGGTGATGCTGTATGTCGTGTCACCTGTGATCGGGAGCTTGGGAAGGTCGCCCACATAGTTGATGTCAAGCAGCTCGCCTGTCGCATTGAGCGGTGTGAGCTTGAACGTCACGCTGAAAGGCTCAACGCCGTCAGGCTTCCATACCAGTGTGAAGCCGCTCATATTTACCACATATGCGATGATGACCGCCTGCTTGCCCTGCTGCTTGGTAGCCTCCACGAAGATGAACAGCTTGGGATCCTGTGAAACGCCCGAGAGACCGCCTATCCTTGTAACGCCGTTGTCCTGTCTTGCCGTGCAGTATACACGGGATATGGTCTCACCGTTCACGTTGAATACCGCAGTTTCCGCCGTGCCGTTCTCCTTGGTGATGAGTGCTACGGACATCTCACCCAGATCGGGCTGATCTTCCAGTGTCTCCGTGTCCACCGTGAAGGTTATGCCGTTTTTGAGAAAGCCCAGCTGATTTTCCTCTGTGCAGTAGGTCTCAACGAAGGTCTTGAACTCCGCCTCTGTCGAGGGAAGTGTTATCCCCGTAGGGTCAAGTATATAAGCAGTACCGGAACCGTATGTAGTCCTGCGCCTGTTTTCAAATGCCATTGTATTCACTCCTTAAAATTTTCCTGGAACACGAACTCATAGCGTGACCAGAAAATATCCTTCTCATTGTCGTATCCGGAGAACTTCACGAAGCTCCCCGCATCCCTGCATTGCTCCTCGAATTCCTCTTCAACGGCAATGTCCGTATCATCCATGTATTTGCGGAAGAACAGATGTATCTCGACTTTGTAGCGGTAGTATTCCGCCCTGAGATCGTGTCCCTCAAAGTTCATATTCGGTATGAACCATGTAGCGAACCTGTGATCCGCAGGCATAGTCGTGAATGAATGTCTTATGTGCTTTATCTCAAGCCCTGTGAGTATGTCAAGGAGCTCCTTGAGATCATTCTTCATCGCTGTAAATCCTCCGTGCCCTGAATATTGCCTCTCTGTGCCTGCTCTGCTTGTCATCGGCAGGAGATATGAGCTCATATATCCATCCCCTCTGATCGACAGCCCTGAACTTTGTGGGGTCTATCGTCATCAGTGCAGGCTGATACCTGCAGGTGATAGTCACCACCAGAGCCGCCTCAGACCCCGCATTCGCCATATAGAATTCATTCCCGGAAACGCCGTTTATATACGCCCTGACAGATATAACATCCGTCCATGTCCTGCGCTCATCGGAAGTCTTCCGGAATGTAACGGTATCTCTCAAGCTCTCGGGTCTCATGCAAGCACCACTTCCGCCGTCATCATCTGATTGATTATGCACTGTGCAGCCCTGTCAAGGTGAGTGTCGGAACAGGTCAGGTCGTTGCTGTCGTACATATGCTGACAAATGCACATAAACAGGTGATACGCCTGCGGGAACTCGTCTATCTCCGCATCCGTCCGTCCCGTCCTGTCCCTTATCATCGCCCGTGCCGCAGCCATAAGAGCGGAAACAGTCGTATCATCCGTGTCGTAGTCTATTCTGAGCCTGTTCTTGACCTCAGCAAGCGTTATCTCCGAAACAGTCATACGCTCCCCGCCCTTCTTGTCTTATGCCATTGTAACAGTTGTGTAAGCCTCATTGTTGATAGGAGCGCCGCCTATCCACATTATGCCCTGAACGCCGATAGCGCCGATCTGTGAATAGAGCTCACGGAGCAGCGAAACGATTATGCCGGGATTTCTCACCAGCTTGTAAGCCCTTCTGTAATCGCCGAACAGGATAGGCTTTGCGCCGCTGCCTATATCGGGCATTTCCTCGGAAACGAGAACGGGCTTGCCGAGGATAGTCCCCGCATAGCCGTTTGTGAGCTCGCCCTGGTGGAACAGATAGTTGCCCGTTGCATCCTTGAGCTTGCGGATAGTGCAGAGAGTGTTGTTGTTCATTATCCACTTTGCATTGTTGTAGTAAGCGGACTTGATGGAATGATATACGTTGATGAGGTCATCCGCCTTGAGGGACTGGATAGTCATGCCTGTGCCGCCTGTAAGGAGACCCTCAGGCTCACCGGAGCCGCTGCCCTTGATTATGCCCTTCTCGAAGCTCTTTGCAAAGTCAAGGGTGTACTGCTGATCTATTTCGCCCATCACATCAAAAGCAGCCTCATAGAGCATTTCAAGTGTGATGACGGAGGTCGAACCATACTTATACTTGCCGATAGTCTTGATCTTCCATCTGCTTTCCGTAACGGTGAAGTTCTCCTTTTCGGGAACATACGCACCTGATACCTTGTAGTCCTCATCCTGGATGATCTGCTTGTAGTCGCCCTGTGATACTATCGTGGACACTTCATCGACAATGGGGCATATCTCCGCAACAGCCTTCACGATGTCATCGGAGAACTCTGTCATCTTCACGGACGAATTCGCCGCAAGAGTGGTCTCATTCGCACGGTATTCGGGAGCCGCCTTGCCTCTCACGAAATCGTTCATGATATCGCCGTAGCTTCTTGTCTCCACGTTCTTTTCGTTTTTGGTCTCCTTGTTTGCGAGAACAACACTGCGCTGTTCCGCCTGCGCCTGCATAGCCTCATCGAGCTCCTTTATCTTGCCGACGAGCTCATTGCATTTCTCGGTCTCTTCGGGAGTGTAGCCTCTCTTTTCCTCCGCGAGCTTTTCGTTGATCTCATCGAGTTCTTTTGCAAGTGCTTCTCTTTCCTCTATAAGCGCCTTCTCATTCATTTGCTTTCCTCCTTATAAAAAAAAGCGCATCCCTTTGACGGATACGCCGTATTCCCCATGCAAAAAGGCACATATCCTTGTGATATGTGCCCAAAGCAAGCGGAGATAAATGGAAATTACATACTTTTCTACTTTATAGTTTACCACATTTCATAGTGACATTCAATTGACATTTTGCCCAAATATCCCCGTCCTTTTTCGACATTCACATTTGTTTAACATTCAATATTTTCCCCGCCCCACTTGACATTTCCCTCAAAATGGTGTAAAATATACTCAGAAACGATGAGATCCAAACATTATGGACACAAAATGAAAACCCCCGAGCTGGCACTCGGGGGTTTTCGCATAGGCTTGGTCTGTCAATTCTTTACTTCTTATGTTCGTCAAGCCATTTGCGGACAATGCCACACCCCGACATTGCACAACTCAAACCTGCTTTGCCTCTGCATTCCGATATGTAACAACGCAAAACCATTGCGGGACTTGACTTTGCTTTACCAAAACAGGACAATGAAATGATATACCACAGCACCACAAAGCTTTTCAATGCTATCCCTCTGCAATGCGCTGAGTGAGTCTCACAGTTAAAATATTGTATTTTGGTTATATTGTACAAACATTAATGAAGTAGGTTGACATATTGATATTTTTATGATAAAATAGTTTAAAGAAGTTAACTCGTGAAGGATTTGGCTGGGTTCCCGAATGGGAGTAGGCTTTGTGCTTAGAATTCCTTCGCCCCTGGGGTTAACTTTTTCTTTTTCCTAACCTGATTTTAAGATTCTGAATTATATGTTCAGGGTCTTTTTTTATTTCTTCAAAAATGAAATCTATTGCTTGCATAGAATAGCTGTATTGAGGTTGTGCAGAAACTTTATAAGTATAGCAAAACATCTTATTGTTTTTAATGTCATAATATTTACAAAATAAGTCAAAATGATAAGATGTAAATCGTTGAGATTCATCGTTCGGTAGTATTTTTATCCCGGATTTGGCAAGTCGTTTGTTAATTTCCTCGCAACATTGTTTGCATCTGAATCTATGCGTATCGTTAGGATCCCTAATGTCTTTTATTATTAAAGCGGAAGTATCAGCATTTTTATCGATCTTAACTTTAGCCGTTGCTTTATTTTCATCTTTGGTAATATAATGAAAATGATCTACACGGATAGCGAAATGATTATTATTGTCCTTAATAAGCGGTGTTAAAGATGCTTCTGCTGAAATCAAACGTTCGGCGATCTCCGGCGGATATTTAGCCCGAACTGCATTTATATCTAATGAATTGATGCTGACCGAAAGTGTCAAAAAGTTTTGAGGAATAATTTCCGACATATCGATATCATGAAATTCCTGCATTTTTTCTATAAAATTAAAAACACATGCCTGAAAAAGTGGAATATAAACCATTTCATATTCTTCTGTGATGAAATGTGTGCTAATATTACGAAGTTCTATGATCTTGGCAAGATTTTTGCGCAGGGGATCTTTATCATTAGTAAAGACCTTTTGAATACAGTTTTCAAGTGAAAGTGTTCTTTCCGGATTGTTTTTATAATAGATACTACTCTCTCCGAATTTGTTTATCATATGAGCTTTTAACATCAGCTCCCATGCATTACAAATAAAAAAGCTAAATCCTTCAACACGATAACGTATAGAAGGCTTGTTATAGATCTCAATTGCCAAAATAAAAGCTTCTTTTGCTTTATTGATCAGTCTGTCAGGTAATTCCATATTGCAATCTATTCCTTTTTTTGAATATTATTTATTATTGATTATATCATATATTATAAAAATGTCAAGATTATGATAAAGATCTCACGAAAATTTATTTCAAAAATCACCCTCAAGATCGGGATGTCTTGTTGCACACTCATTTTATACCCCGCTTGTCAGAAGCTTGTTATATCTTGTCAGAAGCTTGTTATATCTTGTCAGACCTTGTTGTTTATTCCTCACCGATCCACACATAGTTCGACCTTGTTGGAATTTTTGAACTCGTTATCCCTGTCGTGTTCTGATACATCACTTTTCAGAATAAGCACACATCCCCCGGTAGCTATCTCAATATCATCCAGTAAATACGCTTTTCCCCCGCCTGTGCTTATATACATCGGCAAAGCCTTTATACAGCCGAACCGTTCAACAGACATATCTATTATCTTTTGAATAAAATCCAACACATCCATACATCGTATCCCCTGCCTTTGCTTATGAATGATACACCACGATATACAAGCACTTCTGTATGTTTCTCCGGCAGCCTGTCCTTAACGCTTATCCATTCACTCATTTTATACCCCGCTTGTCAGAAGCTTGTTATATCTTGTCAGACCTTGTTGTTTATTCCTCACCGATCCACACATAATCACGGTCGACCTCGATGTTTTCAAGCTCCGCCCTCTTTTCGAGCACCGCCATATAATTCAGCATTGCACTTTCCTGCAGACTGTAGACCCCTCTGCCGCATGCCGGTGTATAGTCAAGTTCGCCCCTGTCCCATTTTGAGAGCATTGCTTTCAGCTTTTTGTACCTGATCACGAGCTGATAATACTCCGCCCTGAACCGCTCCTTGTAATCGGGTGACCCCATCATCAACATTGTAGCATTAAGACTTGTTATCATTTGTAAACCTCCATGCTTTTACAGCACCATGCTTTGTCGTTAAGACCTCAATGCCCGCGATCTTCGCTTTGGCCAACTCATGCCGAATAGCTTTGTTCGCTCTTTCAAAAGCCCTGGCATCCAAATCATAAAGCTTATCAGTTGTTCCGTCTTCGTGTTCTATTGTGCTAAAAGAAGCAAATATACGCCCTATTGCAACATGATACGGTTTTCGCTTTTTTTCATACCACGATGTCATATATAATCTGTCCATAGAAACTATGACATCATTTTCTGACATGTCCAGTTCAGGAGCGCATTTTTGTATTTCCTGCATTATCGCAGACAATGGTATGTATACAGTCAGTCCCAGATGATACCCCATCCCGTCACCAAACATATCAAATTCGGCAGGCCTGAGCCCTATCAGTGAATCTACACATTCATCCTCTTCTATTTCCCGTATACAGCCTTTCTGATATGCTGTAAGCAGCGATATGTAAGTCACAAAGTCTTTCATAGTCCACTGCTTCACCCTGAAATCTGCCAACTCTCTGATCTTCATTCCGCCAAATCTCCATAATCATTTTTAACTGAACATTATCCCTCATTCCCTCTCTCCGTGTCCAGCACATATTGAATAAAATCCATATCGAGCAAAAGATTGTACTTATCAAAATAGAATATTTCCTCGGAAGACCATTCATAAACTCCGTCTGAATACCCTATGCGACAATAATCATCAGAAAGGGACTTGTCAAAAACATTGTATACATGAGCTGAACTCGCCACAGTAACAAATTCACGTTTTCTGAGATACTCTATGATCTTCTTACGCCCTGTGTCTGATACATATTTTCTCTCAAGACAAAGCCTTCTCACATTATCATATGTAATATCCTTATCGCCTAATTTAGATATATACATGATCATTTTCCTTTCTTATCGGGAGTAAACTTTTTAATTTTCCCGTCATCTGCGTCCTTGTTTGTTCCAACAGAATACTTTCCTGAATTCGAAGCCCATATTATTTCTGTTGGAGCATACACATCCACTCCCATAATGTTTGCAAGCTTTTGAGCAAAACAATTTTCGCCTTTACCCGTTTCACAAGCAAGAAGCAGTATCGGACGTTCGTCAAAATCGCCACGCATCACGATAATCCTGCCAAGCTCATATTCATCAATCACGCTGTCAAATATTTTCACGCTGTCATTCGAGCCGTGGCATCTTATATCATAATATTTCGAGTCAACTTTTACTTTTTCAATTAGTTCACCATATAAGCTTTCAGGATTATTGATATCTCTTGTAACAAAATTCCGACTTTTCTGCCTAATGGCTTTTTCTATATCCGAAGGCTTATATCCACCTTTAAGTTTAGCACCAGAAGCAACTTTTGTCAATCCCGGTTTACTGCTGCCGCCGCTGCTGAACGTAAACCGCCCCTTGCTGTCATGATTGTGATTATATCTCTCTTCGAGCTCCCTCTGCTTCTCCATGATGTCAAAGTATGCAAACCTGAGCCTGAAATATTCACCTCGTTTCTTTATCTCCCTGATCTTCTCACTGAGAAGGAACCGCTCGATCTCCCCGATGATATCATCATTCATTCATTCCACCTCAACTGTGTGAATAAAAAGCATTGTAAAAGCTGACCACTCTGATAAAAGCCCTCATATCCTCCCTGCTGATCCTGCCGCTCAGCTCACACCGCGGACAGCACATATCGTCATCCACGGTTAAACCCTGTTCATGCGGATCATCACGCCGTAAAGGCTTTCCGCACCACTTGCAATAATACTCAAACGGATAATCTTTCATATAGCACCTCACTTATGACCGTATTCACCCGCTGCTTATATCCTTTCCGCCGATGATCTGTTTTATTGCTTCAAGACTTTCATTCTTGCCGGAAGCGCCCGCAATAGCGAGCTTCGCCCTGGACTGCGGACTGAGCGACAGCTCATTGCAGCACCTGAAATATATCTGCGTGAAATTCTTATACGCGGATAATACATCCTTGTCGTACATCATATCGTGATTTTCATTCAGGTCATATTCAATGCAGATGATCCTGTCCAGGCAGAACGCATAACGGGCGACCATTTCGACATCACCGTTCCGTAGGATATCCGCCCCGCTCATGAGCTCCACCACGCCCCGGAAGATCTGCTGCTGTCTCTCATTTAGCCTCTCGGGAGGAACAAGTTTATCCGCACCGCCCCCGACAGCATCCTCGATCTGTGACCGCATATTTATTTCCGCCTTCGTCTGCGATTTGTCCGTCAGAACCTTCGCCGACTTTGCCGGTCTTGCCATTCCCTCACCTCCCTCAAAAATTCATTTTACAACTTTCTTGTGTATATCAG